>ERZ840517.13-NODE-13-length-324009-cov-6.429388_pt1:0-322500 | contig 324009 bp, 351 predicted proteins | sample MGYA00519876_ERZ840517 | MGnify/ENA primary metagenome ERZ840517 (study PRJEB31850, sample SAMEA3708882) | human gut metagenome | biome: human gut; feature: human-associated habitat; material: faeces | place: China | collected 2014 ... | reverse complement strand
ATTAATGTGTGAGAGCGTGCCTTTTGCAGAATGAACCGGCGAGTTATTGTATTATGCAAGGTTAAGTCGAACAGATGGAGCCGAAGCGAAAGCAAGTCTGAATAGGGCGCTTTAGTATGATGCAATAGACCCGAAACCGAGTGACCTAGCCATGAGCAGGTTGAAGTTGGGGTAAGACCCAATGGAGGACCGAACCGATATGCCCGGAAACGCGTACGGATGACTTGTGGTTAGCGGAGAAATTCCAAACGAACTCGGAGATAGCTGGTTCTCCCCGAAATAGGTTTAGGCCTAGCCTTGATTGAATCTGCCCGGAGGTAGAGCACTGAATGTGCGATGGCGTCGTCTAGATGTACTGAGTACAATCAAACTCCGAATGCTGGGTAGTACTAATCAGGAGTCACTGTATGGGTGATAACGTCCATACGGGAGAGGAAAAGAATCCGGATCGCCAGCTAAGGTCCCAAAATTTGTGTTAAGTGGGAAAGGATGTAGAGTTGTCAAAACAGCTAGGAGGTTGGCTTAGAAGCAGCCACCCTTTAAAGAGTGCGTAATAGCTCACTAGTCGAGTGACACTGCGCCGAAGATGTACCGGGGCTAAACACAATACCGAAGCTGCGGACTTGTACTTATGTGCAAGTGGTAGGGGAGCGTTCTAAGGGCTGTGAAGGTAGACCGTAAGGACTGCTGGAGCGTTTAGAAGTGAGAATGCCGGTGTGAGTAACGAAAATTGGGTGAGAATCCCATTCACCGTTTGACTAAGGTTTCCTGGGTAAAGTTCGTCTTCCCAGGGTTAGTCAGGGCCTAAGATGAGGCTGAAAAGCGTAGTCGATGGACAACAGGTTTATATTCCTGTACCACCTATGTAACTGATGGAGTGACGGAGAAAGCTAATGAGAGCCAGTTATTGGATTCTGGTCTAAGTGCGTAGGCTAGTATGTTGGGAAATCCGCAATACTATTACAGCTGAAACATGATGGGGAAGTGATCCTTCGGGTGAGCAAACTTTCATGATGCTACGCTTCCAAGAAAAGCTTCTAGGGCTAATTGCATAGGTGCCTGTACCGACAACCGACACAGGTGGTCAAGGAGAGTATCCTAAGGTGAGCGAGAGAACTATGGTTAAGGAACTCGGCAAAATGACCCCGTAACTTCGGGAGAAGGGGTGGTCTAGCGATAGACCCGCAGTGAATAGGCCCAGGCAACTGTTTACCAAAAACACAGGTCTCTGCTAACACGTAAGTGGATGTATAGGGGCTGACGCCTGCCCAGTGCTGGAAGGTTAAAGAGATTAGTTAGTATGACGCAAGTCGATAATACGAAGCTTTGAACTGAAGCCCCAGTGAACGGCGGCCGTAACTATAACGGTCCTAAGGTAGCGAAATTCCTTGTCAGGTAAGTTCTGACCCGCACGAAAGGCGTAATGATCTGGGTACTGTCTCAACCATAGACTCGGTGAAATCTTAATACCTGTGAAAATGCAGGTTACCCGCGACTGGACGGAGAGACCCCGTGGAGCTTTACTGTAGCTTGATATTGGAATTCGGTAAACTATGTAGAGCATAGGTGGGAGACTATGAGACTAAGGCGCCAGCCTTAGAGGAGTCACCATTGGAATACCACCCTTAGTTTATTGGATTTCTAACCTAGAGCCATTATCTGGTTCAGGGACAGTGTCTGGTGGGCAGTTTGACTGGGGCGGTCGCCTCCTAAAATGTAACGGAGGCGTTCAAAGGTTCCCTCAGAATGGTTGGAAATCATTCAAAGAGCGTAAAGGTATATAGGGAGCTTGACTGCGAGACCTACAAGTCAAGCAGGTGCGAAAGCAGGACTTAGTGATCAGGCGATTCAGAATGGAATGGTCGTCGCTTAACGGATAAAAGTTACCCCGGGGATAACAGGCTGATACCACCCAATAGTTCACATAGACGGTGGTGTTTGGCACCTCGATGTCGGCTCGTCATATCCTGGAGGTGGAGTCGCTTCCAAGGGTTGGGCTGTTCGCCCATTAAAGTGGCACGCGAGCTGGGTTCAGAACGTCGTGAGACAGTTCGGTCCCTATCCGTCGTGGGCGCAGGAAAATTGAGGAGAGCTATCCTTAGTACGAGAGGACCGGGATGGACCTACCTCTGGTGTATCTGTTGTCACGCCAGTGGCAGTGCAGAGTAGCTATGTAGGGAAGGGATAAACGCTGAAAGCATCTAAGCGTGAAGCCCTCTCCAAGATGAGTTTTCCCATTGTTTAACAAGTAAAATCCCAGATAGACTAACTGGTTGATAGGCTAGAAGTGGAAGTGTAGCGATACATTGAGCGGACTAGTACTAATAGATTGAGGATTTAATCCCTAAATTATTTAATTTGATTTGAATATCCACATTATCATGTTTTCAGAGAACTATTAAACTATTAATTTAATAAATTATATTGGTGATATTTGCGAAGTGGTTCACCTGTTCCCATACCGAACACAGAAGTTAAGCACTTCAGCGCCGAAGATAGTGATTATTTGCTAAAATAGGTCGTTGCCAATATTTTTTTATGTCCAATTACTTTAAACATAAGTAGTTGGACTTTTTTGTATATATATTTAAAAATAATAAAATTTATGTTATTATACTTGTAGGTGATTTTTATGTCTATTAATATTAGAGAAAGGTTTAGAGAAAGAAAATTTTCATTTCTTTATATTAAAAAGAAGAAAAAAGAAAATGACAAATTAGGGATATTAAAAAAGAAAAAAGAAGATGAAAGTATATTCAAAATAATATTGTTTTTACCATTAATTTTCTTTGGCTTTATTAAGAATATCATAGATCATTTTTCAGGTGAAAATAGTGTACAAAGAAAAAGCATTACATTAAAAAAAGAAGAAATAAATAGAATAAATATTGAAAAAAATATAGTAATTCCAAATAATGGTTATATAAAAAACAAAACTATTAATGAAACAATAAAAAGTAAAATGAGTCAAAATAAAACTAAAAATAAACAAGCAATTCGATTAAAAAGTAATACTAACATTTCAACTAATAAGATTAGTAAGGTTAACAAAACAGAGAATATAAAGGTCATAGATAATATGGAGATATCAATAGCACTAAAAATAAAGAAAAAAATAAATAAGCTAAGTAATGAGTATGACATAATAGAAAGTGAAGCCTATTTAATAAAAAAGTATGGTAACGATAAAAATCTTTTAGAAAGAGCTACTGCTATAAAAAAAGAAATAGAAGTTCTTGAAGAAAAATTAAGTAAAATCAATAAAAACATCAATAATATTAAAGAAAATATCTTAATAGAACCCGAAACAATAAATGATGAAGATTTAGTAGAAAGTATAATTAAATACAAAGAGTTAATCTCTGATATTGAAGAAAGTAAATTGCCAAACAAAATAAAATTATTTGATGAATACAAAAAACTTACCATTAAATTGGAAGAATTAGGGATAAAAACAAAAAATCTCGAGGAAGAAACAAAGACAAGAGAAAAAGAATTATCGGAAAGAGATAGTAGATACAAAGAAGCTAAAGAAAAAATGCTAAATTTAGATGAAATTAATAATAGATGTGATGATATTATAAAAAATAATAAAATATATTTAGATAAACTATCATTAAAAATAGGAACAATAAATAAAACAAAATATACTAAGTATAAATTGCAAGGTCTAAATAACCTATTATCAATATCATTAAAATATATAGGATTACTATCATTAACACCTTTAAGAGGAATCCTTCCTGGAATAGCTGCAAAAACATATGCTACAAGAAAATTAGTAGGAAGTATGTATCACAGTCTTCATTATGAAAAACAAGAAAAAATAGTTTACTCATTTGAAAACTACAATTTAGAACTTAATAATAGAATTTGCAGTATAAGTACAGTAGAAGAAAACATAGATTTAGCTCTTCAAGATATCAACAATCTAAAAGGTGAGTTTAGAAATAAGTTTCTAAAATACAACCTTCCAGAGTATAGCGAAGCATATAAAAAAATAGAACTATTAGAGCAAGATGTTCTTAATAGTAGAAAGAAAACATTCCTAATAAAAAATAAACTAGTAGAAAATCAAAAAGTAAATAAAGAAACTTTGACCAAAGTTCGTAAATTAAACTCAAATAGCAAGTAAAAAAGAAAGATAATTTTATTCCTTATCTTTCTTTTCTTCTTTTTTTTCTTCTTTTATTTCTTTTTTGCTTTTAGATAACTTATCATTAATTTCAGTAGTGTTCTTGCAGATTGTTAATAATAATAAAGAAAATTCAAATCCAATTCTTGCAAGTAGATTTCCTAAAGTTAATTGAAGTAAGAAACCGATAAAGCTTATAGATATTAATGAGAATGAAGACAATGTAATATATATAGCCACAATCATATATAATATCTTAAGTAAGGTTTCTAATAACATTTTTTTGAATGTAAAGAAATCATATATCCAAGCCATAGTACCAGTAAACTTATGCTCATTTTGCTTTGTAAAGACAACAAAGTATAAAACAATACCACCAATTATAGCAAGTATAACAGATACAATCATCCATACCCCAGCGGCAGCTACACCTCCGAAATTACTAGAAAAACCATCATTACTTCCTAATAAACCATTTAATCCCATAATTTACCTCCCTTAATTAAGTATAACATTAAATTATAAAAAAAAGAACTATTTTTTTCATAATTTACAAATTTTAACATATCCTTTATTGAAAGGAAGAGTGATTATGAAACAAATTATACCATTCAAAAAAGAATTACCATTTAAAACAAAAGTTAGTGAAATTACCTCTATATCATTAGAAAGAGACATAGAGGTAACCGAGGACAAAGTAGTATCCGGAGCTTTCCACATAACTGGAGACTACAAAATGAATGAAGGTTCCATCAGCAGAGAAGACTTCTCATTTGATCTACCATTTGATATCACTTTAGATCCTAGATATGACATAAGTACTGTTAATGCCGATATTGAAGACTTCTATTACGATATAATCAATGAAGACACTTTAAAAGTAAATATTGACTTATTTATTGAGGCAGAGTATTTACCAGAAGAACCAGTAAAAGATGAACCAGAAGACCTATTAGCACCAAAAGAATCAAAAGAAGCTCCAGAAGAGACGTTAAGAACTCCAAGTACACCAATGGACATTCCAGAGGAGGACGATATAGTGCCAGAAAAAGCAGAAGTAAAATCACCAGATACCAGCAGTACTAAAGAATCAAGAGAAGAAACAATAAATATCGGAACAGATTTATTCTCCAACCTAGATAGCACAGAAACATATACAACATACTATGTCTACATTGTAAAAGAAGATGATACTCTCGAGAAGATACTTACTAAGTATGAAATATCCAAAGAAGACTTCGAAAACTATAATGATATAAACAATATTAAGCCAGGGGAAAAAGTAATAATTCCAAAAAAAGGTGAATAACAATCTACGCGAAATACTTACTAAGTATAATATTCCCATAAAAAAAATTACCATTCTATCAAATGCCAAAATAATAGATGACAAATTAGTGGTTAAAGAAAGAAAAAAAGATGACATAGAAAGAACATATAGCTATTTAAAATCCCGTTCCTTTGACTATTTTCCCGAACCAGTTGCTCTTGATAAAAAATACGAACTATACCCATACATTAAAAATAGTTATGAACCAAAAGAACAAAAAGCCATGGACCTAATATATCTTCTTAGTCTTCTTCACAGTAAAACTACATTTTATAGAGAAGTAGACATTGACCACAACAAAGAAATATACGAAACTACTATAAACAACTTAGACTATCTAAATAACTATTACACCAACTTAATAACATCAATAGAAAAAGAAGTATATATGTCGCCATCTTCATATTTAATAGCGAGAAATATAAATATAATATTTGAAAGCATCTATTATTCCAGAGACAAAATAGAAGAATGGTATAAACAAATAGAAGATAGCAAAAATGAGCGAGTGGTCAATATTCATAATAACATTACACTTGATCATTATATAAAAAGTGAGAAGCCCTATCTTATTAGTTGGAATAAAAGTAGAATAGATAGTCCTATATATGATTTATTATCCTTTTATAAGAATCACTATCTAGAATTAGACTTTGATGACTTATTCCATTACTACGAAAGTAGTTATCCATTAAAAGAAGAAGAAAGATTACTTTTATTCAGCCAGATAGCTATTCCCAGTAAGATAGAGTTAGAAAATGACGAATATAAAATGTGTATAAAAATAAATAAAATGATTGATTATTTATATAAAACTAGTAAACTAATAACGAACTATCAAAAAAAGTAAATGATAGTTCTCTTTCGTTTTATGAGATAGTTTTTTTTATTAATAACCATTCTTTTTTATTTACTTTACCTTCCTAAATTGATATAATTATTAAGAAGAAAGGATGTATCAAATGGAAGAAAATTTTGTCAAAGGAATGCTATATAAAGAAATATATCGTAATGAAATAAATAGCTACATGGTAGGACTATTCAAGGTAAAAGAAAGTACATTTTCCGAGTTTGAAGAAGGAGATGTAATAAATATTACTGGAACTCTTCCAAGACTTAGCGATAAAAAAGAATATATATTATATGGAGAAGTAGCTAATCATCCTAAATATGGTCTTCAAATGAATGTAAATAGTTTTAACATAAATGTTCCCACCAAAGAAGAAGAACTAATAACATTCCTATCAAGCGATCTATTTCCCATCGGAGAAAAAACAGCGGAAAAAATAGTAAGTATTCTAAAAGAAGATGTCATAAACAAAATACTCGAAGACAAATTTTGCCTCGTAGGAATACCAAGACTAACAGACAAAAAAATAAACAAAATATATGAAGTCCTAAAAGACTATCAAGATACATCCAGTATTGTAATAGAACTAACCAAGTTAGGTTTTGAAATGAAAGAATCCCTAAGTTTTTTAAACAAATACAATAATAAAATATTAGATACAGTAAATACTAATATATATGAACTAATTGAAACAGATGAAATGCCATTTACCAAAATAGATGAAATAGCCATAGGAATGGGAATTAATGAAGAAGATGACCGCAGAGTAAAAGCACTAATAATATATGTCATGAAAAATCTCTGCTTTAATAATGGCGACACCTATCTAACCGAAGAAGAAATATCATTCAATTTATCCAGTTACGTTAGCATTACTCCAGAAAAGTTTGATTACCTAATTCTACAGTTAGTCCGTGAAGGTAAAATAGTTATTGAAGAAAAAAGATACTATCTAAAACATTTTTACGAAGCTGAAAAATACATCTGTGAAAAAATCTGCTTCCTAAACGATATGCCAATTATGACAAATACCAGTATAATGAAATATATTGATAACGATAAATTTAATAAAATAACTTATGATGATATTCAGCTAAAAGCCATTGAAAGTGGTGTAAACAATAACATCACCATCATTACTGGAGGACCAGGTACAGGAAAAACAACCATAATCAAAGCCATTGTCAGTATCATTATGGATAGTAAGAAAGCTCGCGACACCGATATAGCACTCCTTGCTCCCACTGGACGAGCGGCAAAAAAAATGATGGAAACAACAAATCTTCCCGCCTATACCATACATAAATACCTAGGTTGGGATAAAGATACCAACACCTTTGCTACAGATGAATATAATCCAAATAAAGAAAAATACATCATTGTAGATGAGGTAAGTATGATTGATACTCTTCTTATGGAAGCACTTCTAAAAGGAACAAAAAGAGATATTCATCTTATACTCGTCGGAGATTATTACCAGCTTCCAAGTGTTAGCGAAGGTCAAATACTAAAAGATTTAATAGATAGCGACTGCCTTCCAGTAATAAGTCTAAACAAAATATATCGTCAAACTGAAGGATCATATATATTAAATCTAGCCTATGACATAAAAAGCAAAAACATTAGCGAAGACTTATTCATAAAAAAAGATGATTACCTATTCATAAATAGTGACAATGATAATACCTTATCCTACATAAAAGAAGTAGTAACCAAAGCTATCAAAAAAGGTTATTCCGATATGGATATCCAAGTACTGGCTCCAATGTACAAGAGCATAAATGGCATAGACAGTCTAAATATTATGCTCCAAGAGTTATTCAATCCCAAAGCCAAAAACAAAAAAGAAATAGTCTTCAAAGATGTTGTCTATAGAGAATACGACAAAGTCCTTCAATTAGTTAATGATCCTGACAATAATGTCTACAATGGCGATATTGGATATATTGAAGAAATCATTGTATCAGATGGCAAAAAAATACCAAATCAAATAAATATAAATTATGATGGCAATATCGTAGAATACACTCCTGATAAATTTATTAATTTTAGACATGGATATGCCATTAGTATTCATAAAGCCCAAGGTAGTGAATTCGATACCGTTATCATGCCAATAACTTCAAACTTTAAAAGAATGCTATACAACAAACTAGTCTACACTGGAGTTACTAGAGCTAAAAAAAGTCTCATCATTGTCGGAGAGCCAAATTCTTTTATCTATGGTATAAACAATGACTATATAGACAATAGAAAAACCACCCTAAAAGATTTAATAATAAATAAATACAACATCTAGTATAATTATAATAATTTAGTAAATAATATTATTGGTATTTAATAATACTTAAATACCTGTCATATTTTAAAGGGGTGATAAAATAATGAAATCCAAAGTAGGTATGGCTTTAATGGGTATGGGTATAGGAGTAGGTAGTGCCGCTCTATATCAAAACATTAAAAATGGTAATATTAAGAAGTTAGCTAGAAAAATGAATTCTGCTAAAACGAAAGCTATAGATAACCTAGAAAATATGATATAGGAAGAGATTTAATTCTCTTTCTTTTTATATTCCTCGTAAGCCTGTAGTCTTCCGAGGCAATTTGAAGCCTAAGGTCTTCAAATTGAAGTATTATTTTATTGCATAACAAGTGTTGACAAGTGTTAACGAGAAAGGTATACTATAAATGAAAGGAGAAAGTTAGTAATATATTTTAGAAAACTGGTTATGTTCTAAAGATATTATTACTAGACTACTAATAAAAAATGAAAAAATATTTTTATCCTGCAATTTTTTCCAAAGAAGGAGAGGTATACAATGTAAAATTTATTGATTTTGATGATGTGTTTACATATGGTGTTGGTTTTGATGATGCATATTATATGGCACAAGATGCATTGTATGCTATGTTACCAGAGTATAAAGATAGATTACCAAAACCAACATTCAATTATATGGACATCAAAGTAAAAGATGGCGACTTTATTACTATGGTAGAGTTAGATCCTGTAGAACACGAAAAGAAAATGTCTTCCAAAACAGTAAATACAACAGTAACTATGCCAGAGTGGCTAAAAAATCTTGCAGATATGAAAGGTATTAACTTTTCTAAATTATTACAAGAAAGTTTAAAAAATGAGTTAAACCTATTGTAGTAAAATAAATAACAATTATTATTTTTAAAATATTAAAAAAATTCCAAAAATTGTAAAAAAAAGTTGACTATTGTACAGAATAATGGTAACATATGACTTAGTTACTTAAAACTTACAAGTTTTTAAGTTTTGGAGGAGGAGGCCTTACTTTGGTTTCCTCTTTTTTAGATAATTTAAATAAAGAAGAGGTGTTTTATAAGATGAAAAAATATTTTATTGGTATAATTTGGAAAGATGAAACAACTCCACTTTTACATTTAAAGGATTATACTACATATAAAGATGAATATATAGATGTACCAAATAACTTCAATATTGAATTAATTAATAAAAAAATTTGTCTTGGAACAATAAATCCATACACTAGGCAGTATATTAGTTGCAATAATTTAGTTGATAATAGTCAAGTACAATGTGATAAATGTAAATATATGTATGATTTTTATAAATGCGTAAAATGTCACGGAGACAATTGTTATGCTAAAAATAAAGATGTCTTAAAATACTGTAATAGTCCACATTATGTTTACCTTGCTTATTTTAATGGAAATAAAATTAAAGTTGGAACAGCATCTGAAATTAAAAAGTATGAAAGATTATTGGAACAAGGAGCACTATTTTCTATTCTTATAGCTAAAACTCCAACTGGAAAAATTGCTAGAGTAATTGAAAAAATAATTATCGATTATGGAATAAGTGGCTTAGTGACTACTAATTATAAAATGAAAAATATCGTATTTTATCCAAATGATAAAGTAGAAGTGTTAAAGAAACTTACAGATAAATATAAAGAAATATTAAAAATAGTACCAAATGATTATCAAAAATATTTAATAGAACCAGAAGTCAATACTTATGACGATTTAGAAAGTAAAATAAATAATGCTATGTTAGTCAAAGAAAATCAATTGAGTATATTTAATTCAACAATGTTTAGTGCCAGAGAATATAATATAAAAAAAGACTTTAATACAATAATTGGTAAATATTTGTTTATTATTGGTAAAGTTTTAGCCATAGATAACGATGGTCTTATTGAATTAATCGATATAAAAAAAATAGAAGGTTATTTATTTGAATTTAAAAATATTGACCTATGTAATAATAAAAGAATTGGAGGAAAATAAAATGAAAAATATTATATGTCCATTTTGTCAAGAATTAGTTGAACCCAAAAAAAGCATAGTAGGTAAAAACAGAATTATAGCAGAAACACCAAAATTTGTCGTTTTTCCAACAACAGGTGGAATCGTAGACAATTATCAACTAATTGTTCCAAAAGAACACATAAATTGTTTTGGAGAATTAACCTTAGATGAATTGAAAGAGTTAAAAGAAATTATTGAATGGCAAAAGGAAATAAATAAAAAATATTTTAATTCTAGTTTTTCAATGTTTGAACACGGAGCATTATATCCATCAAATGAAAGTGGAAAGAGCATTATTCATGCACACTTGCATATTTTTCCAAACAATATATCACTACTTGATGAAATATCAAAATATAACTTTGAAACTGAAGAAATAGATGATATTAATGACTTGAGGCAAATATGTCATGAATATGAAAAATATTTATATTATCGTGATGTCAATGGTAAAAACTATATTATGACTCATCAAGGAATACCATCGCAGTTTTTAAGAATGGTTTTAGCTAATTCACTGCAAAAGCAAGAATGGAATTGGAGAGAATATCCTTTGATTGATGTAATAGAAAAAAACTTAGAATTTTATAAAGAAAAAAAATTAATTTATAGGAAATAACTACTAAGGAGGAAGATAAAATGATAGTATTACCTAACAAAAATTACAATGCCGCGAATAACGAAAAAATTTCCACATATCAATTTTTAGCAAATGTTGGTTGCCCAGTATTTGATAGTGTACTTTTTGAAGAAAATGAAAAGTTAACAAAAGAAAAAATCGTACAGTTAAAAGAGACATTAAAATCGGAATATTGTACTATAAGATATCAATATATAAAGCCATGTACAAATCCTATAAGAGGTGGCAATAAATCATTAATAGATTTAGAAAAATTAGAAGAGAGAAAAGTAGATGGAACACGAATGTGGCTATTACAACCAATAGATAGAACTAAAAACATATATGGAATAAATATGTGCGTTAATAAACCTTTAAATTCGTTTGTTATTGAAAGTGTTGGAAAAGGCTTTGATGTATCAGATATAAATAGAGGAGATATAACACCACACGAAGTTATTAGTTTTAATTATCCAATTGAAATGGGATGGCAAAATGAATGGTGGAAATATATAAAATTAGATTTTGTAAGTCGTGAACAGTTTGAAAATGATAAATTAATTAGAATCAATAAGTTAAAAAAGTTTGGATTGGAACCACAAATGGAAATATTTGATAAAGAATATAAACCACTAGATTATAGTTTGGTTAATAATTTAATATATTATGTTAATTTAATTGATGAATTTTGGGATAAGTCAGATGAATATACTATTTCTATATCAATGAATAACAATGGTAAATTAGTTTTTTGGGATATTCAAACACCAGTAGGAAAATCGAAAATTTTAAGGAGAACCATATGATTTTAATACCAATAACATATCATTCTAAAAAATATCCAGTAGGTATTACAAGTAATATTGATGAAATCGCCGGAAACTTTGATAAAAGTAGTATTTCACCAATAAGGAAGTATTCTCTTCATACAGAATATTCACATATGAAGAGAAAATTAGACAATAGCTTAATTAATAAATATCCTAAGCTAAAAAGTTCACAAAAAGATAATATACCACAATTATGGAAAGACAAAGAATGGGCACAAGAGTTTGCTAATTATATAATAGATTTGATAGGAAATAATCAACCACCAGAAATTATAGAAGTCCATCCACCTTTTAATGATTATTGCCTTGATTTTGATAATTTTTTTGATACATATATAGAGTTCGAAAGAATAATCCTACAAAAATATCCTAATGTAAAAATATTTATAGAAAATAGATGTGGAACCTTCTATAAAGGTGGTAAGTTTTTAATTTCTAATTGCAAGTCAATAATTAAATTTTTAAATGAATTATCAAATAGAAATTTAAGACTAAAATTAGTTCTTGATTACCCACAAGTATTCAGTGCCGAAGCAATAAAAATGGATGACATAAAGTTAAATAAAATTACAGATTTTAATAAAAATATTAATAAATATATTGAATATATTGGAGGTTTCCATTTATGGGGAAAAAGAAAAAGTGTAAAAGGAAGATGGACTCCTCATACCGGAAATTTAAATACATTTTTTAGCAACAATGAATTGTTAAAAAGTGAATTTATACTTTCGATAAATAAAACATTCAATGATGATAAACCTAGATATTTTGTTCCGGAAGTGAATAGCGGAGAGGAAGATTTACAATCAATAATTTATGATTTATTAAATTTTAATGTTATTTTTGATAAAAATAATTAAAATATTTCTTTTTCTGTGTTATAATTAACATAGAGAAAGGAATAGTGAATTCATGAACTGCATTTTTTGCGATAACTTTATTGAAAACAAAAAAGCTCTATTCGAAAACAAACTTGCCATAGCCTACTTTGATGAATTTCCAGTAAGTAAAGGTCATATATTGATAGTCACAAAAAGACATGCACCTACATTCTTTGATATCACAGAAGAAGAACAAATTGCAATATTAGAACTATTAAATAAATGTAAAAAATATTTAGATGAGAAGTTTTCTCCGACAGGTTATAATATAGGACTAAACTGTGGTAGAGATGCTGGTCAAAGTGTAATGCATATTCATATGCATTTAATACCCAGATATAGTGGTGATGTTAAAGATCCACGAGGAGGCGTTAGAGGTGTTATTCCAGACAAGAAGAATTATTAATTTATAAGGAGGAGAAAAAATGGAAAGAATATATAATAAATTAGTAAGAGACAATATTCCAAACATAATTAAAAGTAAAGGAGAAACTCCAGTTACTAGGATATTATCTGAAGATGAGTATAAAAACGAATTAGAAAAAAAACTTTATGAAGAATACAAAGAAGTAATAGAAGCTAGTGGAAGTGATAGAATTGAAGAACTAGCAGATATGTTGGAAATAATAAACGCACTAGCAAAGATAGAGAGCAAAACATTAGACAATGTTATTTTAGTTGCCGAACAAAAAAATGAGAAACGTGGTGCCTTTAATGAAAAGATATTTTTAGAAAAAGTAATAGAGTCTAATAAGTAATAAAAATCATTAAGATTTAACATATAAATGATAAAAACCTCATTTCTCATATTTTGAGAAGTGAGGTTTTTATATTATATTAAAAAACAAATTCACAAAAGATAGAATAGATATTTTATAAATTATGCTTTTGCTTTTAATATAAAAAAAGAAGTAATTACTTTACTTCCATAGTATTTACTTTTTTAGTTAATCTAGATTTTTCTCTATCAACTTTATTTTTATGTACTAAACCTTTTACTTTAGCGTTGTCTAAAGATTTGATAGCTAATTTTAATCTATCTTCAGCTCTTTCTTTGTTACCAGCAGCTACTGCTTTATCAGTTTCTTTAATAGCGTTTTTAACAGTAGATTTTAGTTGTTGGTTTGCTAAAGTTACTTTGTTAATTTGCTTAATTTTCTTCTTTGCATTTTTAACGTTTGCCATAAATTTCATCTCCTCCCAAAACTAATTATAATTTTACCAAAAAAATGCTAAAAAAGCAAATATTTTCGGTACTTTTTGTAAAAAATATTACTGGTGATAACAATGAATCATGAAATTGACCTAAAAAAGTATGATATACATACTGATTTAGTATTAGATACCATAGAAAATAGTAGTTTAAATATCAAAAGTGATACCTATAATGTTGATGATATTAAAGTAACAAAAGTAAATATTGATGAAGAGACAAGTAAAATATTAAATAAGAAAAAAGGTAACTATATTACTATAGAATTTGTAGATGTTACAGATATCACTAATAGAGAGAAAGTAACCAAAGTATTTGAAGATGAATTAAAGACTATCCTATCTAACTATGATAAATCTTCTATACTAGTTGTGGGCCTAGGTAATGCTAAGAGTACTCCAGATAGTCTAGGACCAAAAGCACTTGAGGATATTATTGTAACAAGGCATCTATTTCTCCTTGGAAATCCAGAAGAAAGCATTTTAAAAGTATCCAAAATAGCCCCAGGTGTAATGGCAGACACAGGTATTGAAACGCAAGATATAATATTATCAATAGCAAAAAAAACAAAACCTAGTCTTATCATAGTAATAGATGCACTAGCGGCCTCCACAATAAGTAGAATAAATAAGAGTATTCAAATAACTGATACTGGTATCCATCCAGGAAGTGGTATAGGTAACATGCGTAAAGAAATAAGTAATGATACCCTTGGTATACCAGTTATTGCCATAGGTATTCCCACAGTAGTAGGTTCTTCCATTATTGTATATGATACAATAAATTATTTATTCAAACATATCTCTTACATTAAAGATAATTCATCAAAAAATAAACTAGTATTTAATAGATATAACTATTTAGATAAAATAAAAGATAAAAATCTAAGTACTGAAGAGAAGAAAGAAGTACTAGGTTTAATAGGAGAATTATCTGATACCGATAGAATAAGTTTAATTGAGGAGGTACTAAATTCACTTAACTATAATTTTATTGTAACTCCAAAAGAAATAGATTTCCAAATAGATAAATTATCATTAGTAATATCAAGTGGTATAAATAACATAATTTATGACAAAAAAAGTGTCAAGTAATAGTAAAAATTCTTTTAATTTAAATTTATATAATATATAATTATATTAGGAGAGTGATAGACATGAGATATGTAGGAACTACCGCGAGAGGTATAAGAACAGGAATAATTAAAGAAGGAGATAATCTCGAAGAGATTGTTGTAAATTCAGTCCTTAGAGCCAGTGAAAGTGAAAACTTTAAAATACGCGACCGTGATATAATTGGAGTAACTGAAGCAGTTGTCGGTATTGCCAGTGGTAACTATGTCACAGTAGATGATATAGCGGAAGATATAAAAAACAAATTTCCAAATAAAGAAGTTGGTTTAGTATTTCCAATATTAAGTAGAAATAGATTTTCTATGATACTAAAAGGTATTGCTAGAGGAGTAGATAAGATATATATGTTACTTTCTTATCCAGCAGATGAAGTAGGTAATCATTTATTTAGTGAGGACTTATTAGATAAATATAATATTAATCCATATAGTGATTCATTTGGTATTGAGAAGTATAATGAATACTTTAGAAATATCGTCCACGAATTCACAGGAGTAAACTATATAGATGTATATACTGAGATATGTGAAAAAGAAAATTGTAAAATAGAATTTATTTTCTCTAATAATCCCAAAGAAATATTAAAATATACTAAAGATGTTTTAGCTTGTGATATCCATACTAGAGAAAGAACTAAGATGTTATTAAAAGAAGCTAATATTATATTAGGATTAGATAACATAATGACTCATAGTATCAATAGTAGCGGTTACAATGCTGAATATGGACTATTAGGTTCAAACAAGAGTACTGATGAAAAATTAAAATTATTTCCTAAAGATGGTTTAGATTTGGTTTTAGGTATTCAAAAAAGAATGTTTGAAGAAACAGGTAAAAAAGTAGAAGTATTAATATATGGTGATGGTGCTTTTAAAGATCCAGTAGGTAAAATATGGGAATTAGCGGATCCTGTAGTATCACCAGCATACACAGATGGCTTAAAAGGTACTCCAAATGAGATAAAACTAAAATATGTATCCGATAATACCTTATCAAACCTACGAGGAGATGCTCTTAATGAAGCCATGAAAGAAGAGATAAAGAAAAAAGAATCAAATCTAGTAGGCCAAAATAAGAGCTTAGGAACAACTCCAAGAAGAATAGTAGACCTAGTGGGTTCATTATGTGACCTTACTAGTGGTTCAGGAGATAAAGGAACACCTGTAATATTAATACAAGGATACTTTGATAATTATGCTAATGACTAAGAAAGAGGAGAAGATTATGAAAATAGCAATTAATGGTTTTGGAAGAATAGGAAGACTAGTATTTAGATTAATAGAAGAAGATAATTATTTTGATATAGTAGCTATTAATGACTTAAGTACACCAGAAGAATTAGCTTATCTTCTTAAGTATGATACTAATCATCGTAACTATAATAAAGAAATAACTTATGATGAAGAAAACATTATAATAGAGGGTAAAAAAGTAAGAGTATACAAAGAAATGGATCCAACAAATTTACCTTGGAAAGAACTTGAAATAGATCTAGTATTTGAATGTACTGGAAAATTTACTAAAGAAGAAGATGCCATGAAGCATGTTACAGCAGGAGCTAAAAAGGTATTAGTAAGTGCTCCGTGCAAAGGAAATGTCAAGACTGTTGTCTATAATGTAAATGATGATATCCTAGACGATAGTGATAAAATAGTGAGTGCAGCTTCATGTACTACTAATTGTCTTGCACCCGTACTAAAATTAGTAGATGATAACTTTGGTATCATAAAAGGATTTATGACTACAATTCATGCTTATACAAACGATCAAGTAACACTAGATGTAAGTCATAAGAAAGGTAGTCATTCCAGAAGAGGAAGAGCATGTGCTATGAATATTGTTCCAACTTCAACAGGAGCAGCTACCGCTATTGGAAAAGTTATACCAAGTCTTGAAGGTAAATTATCAGGAGGAGCAATTAGAGTACCAGTATCAGATGGTTCATTAATAGATTTATCACTAGAATTAGAAGAAAAGACTACTGAAGATGAAATAAATAGTATGTTTTTAAATAATGAAAGTGAAACTATTAAAGGTACTTTTGATCCAATAGTATCTTCGGATATAATTAGTTCTACTTATGGAGCAGTAGTGGATTTATCATTAACAAAAGTACTTGAAGTAGATGGTAAGCAATTAGTTAAAATTATTGCTTGGTATGATAATGAAATGGGATATTCAGCCCAAATGGTTAGAACTGCTAAAATATTATTAGGAGGAGAAAATGAGTAATTATTTTAAAGCACCAGAAAATCTAGAAGAAAAAACAAATACAGGTGATTTCTTCCACAAACCAGGAGATTTGAACAAAGAATCAAATAATAATAGTTTCTTTTATACACCTAATGATTTAGATAGTAGTGCAAATAAAACAGTATCATCAGCAGAAGAAATAAATAAATTTATTAGTGAAGTAGCAACAGGAAAAAGAAGTGAAGGATTAACTATTGGTGGTGCTACAATGTTTGTTAGTTTTGATAGATTAAAAGAAATGGTTAGTGAAGGCTATAATATAATTAAAGCAAGTTATTTTGAACAAATGAATATGATTGAAGTAACATTTGATATTCCATATAAATCAAAAACAAGATAATAAAGACTTACCTTAAGTGGTAAGTTTTTTCTGGTGTTCACTCTAAGCCTGTAGTCTTATGAGTGTTAAATTAAGCCTCATTTTAAGAGTCTTAATTTAATATGCCAGTGCATCTATTATATATAAGCAGTAACTATATACTAAAATATATAGTTAATAATTAAAAAGTTACAAAAAATAGCATTTTTATGTTATAATAGTGCATATGATTAATTATTAATTATTTGGAGGGTGGTTTATGGATACATTTAAGAAATTAACTTTGATTGAAAAAAGAAATATGGCAATTGAAGAATTAGTTAATTATTACGCAGAGTATAGGATTTATTGCTACAATAAAGGAGATAAATTAAAAGGTATTGAGTTAAGAAAAAAGATTCATCCATTAATTAACCTAATACTAAAAATAGATGAAACATTATCAAAAGAGAAAAATATAATTATTGCTAATGAAAATAATGCCAAAAAAGGTGTACCAAAAATATTTGCTTGTACGCATATAGGCGGTAATGATATACAAAGAACATTTCAAATTATTAAAGAGCCAGCCTATCTAATGCTTGGAGATCCAGGTATATTGTATAAAATGCCAATCTATCAAGGATTAAAACTTAATGGAGTTATACCATTAGAGACAAAGAATAAAATAGACAGAAAAATAGCTTATAATAGATCGGTAGAACTATTGAATAATGGTGGTAATTTATTAATATATCCAGAAGGAGCTTGGAATGTAACTCCAAATGTAATAGTAATGAAAACATTTGTAGGAACTGTTAGAATGGCAAAAGAAACAGGTGTAGAAATAGTTCCAATAGCAGTAGAGCAATATGGTAATAAGTTCTATTTCAATATAGGAAAAAATTATGGAATTGCTAAAAGTACTACGAAAACCGAAGTAGAATTAAATTGTGAATTAAGAGATAAATTAGCGACATTAAAATGGCAAATACTAGAGACTCAGCCTATTTTTCAAAGAGATAATGTACCAGAGGGATATATTTATGATTTCCAAAAAGAGATAGTAGAAAAATGTAACTATGGTTATGGTTTCTCACTAGAAGATGCTATAAGTGAGAGTTTTCACGACAAGAACATTACTAGTGAAGAAGAAGTATTTAGTTTTTTAGAAAACTTAGATATTAATATAAATAATGCCTTCTTATTAAGAGGTCATTCAAAAAAATTAAAAAAATAAAAAAGAAAAAAAGAGGTAAAATTATGCAAGCAATTATATTACAAATAGTGGGGTTACTTATAATTACAACTTTAATAGTATTATTCTATTCAAAGCCAAACATAGAAACAATTGAAACAAAAACATATGCTAAATTAATAGGATTAAATTTTTCATTTTTATTAGTGGGAATCTCAACATACATAGTGGCTAAATTAATTGGTAATTTTACCTTAATATGCATTTTACAAAAAATATATATGAGTATTTTAGCTTTACTTAACTTGTATTCAATGTTTTATTGTATATCAATTTATGATAAAGAAGAAAAACTTAATAAATTAAAAAAAGTTTTAGCAATTGTCACCATTATTTCAATATTGTTTATAATATTATTACCATTAAATGTCATATTGGAAGGAGAACTATTAGATGGTGAAGGCCTTGCATATGATGTGGCTTTAGGTCACACTATTCTGAGTTTTGCCTTCTTCTTAACAACACTCTTTTATTTTCTTGTGAAAAAATATTCAATCAAAAAAATATCTCCATATATAATATTAATAATACTTTATTTGATTGGCTTCTTAATAAGAGGCTATTGTAAAGAACTAATATTTGAAGGTTTCTTCTATGCATATATATTATTTATTATGTATAATACTATAGAAAATCCAGATGTAAAAATGGCTAAAGAATTAGCATTTCAAAAACAATTAGTAGAAGAATCTTCTAGAAAAACACTAAATTTAATAGGGGATATTTCTAAAGATTTAGAATCTTCAATTAAAAGTTTAGAATTAATTAATGAAACAAAAGTAGATAAAAATAACATCAAAGAATTAAATAATGTTTTATATAAATTTCAAAAAGATTCTGTTAAACTAAGTGATAAAATATCCAGTATTCTTGATTTAGCAATAGTTAAAAGTAAACCTAAAACAATTATATGTAAATATGAAATGGCAGATATGCTAGATAAATTAAAACAATTTTTAGAAATAGATGGAAAAAACAAAATTAAGTTAGATATTGAAATTAGTGATAAACTACCATCAGTACTATATGGCGATGAATCAGGAGTTATCAAAACTATTCTATATTTTTTTGATTTAATTGTATCAATATCAAACAAAAAGAGTATGTCATTGGTAATAGATGATATTAAAGTTGGTAGATTTTCTCGATTAAGATTTAAATTTGTAACCAGTGATAAATCTATTTTAGATTATTTAGAAGAAGATAAAAAAACAAAAAAACTTAAATTAACTAAAACAAATGATGTTAATTATGAGATAATAGAAAATCTATTAGAAAAAATGAATGGTAGTATAACTATAACCAAAGAAGATAATACTATTAATTTATTAATGGGTATTAACCAAAGACTTATGAGTGAATATGATGTTATAAACGAAAAACAAGAAAATAAGAATGTTAAAATCAAATATCATAATTATAGTAATAAAAGAATTCTAATAGTAGACGATAATAATCTACGACTAAAAGAAATAAAAATATTACTAAGGCCATATAATGTTGAAATTGTATCAGTGAAAAATAGAAGAGATATGGGAAATATGCTAAGTGCTAATGAAACATTTGATATGATTATTATTGATGATATTATTCCTAATTTTGAAATAGATAGTTTTACAAATGAAGTTATTAAAAATCAAAATGATATATTAAATTATATTAAGAAACAGGCCAAGTATAACATTATAACAATTATAATGGTTACACCAAATAATAAAAATATAGAAGATAAATATATCGAATATGGATTTAATGATTACATTATCAAACCAATTAACAAAGAAAATATAGATAAAATACTAAATAAATATTTTAATGAAGAGTAAGCCAAGCGCTTATTTTTTTAGTATAAGAGTTTAAGCATTTTCTCTTTTGATAAAAGCACTTGACAAGAGAAAAAATCTAAGATAAAATTAACTTGTATAGTTTAAATTAATATTTAATGATTTTTTCTATAAAATATATTAAGAATGGAGGTATATATATGGACAAAACAGTTCTCTCCATTTTGTTATTTGTTCTTGGATTGGGAATAGGACTTGCTTTAGTATTTTTATTTAATTTTTTAAAGAATAAAAAAGATAGTAATAAAGCCGATACTATAATAGATAAAGCTAAAAAAGAAGCTGAAAAGATTAAAAGAGATTCTTTATTTGAAACAAAAGAAGAAATTCATAAATTAAAATTAGAAGCTGATAAAGAAATTAAAGAAAAGAAAAGTGAAGTAAAAGAGCAAGAAGATAGGCTTCTTCAAAGAGAAAATAATATTGACAGAAGGGATACTGCCCTTCAAAATAGAGAAGCTGCTCTTGAAGAAAGAGAAAATAATTTACTTGATAAACAGCAAAAAATTCAAGAAGCTAAAGAAGAAATGGAAGAAATAAAAAGAAAAGAACTTGAAGAATTAGAAAGAATAAGCAAATATACAAAAGAACAAGCTCGTGATGCAGTTATGAAAATGGTTGAGACAAAGATGTCAAAAGAAATAGCAGCATACATAAAAGAAATGGAATCTGAGGCCAAACTAGAAGTTGATGAAAGAGCCAAAGAATTACTTGTAGGTACTATGCAGAAATATGCAGCAGATATTACAAGTGAGCAGACAGTATCAGTTATAACACTACCTAACGACGAAATGAAAGGTAGATTAATTGGTAGAGAAGGAAGAAATATTAGAACTATAGAATCAGTAACCGGAGTTGACTTAATTATTGATGATACTCCAGAAGCTATAGTAATATCTAGTTTCGATCCTTTAAGAAGAGAAATAGCTAGACTTACGTTAGAGACTCTAATTAAAGATGGAAGAATTCATCCTGCTAGAATAGAAGAATTATATGCTAAGACTTGTGCAGACGTTAAACAAACCATAAAAGAGTTTGGTAAAAATGCTTTATATGAATTAGGACTATCAAAGATGGATCCTGAATTAGTTGAAATAGTAGGTAAACTACATTTTAGAAGTAGTTATGGACAAAATGCCTTAACTCACTCAATGGAAGTAGCCAACCTAGCGGGTATTATGGCTAGTGAACTAGGAGAAAATGTAAATCTTGCTAAGAGAGCTGGATTATTACATGATATAGGTAAAGCAATAGACTTTGAAATGGAAGGATCACATGTTAAAATAGGCGTAGATTTAGCTAAGAAATATGGTGAAGATGAAGTTGTTATAAATGCTATCGCTTCCCACCATGGAGAAGTTGCACCTACCAGCATTATAGCATCAATTGTTGCAATAGCAGATGCAGTATCAGCCTCTCGTCCAGGAGCAAGAAATGACTCTAGTGAAAACTATGTTCAAAGATTAGAACAACTTGAAGAAATAGGAAACAAAATGCAAGGTGTAGAAAAAGCCTATGCTATTCAAGCAGGAAGAGAACTTAGAGTAATGGTTAAACCTGATGAAGTAGATGATTTAACCGCTCATCAAATAGCTAGAGAAATAAAAGAAAAAATAGAAAATGAACTAAAATACCCTGGAACTATTAAAGTTACAGTAATAAGAGAAACTAGGGCTCAAGAAGAAGCAAAATAGTTTCTTTTTTATTTACAATTTTACTTAAAAATGTTATACTTTAGAAGTAAGGAAGTAAGGTTATGAATATAAGTTGTAAAGATAATGAAAATTTTGAGTTTGAACGAAGAATAGATAGAGGATGTGGGTTTAATTTTGAACTATCATCAGATGAAGTTTATCAAATTAGTTATATGAATTACATTGGAGAAATAGAAGAACAATTTTATACTATGTGTCCAAGATGTGGTTATATAATTCCAATAGATAAATCAATACTAAATGATTATGAAATCGGTTTAGCAAGAAAAAAAAGTATTGATGATAGAGATTTATATCTAAAAAACAATATTCTATCAGAATATACTAATGTTACAGAAAGAGGAAGAGTAAGAAAAAAAACATTATAAGGAGGTTTATTATGGGTTTATTTAATAAAATAAAAAGTGTCTTTAGCAAAGATAAAGATATAGTTAAATATGATGAAGCGCTTACTAAAACAAGAAAAGAGTTTTCTACTAAGATAAGTGATTTATCAAAGAAATATAAAAATATTGGCGAGGATTATTTTGAAGAGTTAGAAGATATTCTTATAATGGCGGATATTGGAATAAATACCGTTATGAAATTTGTTGATAAATTAAAGAAAAGAGCCAAAGAAGAAAATATTAAAGATACTGACACACTAAAAGAAATAATTGTTGATGAAATGCTTATTATGTATGTAGATAACAAAGTACTAAATACTAAGATAAAGTATAGTGAAGAAGGTCCAACTGTTATTCTTTTTGTAGGAGTAAATGGTGTTGGTAAAACAACAAGTATTGGTAAAATAGCAAATAGAATGAAAAATGCTGGTAAAAAAGTTATTCTAGTAGCAGGAGATACCTTTAGAGCGGGTGCTACCGAACAATTAGTAGAATGGGGTAAAAGAATTGATGTACCAGTAGTTACCACAAGCAGTAAGGATCCATCAGCAGCCGTCTATGATGGAATAGATACTGCAATCAAAGGCGAGTATGATGTTGTTCTTATAGATACCGCCGGTAGATTACAAAATAAAGTTAATCTAATGAATGAACTATCAAAGATGAATAAAGTAATAAAGAAAGTAATACCAAATGCTCCTCACGAAGTATTATTAGTTGTTGATGCTACTACCGGACAAAATGGTATCCAGCAGGCTAAAGCCTTTAAAGAAGTAACTGATGTCAGTGGCATCATCCTAACTAAACTAGACGGAAGTGCTAAAGGTGGAATAGTTCTTGCTATTAAAGAAGAAGTAGATATACCAGTAAAATTTGTTGGACTAGGAGAAGGAACTGATGATTTAGAACCATTTGATATTGAAAAATATATCTATGGCTTATTTAAAGATTTATAGAAAGGGATTGATAATATGAAAAAAGAAGTTAGTAAAAAAAATACTAAACCAAAGAAAGAAGAAAAGTATAAAATATTTGACTCTGTAAAATTAAAAAGGACTGAGTTTATAATAACTCTAGTAGTAGGAGTAATATTTTTAGTACTATTATTCTTTGCTATTACTAATGAAGTATTTATGCCAGCAGCACTTATTTCTTTTGCATTATTTCTATTTTGTATCTGTTACTATTACATCGATGACGAAAAAAAGAAAAAACTAGTATACACATTATTTGGACTTGGAGTATTACTTATCATAATTGAAGTAATATATACAATGGTAAAGATAAACTAATATGGAAGAAAGAAATTATTTAATAATCTTATATGATTATTATGGTGAATTATTAACAGATAAACAAAGAATGTATTTTGAAGACTACTATTTTAACAATCTTTCACTAGGAGAAATAAGTGAGAATGATGGTTATAGTAGAAATGCTATTCATAAAAATATTAAGACTGCTGAAGAAAAACTATACTTCTATGAAGAAAAATTAGGCTTATATAAAAAGAAAAAATTACTTGAAGATATCATTAAAGATATCGATAATGAAGAAATAAAGAATAAAATAAGGGAGATATTATGACAAGTAGAAAATATAAAATGTACTATGATTATAGTAAGAGAACGAGTGGTGGATTTTTAGATGCTATGTTTTTATGTGGCATAATGATTAGTGCTTCAGTTTTAGTATTTCTCGCTTTATTAGGAGGAAAATAATATGGATTCAATATTAGATCGTTTTGCGGATAACCTAACCGAAGTTACATATATTACAAATCCCGCAGTAGCTAGAGATGATGAGATAAAAAAATTAATATTAGTGCTTTTAACACCGGAAAAATCAGCCGTTCTAGTAGGTAAGCCAGGTATAGGTAAAACCGCTATTGTTGAAGGACTTGCTTATCGTATTCAAAGAAACGAGGTACCCGATGCCCTTCAAGGATATACTATATATAGAGTTAATACCACTGCATTAATTAATGGTAATGGGGAAGAAAATAGAGTGCTAAAACTAGTAGAAGAATTAAAAAATAGAGAAAAAGTAATTCTTTTCATTGATGAAATACACACTTTAATAGGAAATGGTGCTTTAGATTTAGCTAATATGTTTAAAGAGGGACTAAGTAGAGGAAGTATTAAGATAATTGGAGCTACAACTACATATGAATATGAAAGATATATAATGCGTGATAAAGCTTTTTTAAGAAGATTTGAAAAAGTAGATGTATCTGAACCTACTGAAGAAATGACCGTAGAAATATTACTTAAGACATTACCAAAGCTAGAAAAACAAACTGGAGTAATTCTTCCATATACAGATTTTATCAACGAAAAGATAATGAAATTTATTGTTAATATGACAACTGAATTTAAAAGAGTATATGAAATATCATCAAGGTATCCAGATATTGCCTTAGTTATATTAAGACAATGCTTCTCTAATGCTATATATGAAAATAGAAGAACTATAAATTTAAAAAATATATATGATGCCATAAAGACTACCAAAGCAGTATATCCTGATGTTATAGCCAAAGAACTAATAGAATTCAAAGAAATATTTAAAGATGAATTAAAGATTGAAGGAACTATCTTAGATTAGTTCTTTTTCTTTAAAAATATATTGACATATTACTAATATTATAATACGATATATATCGTGAGTTTTATGGAAGAAGAAATTAAAGAAATAAAAGAAATATTATTAAAAATAAATAACTTAAATAATGAAATATCATATTTAGATACATTAATAATTAAGTATGAAAAAGAAATAGATAGCCTAGAAGAAAAAATTAATAGCTATACAATTAATATTAGAGATAGAATAGATTTTTTATACAAAGAAAGAGCAAAATTAAAAAATAGAATAAATGATATCAAAGCGTCAAAAAAGAAATTAAAATTAAAAGTAATTATAACATTAATTAGTGCTATCTGTTTAAGTACATCGCTAGTATTTAATAATATATCAAGCATAATATTTTTACTAGCCACTATTGTAGGTACAAGTTCTATAATATTAAATGTTTTATCTAATAAAAAGAAAGAAAAAGAAATAAGTAATTATAGCCTAGAAGAACTAGACAAGAATATTGAAGAAGTAAATAACAAGTTAAATAAAAAAAATAGTGAAACATTAAAACCACTTATTGAAAAAAAGAAAAAATTATCTACTCGTGAATCAATGTTAAGAAATGACAGAACACTTAAGAGAAGGGAATGTGTACATTTAGAGAGAGAAAAAGATAACAAATATAAAGAATTATTAGAAGTAATGGAAGAAGAAGTTAAGTTATCAAATAATGAAATGGAAGGTCAGCTAGAAATACCAGGAATAAAAAAAGTAAGAAATAGGTAATATAAACAAAAATATTATCTATTTTATTTTCCAAAATAGCAAAAATAATATATAATATTATCAGAGGTGAACTAATTATGAAATTAGAAAAAGTATTAGAAAAAGTAGAATATAGTATTATTAATGGTAATACTAATACAGAAATAACTGATATTTGTTATGATTCTAGGAAAATAAAAGAAGGCTGTTTATTTATATGTCTAGTAGGTTCCTCATTTGATGGCCATGACTATATAGATAGTGCTATAGAAAAAGGTGCTAAAGCCATACTTGTAGAAAAAAATATTACTAGAAAAGATACCACAATTATAAAAGTAAATAATACAAGAAGAGTATTATCCCAAATATCAATAAATTATTTTAATAATCCAAGTAGTAAATTAACTACTATTGCTATTACTGGTACTAAAGGTAAAACTACAACTTCCTTTATGATAAAAAACATTCTTGAAGAAGATAACAAGAAAGTAGGAGTAATAGGTACTATGGGAGTGTTTTTTAAAGATAAACATTATAGTACAGTAAATACGACTCCCGAAAGTTATGATATTCAAAACTATCTAAATGAAATGGTAAATGATGGTGTAGAATATCTAGTAATGGAAGTATCGTCTCAAGCATTAAAAGTAGGAAGAGTAGATGGAATGCTATTTGATTATGGAATATTTACTAACTTAAGTGAAGATCATATAGGAGAAAATGAACATAAAGATATGGAAGAATATATATATTGCAAAAGTTTATTATTCAAAATGTGTAAAAATGGAATTTTTAATATAGATGATACTTACTACAATAATATGATTAAAAATAGTACATGTAATATATATACCTTTGGTCATAACAAAGAAGCAAGCCTAGTAATAGATAAAGTAGAATTACTTAGAAAAGAACATTTTATTGGCTTAGAAATGACCACTAGTGGAATAGTAAATGATAAATTTCTAGTAAATACACCAGGAGAGTTTTCAGCTTACAATAGTGCTTGTGCAATTCTTACTACTAGTTTACTTGGTTGCAATATAAATAGTATAAAAAATGCATTGTCACAAGTAGCGGTAAGAGGTAGAGTAGAGATAGTACCAGTAAGTAATAAATATACCGTTATTATAGACTATGCACATAATGGTGTATCTACTGAAAGTATTCTAACTACTATGAGAAAATATAATCCCAAAAGAATAGTAAGCCTATTTGGATGTGGTGGTAATAGAAGCAAAGATAGAAGATATGATATGGGGGAAGTATCAGGAAAATATGCCGATTTATCTATCATTACTGAAGATAACTCTAGATATGAAGATGTTAATGATATAATGAATGACATTGAAGTAGGTATAAAGAAAACAAATGGTAAATATATAAAAATACCAGATCGCAGAGAAGCTATAAAATATGCCATAGATAATGCTAAGGAAGGAGATATCATTCTAATACTAGGAAAAGGTCATGAAACATATCAAGAAAAAAATGGTGAAAGAACTCATTTTGATGACCGTGAAGAAGTATTAAAATTATTCAAATAGCATTGAATAGTTAATTAAATTGTGATAGTATATAAATTAGAAAAGGAGGGTATAAAATGATACCATTTAAAAGAGCAAATATATTATTGCCAAAAAACATTGATATGACAAAGTGGTCAGTAGTAGCTTGTGATCAGTATACTAGTGAAATGGACTACTGGAATGAAGTAGAGAAGATAGTAGGATCAAGTCCATCTACACTTAGAATAACATTACCAGAAATATTTCTTGAAGATAGTGATGTTAATGAAAGAATAAATAAAATAAACGACACTATGAAAGAATATCTTGATGAGGATTTATTTTACGAATTAAAAGACTCTATGATTTATCTAGAAAGAACACAAGCTGATGGAAGAGTAAGAGAGGGACTTATGGGAATGGTTGACCTAGAGGACTATTCTTATGAAAAAGGATCACAAACCCTAATTAGAGCAACAGAAAAAACAGTAATAGAAAGAATACCACCTAGACTTAAAGTTAGAGAGAATGCTTTATTAGAACTTCCTCATATTATGATTCTAATAGATGATGAAAAGAAAAAAATAATTGAGGATTTAAAAAATGAAGTTACAGATAGTGATGTAGTATATGACTTTGACCTAATGGAAAATGGTGGCCATATCAAAGGTTATAAACTAAATAACGATAGTATGACTAAAGTAGAAGAAGGTCTTGAAGCATTATGTGACAAAGAATATTTTGAAAAAAAATATAATGTTAAAGATAAAGGAATACTATTATTTGCAATGGGTGATGGAAATCATTCACTAGCTACTGCTAAAGCAAACTATGAAAATGTAAAGAAAACTATGACACCTGATGAATATTTAAATCATCCATCAAGGTATGCACTAGTAGAATTAGTAAACTTACATAGTGAAGCTTTAGAATTTGAACCAATACATAGAGTAATATTTGATACAGATGTTAATAAGTTAATTGAAGAATTATATAAATATTATGATATCAATGAAGAAGGAAATGGTCAGTATTTTGAATTAGTAACAAAAGATATTGATAAAAAACTATATATATCTAATCCTAAATCAAATATTGCCGTAGGTTCTATTCAAATGTTCCTAGATGAATATCTAAAAGATAATAAAGGAAAGTTAGATTATATTCATGGAGATGAAACTACCAAAAATATGGGCATGGAAGAAAATAATGTAGCTATACTTTTTGAAGCAATGCCAAAAGAAGAATTATTTAGAACAGTTATATTAGATGGAGCATTACCTAGAAAAACATTCTCTATGGGACATAGTTATGATAAGAGATATTATCTTGAAGCTAGAAAAATTAAATAAAAATAATATTGAAGTTAATCAAATTAACTTCTTTTTTTATATATTTTATGATATATTTATATTAGGAATGGTGAAGATATGAAAAAGTTAGATATAATATGTATTATTATTGGAGTAATATGTTTTCTACTAGCGGGTTATATAGTTTACAGCAAGTTTTTTAAAGAAAAAGAAGTTAATTTTAATAAGAAAGAAGAAATAAAATTATTAGATGATAAACTAGCTAAAATAGGTACTCCTTTAGGATGGCTTATTATTACAGATGGAATAGACCATCAAAATGAAGATGGCACAAAGTATAATATTAGTTATGGTACTAATTTATTAAAAGAATATTCAAATAGACAACTATTTACAATGAAATATATATTATCTACTAAAAACGAAAATGATAAATTCATTTTATTAAGTAGTTTTGATAATAATAAAATAGAAGGTGAACCAACTGACGATTATACCTTAGCATATCTAGATTATGATACTTTTAATAAATATTATAAAGATTTATTTGGTGAAGACTTTGATTTAAATAAACAAGATAAAGGTAATACCACTTATGATAAAGAGTATGTTTATTATAGAAATAGAAGAGCAGGTAGTAATAATGTATATGTACCAATTATTAAAGCAATTAGTGTAGAATATAAGAATAATAAATATATAGCGGACATTGAAGTTACTTATAGTACTAGAGCTAGTGAGTTAATAGGAGTACCTAAAAGTAATGGAACAATAACTTATACTAAAAATATTGATAATAATATATTACTAGAAGACTTTATTATTAACAAATAATAATATTTCATAATTGGGGCATACAAATATTTGACAAAAATAACAATTCGTGTTAAAATATGTATCACTTTGAAAGGAGTGAAGACCATTATGAAAGATTATTCATTAAATGAAGAAGAAAGAAAAAATTTTATTTTAAACTATACTAAAGAGGAAGAAACAATAACAGTTAATTTTGCAGATGGAAGTAATTATACTATTCCTAATACAGAAAGCAATGAGAACAAACTAGAAGGAAAGATGATAGAACAAGTTGCTAATAGTAAAGAAAGAAAACATAAAGCAATAAGATCAACTGGTATGGCAATTGTCATAATATTTTTATTTACCGCTGCATCTTTAAATGGAGCATATTGGCTTGGTAATATGCCACAAATTAATGAGATAGCACTTGGACTAGGAATAGCAGCAGTAGTAAATATACCAATGTTTGCAAAAATAATTAAAAACAATAGTTTATTAAGAGATATAGAAAAGAATAAATTTTTTGTTAAGAATCAAGAAGTAATCAATAGAGGATTAAACAATACTAATGTTCTTGTTAATTCTAATGTACCAGAAAAAGAAATAATAACTATTAATGATATGGATTATAGTTATAAATATAATGAATTAAAACAAATTGTTGCAAATACAGAAAGGCAAGAGACATTTAGTTTTGATACATTTTCAGAAAATGATGTAGAACAAGAAAAGCCAAAAGTAAGAAGTAGAAGAAGATAAGTTTTTCTTCTTTTTTCTTTTTCACTCTAAGCCTGTAGTCTTAGAGTGTTATTTTAAACCTTATTCTAAGTTTTAAAATAAAAACTATTATATATAAGCCAAAAGAGATTACCAAAAAATTACAAAAAGAGAAAATATTTTTACTTAATTACTTGTAACTATTAAAAAAATATGGTATACTTACAACAGAATAGAAAATAGTTTATATGGAGGAAAGATTATGAATAATAAGTTTACACTTAACGCTAATGGCATAAAAAAAGATGCAGAGATGATAGTTAAATTTAATTTAGAAAACAAAGATTACTTAATTTATTGTACTGATGAAAATGAAAGTAATAAGCAAGTTTTTGTTTCAAAATTAACTTTAAATTCAGAAGGAAAATATTTTATAGATGATATTACATCAGAAGAAAAAAATAAATTAAGTGGAGCTGTATATAATATTGTTATATTGACACCAAATGAAGCTAAAAAGGGAGTAGAGGCAAAAACATTAATAGATAAGTTAACAAATGAAAATAAAGTTATGTTATCAGTTGAAATGCCAATACTTAATGAACAAAGCTACTATAGTAATTGCTCAATAGCTATTACAAGTAAATTACTAGTAGAAGAAGCAATAAATTTCTTTAAAACAAGCTTAACTAGCAAGGTTGAGGAACCTGTTCAATCAGTTCCAACTTGGTCAGTTCCTACAATGGGAGCAGCAGAAGTTACTCCAAACACTCCAATTGCTGAAATGTCAAATGTTGCTATTACAAGTGCTCCAGTAGTGAATGAAACTCCAACACCTGTAGAGCAAGCACCTATTTCTAATAACATACCAATAACTCCTGAACAACCATCAGTTTCTGCAGAGCAAGTTTTTAACACTGCTCCAGCTCCTACAGCGACACCGGTACAAATGCCAAATGATGGTGCTATAACAAATGAACCTAATCCACAGGCTGAGAAACTAGCAGTAGTTTCAGATCCCAGTTTAAATAGTGCTGGATTAAATCTTCAACCAAATGTAGCAAGAAGAAATAGTGCTGGAAATGCCAATACAAAATATATTATTATTGGAACAATATGCCTAGTACTAGCAATAGCAGTAGTAGTAGCAGCATACTTTGTAATAAAAAATATGAAATAAAAAAATTACTGTGGTTTAGAATATATACATCCACAGTAATTTTGTCTATATAGATTATATTTTTGTGATAACAAGATGGATTTTTTATATCCATCTTTTTTCTTAAAATCAGAATATAACCATTTAACTTTATATTTATCTTCTAACTCTTTACCGATTTCATTAATCCAAAGAGCATTCTTATAAGGACTAACAGATAAAGTAGTACAGAAATAATCATAACCATTATCTTTAGCTGTACTAGCAGTTTTTTCCATTCTCATTCTATAACATACGTAACATCTTTTACCTCTTTCAGGTTCTTTTTCTAGTCCTTTGATTAATTCTTCATAATTCTCATTATCATAATCACAATCTAATATATCAACATTATTACTTTTATCAATTTCCTTAATAAGTTTAATTTGTTCTTCTTTTCTTTTTAAATATTCATCATAAGGATATATATTAGGATTATAATATAAAATAGTAATATCAAAGTAATTAGTAAGATAACTAATAACATAACTACTACATGGACCGCAACAGCTATGAAGTAGTAACTTCTTTTTACCATTTAAATTATTCAAAATATCTTCACACATAATACTATAATTTTCTTTCATAATTCACCTCAAAAAGCACTTATATTATAACATTCCTTATAATAAAAGTAAACTAAAAATAAACTATAGGTTATCATTACAATAAATGTATAAAACAAATGTAAAATCATATAATTTTCTTGAAAAACCAATAATAAATTGTTACAATATAAAAGGAGGCATCAAAATATGGAAAAAAATAGAAATATACCATTTAAAAATTATATTTTACTAGCAGTAACCCTTATATTAACCGTAATAGTAGTAGTCTATTTCTTTGTATGGCATAGTAATAACGAAGAAAATAATTTAAAAATACCAATAATGGATAAATATTTAAGAGTAATTAATTATAACGAACTAGATGACTTTCTTGTAGAAAATAAAGATTCGGTTATTTATGTTTCAAAACTCAATAACAAAGAAATACGAGAGTTTGAAAAGAAATTAAAACTAATAATTAATGATTACTCACTAAATAATACTATACTATATTTAGATTTAACTGATAAAAACATAGATAAACTAAAACTAGAAGATAAAAATATCAATTATCCAGCAGTACTTATATATAAGAATGGTAAAATAATCAGTTACTTTGATATAAAGAAAAATAATTATGATATAAAATTACTAAAAGAATATTTAATAGAAGAAGGAATAATAAATAATGATTAATATAGTTTTATATGAACCAGAAATACCAGAAAATACAGGAAATATAATGCGAACTTGTGCAGGTACCAATAGTAGATTACATTTAATAGAACCATTAGGATTTGTACTAGATGAAAAAAGAATAAAAAGAAGTGGAGTAAATTATATTGATAAAGTAGAATATAAAAGATATTTAGATTACGAAGACTTTAAAAAAAATAATGAAGGAGAATATTATTACTTTACTAGGTATGGTACTAAATCATATGATGAAATAGATTTTAGTGATAAAAATAAAAATCACTATTTAATATTCGGAAAAGAAAGTACAGGAATACCTAAAGAAATATTACATAATAATTTAGACAGATGTTATAGAATACCCACTAGTGACAATATAAGAGCTTTAAATTTATCTAATTGCGTAGCCTTGGTAACATATGAAGCACTAAGACAACAAAAGTTCCCTAATTTACTAAGAAGCGATCCATTTAAAGGAGAAGACTACTTAGAAAAAGAATAACATAATATAAAAGAATGACTTATTTAATAAAGCCATTCTTTTTAAATTTATCTATAGTTCTTTCTATGGATATATCTCCTTCAATTCTAGTAGCAGTAGTTTTTTCTTCACCATCTTTAAAGAATATTGTTGTAGGAGTTCCACCATCAAAACTAAATTTATCTTTAAATTCTTTATAATCATCATCCCTAAATTTATCAACATCAGTATAATATATCTTAATATTATAATCATTAGATATCTTTTTAAGCTTTGGTCTATAAGAATTACAATGTATACATTCACTCGCAGATACACATAATATAAAACTTTCTTTATTATTAACTTTTTCTAATACTTCGCTATAATTAAGCTTAATAAAGTTTTTACTTTCAACAGAAATACTATACCAAATAATAACTCCAATAATAATAACAATAAATATAATACCACTAATAATTAAATAATTTTTCTTTTTCATATTTAAAATCACCAATATAATAATATCACTTTTTATAGAAAAAATCAAAAAATACTTTTTTTTTAACAAAAAAAATGATATTATTATATATATGATAGAGTAGTGTGAAGGGAGTATTAAATATGAAAAAAATCAAATATATATTATTTACATTTTTAATATTATCTTTAAGCATTCTATCAGTAAATGCTGAATGTACTAAAGAAGAAATAAATACTCTAAAACAAGAAGCAAACAAAATAAAAGTAACATATAAGCATTTAGGAAGCAATGTAGATGCTGAAGAAACAGTCGTAGATTATATGTTCAGTTTGACATTCAGTAACATTAATGATGATATGTACATTAGAATAGATGATTATAATGAAGAGTGGAAAGAAGTAAAAGATAATAAAATTACTATAGATAAAATTGCTACTGGTAAATATATATTTTCTGTATATTCAAATAGTTGTCAAGGAAAAATAGGAAATATAAATGTTAAACTACCAAAGTTTAATTCCTATTCATTAGATCCATTATGTGATGGAATAAATACCGATGAATTTCCTTTGTGCTCAAAATATTTAGAATATCAGCCTAGTTATGAAACCTTTGTTAAGAAGATAGAAGAATATAAGAAAACAAAAGAAATAAAACCAGATGACAATAATAATACTACCGATGATAGTACATTTACAAAAATATTAAATCAAGTTCTTGATTTTATAACAAAATATCAAATATACATTATATCTGCATTAACTGTAATATTAATAATCTTAGTAATTTTGATTATTAGCTCTAAGAAAAAGAAAAGAGGTGTTTTAGAATGAAAATAAAAAGACACTATATATTAATCTTTTTCCTAGTATTCGTTAGTTTAGTTTCAAATGCATATGCTGCAAGAGGAGAATTAAGATACGAAGTAACAAATTTTTCATTAGATGGTACAAAAATAACATTTGAAGGATGGGCCTTTCTCCATCAAACAAACAATTATAATACCATATATAAATTAAATTATAACGAAGGATATGTAAGTGAAACAAAAGAGGTTTTATTAAGTAATGGCGGTCAAAAAATAAAAATTAGTGCCATTAATAAAAACACAGGAGAAACTATTGCTACAGCAACTGTAGATGGAAGTGACAAAAAATATTACAATTTCTACAAAGAAATGTTCTTTAGCTTTGCAGGCTTTGAAAAGACAAATAAAAATCTAGTAGAATGCTATAATGGTACATCAAATACAGGATGTGATAATAAGTGTAGTGATAATGATAACCAGTATACAGAATGTTACTATAAAGACCTATATTTTAAAATAAGCTTTAATGTTAGCGATTGGAATATTGAAGATGATACACAGGTTTATTTTAAAATTGCAGCATATAATAATGACTATGGAAAATGGAAGGAAGAAAATCTTCATTTAGGAGAAAATGTAAAAAAAAGTACTTTGTCTAATAACTATATTGAAGTTGATAAAAATACATTTAGCAATAAAATAAGCTTTATTGCTAATTATGCTCAGCTTTTAAACCCAGTTACACTTATTATAGAAAAAGGTGGAATATATGGAAATACAGGAAGTAATTATCTAGTAAAAGAAATTAAAGAAGGAAACAAAAATGGAAATTTCATATCTGGAAGTATTGGCCCGGGAAAGTATACATTATATATTTCACAGCGAGGTAATTGTAGTTATGGAACTAATAGATGTTGGCTAAGTACTTGTAGTAATCCTAATACATGCAATACTAGTTCAAAAGTACTAGTAGCTCATGGATCTTGGGTAAAACCAACCGGAACAACATCATTTACTATCAAAGTAAAAAATGACAAAAAGTGTGCAGCATCAGAACCTGCATCTAATAAGACAATGTACTGCAATGAATGGAAAGATTTATCTTCTAAATGTGATGCATTAACAGTAAGAAACAATGGAACCAGTGAAATGGTTAAAATAGAACAAAAAGGATATATAACAAATATATTTAAATCTAACTTAGTAAATAAAGATAAAAATTATGATGCTAATAGTTATAATGGTGGTTGGTTAAAATATGGAATTACATATTATAATGAAGTTAGTTGGAATTATACTCCAGAAAAATTTAGAAGTTCTGAAGCACAAGAAAATATAAATTATGCTATGCAGAAAAAACTAAAATCATTATCTGAATTCGAAGAAAATATAAATTTAACAATAAATGGATTAGATGGTTCAAGACTTGTAAAAAAATGTACCCAATCAGGATCATTTACACCAGCCAATAAGTTAATAACTGTTTGTACTTTCTTTCTACCAGAATCTTATTTAAAAGAACTAACTGGTAATGTAAGCTACTCAGAGTCAAATGATAATGCTAATATAAATAACAAATACTATATACCATTAGATGCACAAAAACACAATATAAGTGTAAAACTAGAAAATTTAAGTGTGCTATCAGAAAATCAAGTACAGGCAGATTCACAAAATAAAAATAAACCATGGACTGGTACATGGACAATTGATACAAGCTGTTCATTAAAGGTAACTAATAGAATATACGAACCACCAAGTGGTGGAAAAGAAAATGGTAAAGTAAAATATAAATTTATATATAGACCAATTAATTTAAGTAATCCATTTCCTAATAGATTCCCAGGAGTCAATTGGTATACTTGGTATATAGCAGAAAGAAATAAAGATAAAAAGACTCTTGAGGACTCATATAAGAAATTAAATTATTATTCAGAATTAGATAATAAGACTATAAGTGAGATTAAAAGTTATAATAAAAATAATAATTATTTTAAAGAGGTAGATAAAGATTTCTTTAAAACTTATATTAAAGAGGGTGGTAATCCATGAAATGGTCGTTTGCAAGTGTTGGATTAATTGTTTTGGGATTAGTTGGTTTAAGTATAATTATATTATTTCAAAATATAACTACTAATAATGAAAATGATTATTACTTACTTAAAGAGGTAACTGAAGCCTCTATGATAGATGCTATAGATATGGATTACTATAGAGAATCTGGAGAATTAAAAATAATAAAAGATAAGTTTGTAGAAAGTTTTACTAGAAGGTTTGCTGAATCAACAGTATTTGCAAGTAGTAATTATACAATAAATTATTTTGATATTATGGAGGAACCTCCTAAAGTAACAGTATCTATAAATACTGGAATAGGAGAATATACAATATATCAAGATACAACTGATTATCATGTAGCAAATACATTAAGTGCTATATTAGAATATTATGGTAAAGATGGATCAAAGACTAGTAGTAGTTATATAGATGGTATGCCGTTAGTAATGAAAACATTTACTAAAACTTATTATTCAATACCTTATAGTAAGGATGGTAAATATTCAGTAAAACAACCAATTAATTTACCTGAAGAATTAGAACATAAAAATATATATGATGCACAAATATTTAAAGTGGAAAGTAAAGGCTCTATAACAGAACAAGGAGAATTACTATATGCTTTATTAAATAGGGATATTGATTGGACGAGAAGTAGTACTGATTCAACTAATTTTAATGCTAGCAATAGTGGTGTAGATATAAATAATATTCAAAAAAATATTACAGTAAGTAATATAAAGGGAAGAGAGTGTTTGACAGCTGACGAATGCAGAGAATCAGATTACTGGGTAGAATGGGATGGAACTGGTAATCCTGGAACGGTAGTATTAAAATTAGAAATAACATGGAGATATAAAGAATATGAATATGCAGAATGATAAGAATTATTTAAAAAAAGGAGGAAAATAATATGAATAATTTAAAAGCATCAATGAAGAAATTCTTTGGTAACAAAAATACAGTTACCATACTAGGGGTAATATTATGTTTAGTAATATTATATATTGGTTATAATTATAGAATAAATTCAAAGACAGAATTAGTAGCAGTACCTGTTGCTAAACAAACAATACAGCCAAGAACATATATAACAGAAGATATGATAGAAATTAGAAATGTTCCTGTAGAATTACTTAATACTAGTAAATATTATACTACATCAAAAAGTATCGTAGGAAAATATTCTAATTATAATACTATGATAGCTAAAGGAAGTTTATTTTATACAGATTTAGTAGTAGAAGAAAAAGATTTACCAGATTCAGCCTTTTCAGGAGTACCAGAAGGATATACAGTAATAAATTATCCTGTTACAATAGCTAGTACTTATGCTAATTCAATGGCTCCAGGTAGTCATATCAATATTTATTACAAATCATTAAATGATGATGGAGAAGTAATGTTTGGTAAATTCATTAGTAATATTGAAGTACTAGATGTTAAAGATTCATCAGGTAGACATGTATTTGAAAATAGTGATGAAGCAAGAACACCAGCTTATATGTTATTTGCAGTACCAGAAGAAACACACTTATTATTAAGAAAAGCATTATATTTAACTGATTATGATGTAGAATTATTATTAATACCAAATACTGCAACATTATCTGAAGATCAAAAAGTAACAGTAAGTAGCCTTCAAATAGAAGAATTTATAAATTCTAAGACAGCATTTGTATCAGTAGATGACTTACCACAAGTAAGTGATAATGTAACTGAAGATACAAGCAATACAACAAACAATGAATAAGGAGGTGTAACATGGACAATCAGTTTAGTCAAATAGACTTTGGTCCATTAAAACAATTCCTTGATAATGATGATATAACCGATATATCATACGATAACAATGGACAAGTATGGTTAAAATCATTATCTAAAGGAGTATATAGAGTAGAAAATACTGGAATAGATAATGCTTTAATGGAAAAGATTGCTTTTCAATGTGCTAATTCAATGGGTAAATCATTTAATATGGCTAATCCATTTCTAGATGCTGAATCAGCTGAATTAAGAATGAACTTTGTACATGATTCTATAGCTAAAAACGGAATAGCAGTATTAATAAGAAAGACTCCTGCTAAAATAAGATTACAAAAAGATAAAATAATCGCAGAAGATTATATAAGATTAAATATTCATGATTTTCTACTTAAATGTGTTGAAGGACATTGTAATATCATGGTAAGTGGAGAAACAGGTAGTGGTAAAACAGAGTTCATAAAGTATTTAGCAGCCCACACTAAAGAAAATGAGAAAATAATTACTATTGAGGATACTTTAGAGTTACACTTAGATAAAATATTTCCACATAGAGATATTGTAGCCATGAAAACAAATAATATAGCATCATATTCAGATGTACTAGTAACATGTATGAGACAGAACCCTAGATGGATATTACTATCTGAGGTAAGAAGTGCCGAAGCCGTAATGGCTGTAAGAAACTCAATATCTTCTGGACATAATATTTTATCAACAATTCATGCTGATAAAGCAGAATCAATTCCAAGTAGAATGTATAGCCTACTAGAAACAAACCAAGATATAGATCAGTTTCTAAAGACAATTCATAGATATGTTCAATTAGGAGTACATATAAAAGGTTATTATAGTACTAAATATAATGCTTTCCATAGAGAAGTATCAGAAGTAGTAGAATTCTATGTTACAGATGATAATAAAGCGGAATATAAAATACTATATAAAAAGACTCCCGATGGAAAAGAAACAACTGCTAATCCATCAAAATATTTACTTTCGTATCTAGAAAGCCAAGGAGTAATAATGCCTCCGGATATTTTAATAAAAGAAGAGTTTACTAGTTTAGAAAATAATGATATAATTAATAATGATAAAGTAGGAGAGTTTGTTGTAGATAATAGTCTATATACTGAGAGTCAGAATATTACTTCTGGTAATCAGATAAATAATACTATACCAAATAATTATATGGTAAATAATATGAATACTAATAATGTAGTTAATTCTCCGAATAATATACCAAATATTTATACTAATGCAGTGGAGGTTACACCGAGTGTTCCTAATAATATTAATGTTACAAGTATAAATAATAATCAAAATATAAGTTAAGGTGGTGATAGAAGTGGAAATCATCCTAATAGGTTTAATAGTAATATTTATAGTATCTTATCGTACTAAGCAGGGAGAATCAGTATATAAATTTATCTCCCAGCAGGCTGTAAATACTTATAAAAAATTAGAACCATACTCATTTAAAATAATGAGAGAAAAAGTAAAAGAACTAGGATTAGAATATACTCCAAGACAATATTTATTCCAAATAATAGCCTTTGCTGGTTTAGCAGGTGGAATAAGTTATCTATACTTCTATAACATAATAATATCATTAGTATATATCATAATAGCAGTATCTTTCATTCCATATATAACATATTTAAGATGTAAAAGACAATATAGTGAATATATATTTGAACAAGTACAAGTATATTGTACCAATACCATAATGGAATTTGCTACTACTCAGGCTTTTGTTAAGTCACTAGAAGGAGTAGTAGAATCAGGAATACTAGAAGAACCACTTTTATCTGATGTAAAAACAATGATAGCCTTATCTTATGAAAAAGGAGATGTTTATGATTCCATAAAATATATGGATACCAAGTATCCATACTATATGGTAAAAAATATGCATCAATTATTTCTACAAGTAACCAAAGAAGGTGCTAAAGATACCGCTGAAACATTTGAAAATATGTTATCAGATATAGATATCTTAGTAGAAGGAGTATATCGAGATAGAACCGATAGAGCAAACTTCCATAAACAGTTCCTAACATTTGGAGTAGCTCTATATGGTATGGTAGCTCTTATCCAAATACTAATAGGACAAGAAACATATATATCTATGATTGATAATACATTAATTCGAATATTAATACATGGTATTGTCTTAATAAATAGTTATTTTCTTCTATCAGGAGAAAAATATTATAACGAGAATGTAGGTGCCGAATAATGTATATAGAAATGCTAATAATAGCCATAATAGTAATATATATGTTTATGGTAAATGGAAAGATAAATAAAGATAATATTTTCTCTAATAATAGTAAATTATGTAATTTATTAAAAGAAAAAGATTATGATTTTCTTTTGATAGCTAAATACGGTGATAGAGTATATGATCCAAATGAAGTATTCATGAAGAGAATAAGAAATGGTCTTATAGTAGCAGCAGCATTAATATTCTTATTCTTATCACAAATGAGTTATTTAACAGTAATAGCCGCTATTGTAGTAGGTTATCTAGTATATAAACAACAATATACTTCACTTAGAAGTTGGTATAAAAAACATCTAAATTATATAGATTCCTTATTACCATATTACTTAAAAAGTTTAGAAGTACTAGTTCATCACTATACTGTACCAGTAGCTTTAGCTAAAAGTATAGATGATGCCCCTGAAGTATTTAAGCCAGGACTAAAAAGACTAGTAGAAAAAATAGAAGCTGGAGATTCATCAATAGATCCGTATATGGACTTTGCCAAAGAATATCCGGTAAGAGATTCAATGAGAATGATGAGATTATTATATAGGTTAGGACTAGGAGAACAAGAAAAGAAGCATCAACAATTAGTATCCTTCTCTAAATCCGTATCATCTCTTCAAGCAAAATCAAGAGAAATGAAGTATCAAGCAAGACTTAATACTATGGAGAGAAAAACCATGATTATGATGTGTGTAACAGGTTTTGGTTCTCTTGGATTATTACTGATTTCAATCTTTATGATAATGAGTTTATAAAGATTTGAATATAAAAAGAGAATAAAAAAACAATTTATGAAAGAAGGTGAGAAATAATGAAAGAAGCAACAGGCGAAGTATCAATGACCGTAATAGTTATTGTAGCAGTAGCAGTAATAGGAGGTATTTTGGCAATATTTTGGAAACCAATCAAAATATCAATAGCTTCAGCTTTTGCTGGTACACAAGAAGCATGTGAGGCAATAGCAGATAGTTCTAAGGATAATAAAATTAGTTGCAGTTGGTCAGATAATAAATGTAAATGTTCATAATATTAAAGTAGGTGATATAAATGAGAGAAGCATTTGGTGGAGCTTTTACAATAAAATTAATGTTAATATTTTTAGCTATTTATATAGCTTTTATAGCGGTAGCCCTAAACTATGCTAAAGCTTTTAGAGTTAAAAATAGAATAATAGATATCATAGAGCAGAATGAAGGAATAGATAGTTATGATGATACCAAAGAAGGTTCAGTAATTGGAAATATTAATTCATATTTAAATACAGTTGGTTACTATGTAAATTTAGCTAATATTAAAAATAATAATACTGAGAATATTAATTGTTATGATAGAGGTTATTGTATTGAAGAAACAACAGCACCAGTTACTGATGGTATAACAAGTAAGTATTATAAAGTAACAACATATATAAATATTAATTTCCCATTCTTTAAATTAAACTTTAATATTCCTATCACTGGAGAAACTCGTAAAATAGAAAGGATAAATAGATAATGGATACAGTAATAGCAAATAAATATAGTGACATATTAAGTACGCTAAATATAGAAGTATCTAAGAAATTAGAGGGAGTCTACGAAGTAGATGAAATAATATCTACTTTCGGAAATTATTTCTTTAATAAAATGTTTTTAGATATAACTGCTATTAAAGATTATAAAGACTTAAATAACTTACAAAAATTATCAATGAGTATTAATATGGATAAAGTTATATTATTACTGGATAAAGATGATCAAATAAGTGATTCAAAAGTTTTTCTATCTAAATTAGTAAGTATGGGTATATATAACTTTACTAAAGATCACAATGATCTAATGTATCTATATACTAATCCTAATATTTATAGAGATGTAGCTCACTATCAAGATATAGATAGCCAATTAGAAGAAACACCAAATGCTTCTCCTAATTTATCTACTAAAAAAATACTAGGAGTTAAAAATGTAACTGATTCAGCAGGGGCGACAACCCTAGTATACCTACTAAAAAAAACATTAAGTGATTACTATAGTACTATGGCTATAGAACTAAATAAAAGAGATTTAACATACTTTCATGATAAAGATTGTTTATCAATAAAAGAAGATGCTCTTGAAGGTACAATAAATAAATATAGTAGTATAAATACCTTTGTTATAGATTTAGATAGAACTAACAAAGAACATATATGTACTGATGTATTATATTTAATAGAGCCTAGTACTATTAAATTAAATAAGTTATCTTTAATTAATCCTAAGGTATTTAGTGAATTAAAAGGTAAAAATGTAATACTAAATAAAAGTCTATTAAATGATAGTGATATAGCTAACTTTGAAGTAGAATCAAACCTAAAAGTATTTTATAATATGCCACCACTAAATGATAAAGAAGATGTAAGTAAATACATTTTACCTCTTCTAGAAAAATTAGGATATATTAAAGTACAAGAAGAAACACAAGAAGAATCTCCTAAAAAGAGTATCTTCAGTATATTTAAGAAGAAATAAATAACGCATAATAAGCGTTTTTTTACTAGACAGGGACTTAAAAATCTAGTAGAATTATATTAGAGGTGGAATAAAAATGGAATACAAAGAAGAAATAATAGAATTACTTAAAGAATATATTGATATTAAGAAAAATGATAAAAAAAAATATGAAGAACTTTTTACTAAAAAAGCATTATATGAAGAATTAATGAATGTTATTAATGTAAATTATGAAGAGTTAATCAATAATAGATTAAATATATCATTATTATTAAATGCAATTTATGATAATGAAAATATATATATTGATTTTTTTAAAACATTGTTATTAACAGATGAAACTGAGAAAGAAATAAAACTAAATAATTTTAAAGAAATAATAATAAATGATTATAATAATTTATGTAAAGATCTAAATAACATATCAAATAAAATCAAAAGAGTTCAAAATACTATTTCATCTGCAAATAGAGTAATACTTTGTTTCAAACAAGATTTACCTATACTAGAACCCGAATATGATGTAAAAGCAGTAAAAAGAATACTAAGTTATTTTGAATTAGATGGAAGAATATCAAATAGAGAAGAACTATTATATATGAATGAAATAGAACAATATAATAGACTATTACTTACTAAAAAGGAAAGTAACGTGATAGAAGAAAAACATGCAAAGAAGTTACACGATGAAGTACCTAATATAATAAATGCTGGATATGAAACTTTCACTCTTCCAAGAATAAATGATAGAAGAAGTAAGACATTAGATAAATTAGCAGATGAAGTTTTAAAAACTAAAAAAGGTAATCCTACTATGGAAGAAATTATTAATTCATTAGAAGTACAAAAAAACCACACATTTAATGATGAAGAATATAAGTATATAATTATTAAAACAATAATTGCTAGTCAAAATGAAATATATTCTTTTTATGAATTATTAATAGATAAAGATACTTATCATAATATAAAAGATAGAAAAGAAATGATAGAGTGCTATTATAATGAATTAAATTTCTTTTTGTCAGTAAGAAAATATTATGATGCCTTTTGTGAAAAAAAAGAAAGTGCTGAAGATATTAAAGAAGAATTAGTAGAAGAAGAAAAAGAAATTGAAGAAATACATAGATTAATATATTCTACTTCTGAAGTTAATCCTACAAAGTCAAAATTTATCGCAGATCTAGATGATATACCACAAGAGTATTACGATACGGTATATTATTTAATTAATGGTTTTAAAACAGGAACTTTATCTGTTGGTGAATACAAAGCATTAACTAATAATAATAATGTACAAAAATGTAGAGAGTTAAAGAGTGATCAAGTAAGAATAATATTAAAGCATGTAAAAGATAATATTTATGTTATACTTGGCGCAGCCACTAAGAAAGTAGATAATGATAAGAAAATGTATGAAAGTATGGCTAAAAGAAGTATACCAAAGATTGATACTGATAACACATTAAAACTTCAACTATTATTTGCTGAACAAGTAGAAAAAGAATTAACAACTATCGTAGAATCAAAAGGAAGAAAAGGAAATAGATAATCAAACTAACGTTAATTAACGTTGGTTTTTACTTTTTATATAAATTTTTTCAAAATACTTGACAAATATTACCAATTTATATAAAATAGTAGGCAATTTAGGAGGAAAAGATTATGAAAGAATATTATAGTGTAAAATACAACGACTATGGTTATGGTGAAATATTTAAAAACTACGATTTATCTTATAAAGGTTATAAAATTGAAATCGAAAGTTACACGGGGAGTATTACATTAAAAAAATACAAACTATTTTCTAATAGAGTTGCAAAATGGATATATATACCAATTATTATTGAATATGATACTAATACAAAAAGATATTATGATATTATTACAGGAGAAGAATATGTAGAAACAATTGAAAAAGTAGGTAATCAATATCTTGTAAATAAAGGAGGAAATTTAGAGCTTTATTTTAGTAAATATAGCAACAAATTATCAGTTAATACAGTAGCAGAAAATTTAAGAAAACTAACTCCATTTGAAATCGAAGCATACTCAATTGCAATGAGCAATCTAAAAAAAGCTGCTGATGAAAGAAATAAAATCATTAATAATGAAAGAAAAAAAAGTGAAAACTACATAGAAACATTTAAAAGGAATAGAAAAAAATAGAAAGTATAACATTTAGGGGAGAATATGAAAAAAGGTCAAAAAATAGAAACAAAGGTATATGAATTACTTGGAGTAAAATTATTCAAAAAAGCCACATTTAAATTAGAAGAAATAATACATAGGAAGGATAAGGGTAAAAACATTAATTATCACATAAAAAATAGTTACAGCATAGAATCTGTAAACGATTTTAAGAAGTTCTTGTATTACAATGGAACGATTCATGTGAAAAATGTAATTGTTGGTAGTGCCATACTATTAACGTTAATATTATTCTTTAATAATCCAATAGCAATAGTTCCAATTTCAATATTAACGATAAAAGACTTGTATTGTATAATGTTGCAAAGATACAATTGGATAAAAATAAATGATTTTGAAGAAAGATTAACTTCAAGAAAAGAAAAAAAAATAAATAAAAAGATAGAGGAAATCGATTACAAGGAATTAGATAGAAATTTGACAGCTAGTCAAGTAAACAAAAAAGAGCTAATAGAAAATCTACAAATTATTAGAAGCTATTTGGAAAAGCATAATGAAGTATTAGAAACTAATATAATTAATGATTCAATCAGTTTTATTGAAGAAGCAGTTAATAATGAAATGCAAAAAAAATGCAAAAGGAAAGCTTTAATAAAAGAAAAATCAAAATTAAACATAGAAGAGGTGAAAATAAATGAGTAAATTTGGAGATTTAATGGAATGGATAGGTATTTCAATTGGATGTATTTCTGCAGGAACTATAACAACAACAGGGGTATATACAGGAATAGAATATGGAACATCCGAATGTATTGGAAAGTCAACATCAGGATTGTCGGATTTTTCCACAGAAGCCGGAAATGGGAACTCACTATTAGGAACAACAGTTATAGGAACTATTGGTGGCATGATGGCAACAATGGGATCTAGTATAGAAGGTATAGAAGATAGTTCACACGAACCTGATACAGTAGTTAAATTTAAAGACAATAATGGATATGCTAGAATAGAAGCAAAAGCACAAATATTATATGATAATTTAAATAAAAATCATAATGAGAATTATAAAATGCCAATTATACTAGCTGATACACCAGAAAAGGCAAAATCATTAAAAAACATATTAAATTCATTTGGAACAAAAGAAGAATTATATATATACTTAACAGCATTGCAAATGACACTTGAAAAAAATGAAAGAGAACACCATAATAGTTACATAAAAAAACTAAAGAAGTAGTGGTGTAATGATGAATAATGAATATAAAAAATTTTGCTTTGATGTATTTAAAGAACAGAGTAGTAGTTTAGAAAATGTAAAGTTAAGAATTTTGCCAATCAATTTGATGAAATCATGTGGATATGTAAGACCAGATTTCAAAAAAGGAAACTATACAATTGTAATAAATAGTAATGCCTTTAAAAAAATGAGTGTTGAAGAAAGAAAAATTTATTCATATATTACAATATGCCATGAAATAGAACATATTAAAATATTTGAAAATACAAAAAAAGACACTTTTTTTAATTTTGATTATTTAATGTCACTGATGGAATATATTTCATATCTCTCAGAATTTTCAATTCCATTTGATAATGCTGAAATAGGTTTTAAATCAAGACAGTTAATGATAAGCTCAATGAAAAAAAATTACATTGTATCAACAGAAGAAATAAAATGCTCATTAGAAGGGTATAAAAAAGCATATTTGCACTCAAAAAAAGCAAACGAAAAGTTTGAAATAATAATAAAATCATTGGAATTTTTAAATGATAATATGCAAATTTATTATGATAAAAATATATTACCATTAGATAAATTTTCATACTATTTAATAAAAGTATCAAATTATATAAAAAAATTTCCACAAATTTTAAATGAGTATAAAATTTTAAATAAAGTATTTAATAATGATGGTAGTATAAAAAAAATATATGATATGTATGTTATCGAAGATAGTAATAATTCAGAATTTTATAATAAACTAATAATTAGTTTGTTATCAACAAACATAATAAATGAAGAGTTAATAGGCAATATAAATGATAGTAAATATAGAAAATATATAGAAAATATAATAGATAATTATATTAATTCTGTTATTAGTTATTATCAAAATATAAAACTTGGGACTATATTTATTGAAGAAGAAAAAATTTTATATGAAAATTTAAAAATACTTTTAATTAGAGTAAAGAATTTAGATAGAATAGTAGATAAGTATAGTTTAAATAAAAAATGTGGTTTAATACTATGATATGATTTACTACTGAACGTTCACATTTGGAAATACCATATTTTGCATGGTATTTCTTGCTTCTTGGTTAATTAAAGTTAGTTTTTACTTTTTATATTATTTCTTCAAAATACTTGACAAATATTACCAATTTATATAAAATAGTAGGCAATTTAGGAGGAGAGAATTATGAAATCAATAAGTAGTTCAAATGAATTTAAAAAATCAAAAATAAAAGTAAAAATGGAAAATGATATTGAGTATGAAATAGAAACAAAAAATGATATAGAATATGACATTATAGAAAAAAGAGCTAATAAAATATATGATAAGTATCACAAAGGTCATGTTCCAAGTAGTCAAAGAGGAAAGGGTATAATAATTGCTGATACACCAGTGACTGCAGTTATATGTAATGAAATATTTAATAATACATTTGTAGATGAATATCATTTAGTATTAAATATAGAGTCTCTTTTACTAGCAGTATCAAATATTTTAGACACTAAAGAACTAATTCCAGAAGAGAGAAAACAATTAGAAAAGACAAAAAACTTATTAATAGAATTAAAAGCAGCATATACAGAAAAGAAGATAATAACCTTAAGTACCAAAGATAATGAAACATTATTATTTATACTAAATAGTTTTAAAAAGCATCAAGAAAAGAAAAAAAGCAATGCAAAAAAATTAATAAGAGAGAAAAAATAATTAATAAGTAATTGTCAAATAATTGACAATTACTTATTTTTATTGTAATATATAATTAAAGATAGGAGGAAAGAAAAATGGATTTTTTAGCGACATGTAATGGTAACTTAAAGCCAGTCATGACATTAGTTGGATACATAGTTCATGCAATATGGATTGGAGTTCCAATAGCATTAATAATATTTGGAATGATTGATTTAGGGAAAGCAGTAATAGCAAGTAAAGAAGATGAAGTAAAGAAAGCTACTAAAGCATTTGGTAAAAGATTCCTATATGCAGCTGGGGTATTTGCAGTAGTATGGTTAGTTTCGACAGTGTTTTCACTAGTAGCAAATCTTGGACTTAATGAAGTTGATGGTGCTGCTGTAAGTAGTTGGCAAGGATGTTGGGCTTGTATAAAAGCAAACGGAGAAGAATCAAATAGCGGAGATATTAATGACAGTGGCTGTCATTATACATTAACTGGTAGTGGTAATAATAGTACAAGTGATAACCAAAAAGTACAAAATCCAACTCAGCATGGAAGAACTGACGAATTACAATAAAATAAACAAGTGCATGAATCATTCATACATTCATACATTTGTTTTTTATATATCTGTTGACAAATTATAGTTTTTATTGTAATATATAGTCAGTACGAGGAGGAATTAATTATGTATTTGTTAGATATATGTACAAATCCAAACTTAGACCCAGTATGGAGATTAACAGGGTATTTAGTAAATGCTATTATGATAGGAGTTCCAATACTATTAATAGTATTAGGAATGATTGATCTAGGTAAAGCAGTAATAGCAAGTAAAGAAGATGAAGTAAAGAAAGCTACTAAAGCATTTGGTAAAAGATTTCTATATGCAGTTGGAGTATTTGCAGTAGTATGGTTAGTTACATTTGTACTAAATATAGTTTCTGGTCTTGGTATTAAGGGAGTAGATAAAAATACTACCGAAGGTTGGACTGCTTGTTGGAGTAAGATAAGAGGAAATTAGAAAAAAGTTCAGTAGAAGCTGAACTTTTTATTTAAATTGTTTTAAAAAACATCAAGAAAATAAAAGAAATACTGTAAAAAGTTAATAGGAGAGAAAAAAATAATTAATTGTCAATAATAAAAAACCACTAACTACGAAAATTTGAATACAAATTCTTTGAGATGAATACATCTTGCTTTAATATAGAAGATTACTATAAACTAAAAGATATTTAATACTTATAAATAGTAACTCTTGGGTGACAAAATAATTTCAAGAAAAGTTAGTTGACACTTTCCTTGAAATTAAATAATAAATTCTTGAATAAAAAAATAAAAGAAATCAAAAAAATGATTTCTTTTTTATTATTAGTATGATATAATTTAGATGTGATAAATTAACTTTTTTTGAAGGAGTGTATATATATGAATAAGAATAAAAAAAAATTATTAACTATTACAGTAATATTTATAATATCATTAATTTTTGTAAATAGAATTGAAGCAAAAACCATAATGCTTTTGAATTGCCAATATATAGAACAGTGTACAAGTGAGGCTTGTAATATTAATAGTTTTATTAGAAATACTGATAATAAAGGCAATATTGATTGGAATGGAATATATGCTGCAGGTCAACATAATTATGCATTCAATTTAATTGAATATTATAAAAAAGGTGCAACAGTTGTTGGAATTGGATATATAGATTTGGAGAATGAAGATTATTGTTGGATAAATGATTATTCTCACATCGATGATGATTGCGAAGAGGATAGAAGTATTGGATGGAAAGGTAAAAATACATATTATGACTTTTTTAATGAAGGAATTTGTCCTACAGGTGTCAGATATCAGAAGTGGGATAAAGCAGAAATAGTGCCTGCAGGGAAAGATGGCATACTTACTAATGACACTTTATATTTAGATGAACCTAAATATATTGTCTATAAATATAAAGATACAAAGGGTAATATAAGGATGGTGGCTGAGGGATATAATTCTGACGGAAAGTATTGCGTTGTTGGCCCTGATTTAACTAAAACGATTAAAGATGAAGTTGCATATCATCAGTTAGAAATTTTAAGAAATAGTATTAATGAAGACAAAAAGGTAAGTTTTTTTGATGTTGATACAAATTTTAACAATTTAATAATTTCAAATAAAGGTGCAAGTACTGCACTTGGTGATAAAATGCCAAAATGTAAAAATGAAGAAGATTGTAGAACAAATCATGGATATGATATCATTATTGATAGTAGAGATAGTACTAATAAAATAAAAGAAGGAGTATCAGAATGGTTATCAACTAATAATGAAAAATTTAAAGCATTTGAAAAGATAGCAGATGTTGTTAGTGATGAAAAATTTATATCTGAAATTGAAACATTAAATGATAATGCTGAATTAGGAAAAGTATATAATTTTAGAGGAATTAGCAAGGACAATATGATTTCTAAAATTGAAGAAGCTTATGCTGGTTTGGAAACTGCTTATTTGGATGGTAATGATTTTGTGGATTGTGCAACCGGGCAAGGGACATCTGTTATTTCATCATTTACAAGTTGTAAAATATATCAAGAGTATTTGGAAATAGATCAAATAAGTGAATTAATAAAAAATACTTCCGATAGAGATAGTGAGCATATGATTAATCAAAATTATATAGTTGAAATGATAGTTAATCAAGTAAATGAAGAGATGACAAAGCAGATTTCAACAAATGGTTCAAAAATTAATTTATTAGATGCTAGCAGGGATTTAAAAAAATATACATCGATGTTTTATTATGCTGTGTCATATATGTATTCTAATCCCAATGCATATTTCTTAAATGCAGAACAATTAGAGAAAATAGATACATTGTTAGACAAATTTGAGAAATTAGTAGAAAGAGAAGGATTGGATATTTATCCAGTAACAAGTTGTGAGGGACTATTAGGAGAAAAATTAATAAATAAAATAAATAGTTACTTAAATATAATTAAAATAGCTGTTCCAATAATATTAATTGGATTTGGCATAATTGAATTTACAAAAGCGATTTTTTCTGGAAATGAAGATGGCATGAAAAAGGTTCAAAAACAATTTATAAAGAGATTAGCAATAGCAATGTTAATTTTCTTTGTTCCAACGTTTCTTAATTTACTATTGACATTGGCAAATAAGGTATGGCCAATTATCATACCGAGTACATGCGGTATAGGTTAAGTATAAAGGAGGTAGTAAAAATGTATTTTTTAGGAATATTCCAAAATATAGGTGATGCAATTGGACAGTCATTAAGAAGTCTTATGGGTGACATAATTGTTAAAATATATGAACTAATTGAATATATGTATTTATTATTTAATTATTTGGCAAAAGCAGAAATATTAGATAATAGTTTTATTGCTGGAATTTATCAAAAAGTGGGAATGATTTTAGGACTGTTTATGATTTTTAAACTTACTTTTTCTTTAATTCAATCATTAATTAATCCTGATAAATTAACAGATAAAAAAACAGGCTTTTCACAAATTATTATGAGATGTGTAATATCAATTGTTTTATTAGGAATTACGCCTTCTTTGTTTAGAGAAGCATTTAAAGTTCAAAACTTTATAGTAGGCTCTTCTAATAAGAATAATGTAATATACAAACTTGTTGTTGGCAAAAATGTTACTGGTGATTTTGAATCTATGGGTAGAGTGATTGCTAGTAATTTATATTTTTCATTTTTTACAGATGAGGATAATAATTTAAACAAAGGAATTAAAGATATAATAATAGATAATGATGCAAATTATTATGATAGGTTCAGAACAGACAATTATGAAAATCTAGTAGAAGATGTAGAAAATCGTGATTTATCATTTGCTGATACTTTGCCATATTTAACAGTACAAGAAAATGGAAAATATGCTATTGAATTTGATTGGCTTCTATCGTTACTATTTGGAGTGGTTTTTTTGTATTTAATGTTTACATATTGTATACAGGTAGCAACAAGAGTTATACAATTAGCATATTTACAACTGATAGCGCCGGTTCCAATATTGTCATATATTAGTGACCCGGATGGTGCTTTTAAAAAATGGTTGAAGCAGTGTGCAACAACATTTTTAGACTTATTCATTAGATTAGCAATAATATATTTTATAATGGCTATTATAGATGATGTTATATATCAATTTAATCAAACATCAGGAGTGATTTTCGATAGTACTGGGATACCAACAGATGATCATACTTTATTAGTTATTGTTAAGGTATTTATAATTTTAGGTCTACTTATGTTCGCTAAAAGGGTACCAGATTTATTAAAAGATTTATTTCCTAATCTTAGTGGAGGTGCTGCGAGTCTTGGATTTGGACTTAAAGATCCAAGAAAAATGCTTAGTGATATTCCTTTAATAGGAAAGCCTACAGAAAAAGTTTTAAAAGCTGGTGTTGGCGCTGGATTAATTGGCGCTGGTGCTTTGGCAGCAAATGGACTTCATGGAGCAGCAAACATAAGAAAAACATGGAAAGATAACAAAGGTAAAAAGGGAAGATTTGGAAAAACAGTTGGTGCAGGAGTAAAAGGAGTATTTTCTATGGCTGGAGGTGCTATTGGTGGTACTAAAATAGGTTTGAAATCAGGATTAAAAGACAATAAATTAGCAAACTTTAATCGTGGTATAGCAGAAACCAATGCAAATAGAGAAAAAAGAGAACTTGCTGGAAAAGCTGGGTATCATTGGTATACTCCTTGGAAACCTGCTGCTGATAAAGTTGAAGCATTTGCGGGTGATACAACTGGTGCTGAAAAGGAAATTAAAACAGCACAATTTAGACAAGAAGCATTGCAAAACAGTAAAGCTATACAGTGGCAAACATTTGCAGAGCGAAATTCTTCAAGTGGCGGCAAAGCCGATTTATCACTACTTAGAAGTATGCAGGAATTTGAGGAACATGGCAAAAAGGTTTGGAAAGGAATTGATGAAAATGGTGATAAAAGAACATTTACATATGATTCGGATGCAAAACGTTTCGATGCTGTAGGTGTTGGTGACAGTATAACAGATGCAGAACAAGTTGATATAGTTATAAAAAGTGCAACAATTGATAAACAAATTAAGGAACAAGGCAAAATTATTAAAGGTTTAGAATTAAAGAAAAATGATGCTGAGGGTAAAAAATAGTAATAGGAGTGTGATACATAGTGAATGGATTTTTAGTACCTGCGAATGCTAAAAGAGGTACATTGATATTTAATATATTTAGACCATTTGATTTAATTATGTTTGGTACAGGAATGGCAGTAACTTTATTATTATTAGTACTTGTGGATTCCAATAATACTATAATGATATTGTTATCATGCCTACCAGTAGGCGTAACTGGCCTACTGGTAATACCAATACCTAATTATCATAATGTCTTATGTGCTATACAAAGTATATTTAGATTTTTCACAGAAAGAAGAAATTATATATGGAGAGGTTGGTGTTTTTATGAAAAATTCGGCGACGACAAAAAATAGTTCAAAGTATACTGAAGATTGGTTACCAATTAAAAGTATTGCCAATGGTGCAATAATACTTGACAACAAACAAAAAGTAACAGGAATCAAAATTAAACCCAGAAATATCTTTATTCTAGATCAAGGTACTCAAGATAATACCATAATAGCTTTAAAGAATTTCTATAACACAATTGACTTTGAGTTTTGGTTAATATCTGCAGATAGACCAGTAGATTTAAATAATTATCTTGCTAGATTACAATTATTATATAATCAGACTCCTAATCCTGCTGTTAGAAAATTAATTAATCAAGATATAGACAAGGCTAATGATTTTATGAATAATAATATTACTGATACTGAGTATTATATATTATTTAAAGATAAAAATGATGATTTAATTCAAAAAAGACTTAGAACTCTAATTACAGGACTTGCTAGTGCAGGATTAGAAGCTAAGCAAGTATCTAATGATGATTTAAGAATAATACTTGATAATTTCCTTAATAGCGGAATGACAACTAATTTTGGGACGGTGATTGCATAATGAATTTTAAAAGTGAACTAGCTCCGAAAGGATTGCAATTTAATCCAGCAGACTTTGTTATTAGTGATAGATATGCTACAATACTAACAGTAATATCTTATCCAAGATTAATTGGTCCAGGATATTTATCTAATTTAACTAATATGTCTGGTGTAAAAGTAGTTATTAAACATATTCCATTACCATTTTCAGTACTTGCTAAAATGTTAAATAAAGAAATAGCAGACTTAAAAAGTAGATATCAACAAGAAAAAGATAGAACTATTCAAGAAAGAATAAGACAAGATGTTGATTCATTAGAATATTTTATTCAGCAGTTTACTGCTTCACAAGCAAAAACATTTGACTTTCAAATGCATATCATGATTACTGCTGATACAAAAGAAGAATTAGAAAATAAAAAAGTTAGTATTAAGAACTATCTTGATGCTATGGAAATGAGAGCAATACCTCTTAGATTTGAACAAGAAAGAGTACTAAAATCTATACTTCCTATATTTGATAAACAAATAATAGAAACTAGAATAGGTACACCTATGCCATCTCCAACAATGGCAGCTATGTATCCATTCATCTTTGATAGTATCAAAGATGATGGACTATCAACACTTCTTGGAGTAGATTTTTCTGGTGGTGTAGTACTATTTAATCAGTTCTTATATCAAATAAGAAAAGAAAGTAATAGGAATAATGCTAATATGATTATATTAGGTACTTCAGGTTCAGGTAAATCAACAGCAGCTAAACTAATACTTCGTAGTCATATTAGAAATGGTTACCAAATAGTAGCGGTTGATCCCGAAGGTGAAATAAGCGAAATGACAAGAATGTATGGAGGAGATGTCATAGACTTAGGTAAAGGTGGAGAATACGGAATGGTAAATCCACTTGAAATAATAATGGATGCCGATGAAAATGAAATAAAAACAGGATTAGGATATACTGTACTTAATAAAACATTACAATCATTAAAAGCATTCATGAAGTACTATGCACCAGATATTGAAGATGATGTATTAACATTATTTAGCGAAGTAGTACAAGATACATATGCTAGATTTGGTATAACATTTACTTCAGATTTTACACAGTTTACGTCAAATCAATTTCCAACATTTAGTGATGTTTATGTAACAGTAACTAGTAAATTAACATCAATGACTGAGAAAACTCATGAAAGAGATGTTATGGAAAGATTAGAATTAAAATTAAGACCATTTGTAAGAGAGTTACAATATTACTTTAATGGTCATACTTCAATAAATACTGATAGTGATTTCTTAGTATTTAATATAAAAGAATTAATGAATTCTGATGCTAACATAAGAAATGCATTATTATTTAATGTTCTTAAGTTTGCTTGGGGATTATGTTTAAACCCAAATAAAAATACAGTACTATCAGTAGATGAAGCCCATGTATTATTAGGCGCTAAAAATGAATTAGGTGCTGAATTCTTGGCTCAAGTACAGAGAAGAGCAAGAAAATATAATACTGGTACTATTATTATTACTCAGCAACCATCAGATTTTGTTGCGGATGGAATATTAATGCATGGTAAAGCGATATTTGATAACTCTTCATACTATTTAGTTATGGGATTAAAGAAACAAGCAGTAGAAGATTTATCTATGCTAATAGATTTAAATGATAATGAAAAAGAAGGTATAAAGAGATTTAGCCAAGGTGAAGCATTATTTGTATGTGGTAACAGAAGAATGCAAATAAATGTAATAGTAACAGAAGATGAATTAGAGTCATTTGGCTCAGGTGGAGGATTATAATACTCTCCATTAGGTGGTGATATTAATGTGGAAATTTTTATTAAAGAAATGGAAAGGGTTAGATACCAAGAAAAAATTAATTGTTCTTGGTGTTGCAACAGTAATAGCTTTATTTCCAGTAATATTTATTGTAGTATTAATATCACCTCTAATGAGTTTAGATATTATTGATATAAGTGGAATGGGTGGTTCTAGTGGTATTGGATACTCTACGAATACTTATTTACAAAAAGTAAATGATGAATGTAAATCAATAGTAGTTGATAATCAAACTTATAGTCTTGAAGATTATGTTAAGGGTGTTGTTAGTGCTGAAGCATATACTAATGAAGGAATGGAAGCATTAAAGGCTCAGGCAATAGCGGCAAGAACATTTGCTATAAAAAGAACCAACAATTGTACAATATCAATAGAAAATAGTGATGTTACTCAAAAATTCACATCAAACTTTGTTGATTCAGCTGTTGAAGCAACCGTGGCAACAGAAGGGTTAGTTTTAACAAGTAACTCAGAACTAATTATGGCACAATATGATTCTTTTTATACTGGTGGAGACTATGCTTGTGATGATGATGGTTGTAGTGTAACTTATACTAAATTACCAAATAATGAAACTCATAAAGTAACTGTATCTAATGAATATAAAAGTTATATTGCAGGTGGACATGGCTATGGTATGAGTCAAGTTGCATCATATCAACTTGCTAAAGAAGGTAAAACTTTTGATTATATTTTAAAATATTTTTATTCACCAAGTGTTCAAATTAGTTCTTTAAAAGGATCAGGAGGATATACATCCGGACTATCTGCAAGTAGTGATGGTTTTACTAGAAGAACAGGTGCTCCTGTTGATAATAATGAACATGATATAGAATTTTATTATTCAAATAATAATGTATCATATAGGGCAGGAAAAGATTTAGTTGGACAGTGTACATGGTATGCTGTTGGTAGAGCAAATGAAATATTAAGTACTGTTGGGTCTGACTTAAAATTAGAAAGAGCTCCTCATGCAAAATATTGGTATGATGATAATATTTCTCAAGGCGCTAATGCATTTTCTTATAGTCCAAATGTAAGTGAACCTAAAGTTGGAGCTATTATAGTATGGTCTAGTAATGAGTTTGGCCATGTAGCAGTAGTTGAGGCTGTTAATTCTGATGGTACAATAGATTATTCTGAAGCTAATATAGGTACTGTTAAATCTAGTTCTAATCCATATGGATTTAGATATCAATCTAATGTATCATATACTGGAACGGGAACTGGAACAATTTCAAATATCTGGGAAGGTTATACTTTTGTAGGTTATATTTATGTAATAGAATAAATGGAGGTACTATGAAAAAATATAAGATAGTATTATTAATAGTTATATTGTTATCATTAACTGGATGTTCATTTGAATATAATATAAAAATAGATACTAATACAATTAGTGAAGAAAATATAGTTTATATACCAAATACAGATAAAAATAATATAAAATTGGAAGTAGAAAAATTAGTAAGTAAATATACTGGACCTACTAATAGTTTAGGTATGTATAAACAATCAGTAATAGAAAATAATAATAATTTTGGTATGTCATATAAAAAAACATATGATACATTAAATGATTATAATAGTTCATTATCTTTTTCTATTTGTTATGATAATTATAAATTAATTAAAGAAAAAGATAAAATTGTTATTTCTACTAGTAAAAGATTTAATTGTTTTAATAAATATAGTGAATTAGATGATGTTACTATTAATATAGATAGTAGTCTTGAAGTAGAATCATCTAATGCTGATGAAGTAAATGGTAATATTTATACTTGGAATATAAATAAGAGTAATGCTGATAATAAACCTATTAATATAGTATTAAAACCTAATACAGAACAAAAAGAAAAACAAAGACAATTAAGTGTTGTTTTATTAGTAATAGCTGCATTTATATTGTTAGGAATAATTGTTTTTTTGATAAGATCAAAAGGAAAAAGAAAGAATAAAATATAATAAGATTATAATTAAAGAAGTGATGCTAAAAAAGTATCATTTTTTTATTTAAAATATATTGCGAAAATCAAAAATAAATGTTATTATTTATGTATAAGGTAAGGAGTGATAAGGAGTGAAAAAAATGATACAAAAAATAAAGGAAAATAAATTAAAATCAATTTGTATAGGTTTATCTGCATTTTTATTTGGTTTTATTACAGTAAGTTTATTTAATAATATGAATAATACTTATGCAATTGATACTAGTCCTGTTTGTCCTGTTGGATGGTATCTTGATACATGGTCTTCATCTGACACAGCATGCTGTCCTAAGAATCCAGAATATAAATATGGAGGTAAAGCATATGGCGGTTCATGTTCATTAGCTGGATCTATTGGTAGTAATTATGAAACTTGTCCTTATGGTACTAAAGGAACCGCTGGTTCTTGTTGGATTGCTTCAGTACAGCCTGAAGCACCAGCTTGTTATGTTTGTGGAGGTAGTTCACAGGGAGTAGGTTCTTATGTTTGGGGAAATTATTCACAATCAAGTGCTTGTACAAAAACATCATTAACTTATAAAAATTGTAAGGCACCAACATATAGTTGTTGGATATGTGATGCTAATTCAAGCGGTAATAGAGAATATAAATGGGCAACAAGTGCACCATCAACATCTTGTTCTTCAGGTAGTTGGTATAAATCAAGTACAATTACATCGTCAGCAAATTGTGTGGCTCCAACATATAGTTGTTGGATATGTGATGCTAATTCAAGTGGTAATAGAGAATATAAATGGGGGACAAGCGCACCATCAACATCTTGTTCTTCAGGTAGTTGGTATAAATCAAGTACAATTACATCAGCTGCAAATTGCGTAGCTCCAACAACAACTACTTATACGGCAACATTCTATGCTAATGGTGGAACATTCAGTGATGGTTCAACAACATGGTCTAAAACAATTTATAGCGGTGCAAGAAATTATTTTAGTCAAATGGGAATACCTACATTAACTAAGTCAGGATGTACTGCAGACGGTTGGTATATGACTAACGCCTCAGGAACAGTTTATAGACAATATTTTGATACAGGCGATGCTACGAAATTTTATGCTCATTGGAATTGTAGTTCTTCAGGCGGAGAAACTGGTGGAGGAGAAACCCCAACACCTACTACTTACACAGTAAAATATGATGCTAATGGAGGAACTGGTGCACCTAGTAATCAAACAAAAAAACAAGGAGAATCTTTAACTATTAGTACTGTAAAACCTACTAAAACAGGTTATACATTTACAAGTTGGAATACAAAGAAAGATGGAACAGGAACAAAGTATGATATAGGTGCTTTATATACTGTAGATGCAGAACTTACACTATATGCTCAGTATAAAGAAAATACAGTTACTTACACAATAAAATACGATGCCAATGGAGGAGAGAATGCACCAAAAGAACAAACAAAAACTAAAGGTAAAGAATTAGTATTAAGTACAATTGTGCCAACAAAAGAAGGTTATAAATTTGTAAATTGGAATACAAAAAAAGACGGAACAGGAACTTCGTATAATGCTGGATCAAAATATACAACAGAAGCAAGTGTTACATTATATGCTCAATACGAAAAAGAATTAAATGAAGAAGAAACAAAGTATACAATAACTTTCTATACAAACGATGGTACAACTGAAAAAAGTACTAAAGTGGTTAATAAAGGTGATAAAGTAGTAAAACCTGAAGATCCAACGAGAGAAGGTTATACATTTGATGGATGGTATGACAAAAAAGAAAACGGAAAAGAATATGACTTTACTAAAGAAGTAACATCAGATATTAGTTTATATGCTTACTGGAGTAAAATAGGCGATAAAACTAATGAAGATGTAGATAAAAATAGTAAAACAGGTGATATATTAATATTCATCGCTTGGACTGCAGGTATTGGAGCATTAACATACTCAGTATACTATTTCAAAAGTAGAAAAGAAACTATATAATAGTTAAAAGGCACTCTAACAAGAATGCCTTTTCTTTTCCAATAAACTTATTTACAATTCAAATTATTAATGCTATAATATTGGTAGTTAATTGGAAGGAAAGATTTTTATATGAAAATTAAAGTAGAAAAAAAGGATTTAATAATATTTATAATTTTTTGTGTATTTTTATTATATCTATGTGCAATAGGAGTATTAAATGTAAGTAGTTTAGCATCAAATAGTAAATTTTATGGCTTTTTACCTTTTAAAGCATTTACTTCTAAATACATAGGAATGACTTTATTTTTATTCATAGTTTGTTTGGTTGGAATTTTTCTTGCAGTTAAATCATATATTTTTGACCATGAAAAAGGATTTGGACTAAGTGTTGGTTCAAAGAAAGAAAAAGGATATTCAAGATGGGCTACAGATGCCGAATTTAAAAAAGGCCTTGAAGTAGTTAATATAAAAGATCAAACAATACCTGCAGCAGGTATAGCACTTTATAGTAAAAAAGGAAAAATGTGGGTTGACAATGGTGAAGACCACTGGTTAGTTATGGGTGCTACTGGTTCTGGTAAAACAGTAATCGTAGCAAAACCAATGATTAAATTATTAGCCAAACATAATGAATCAATGATATTAACTGACCCTAAAGGTGAATTGTATGAAGAAACAGCAGCCTTATTAAAAGATGAAGGCTATAATATAGTTACATTAAATTTTAGAGATCCACAACATGGCAATGCATGGAATCCAATGAGCTTACCTTATCAATTATATAAAGATGGTAATACAGATAAAGCCATAGAATTACTTGATGATTTGGCCTTAAACATACTATATGAAGAAAAAAGTAGTGGTGATCCATTCTGGGAAAAAACAGCAGCAGACTATTTTACAGGACTTGCTTTAGGTTTATTTGAAGATGCTACTCCAGAACAAGTAAACTTAAATAGTATAAACTTAATGAGTAGTTTAGGCGAAGAAAGATTTGGAGGACCAAACAATAACTACATAAAAGAATACTTTAATGGTAAAGATCCTTCTAAACCAGCTTATATTAATGCATCAGGTACAGTATTTACTGCAGATGAAACAAAGCAAGGTATTATTGCAACATTTAAACAAAAAATAAAACTTTTCTCATCAAGAGAAAACTTATCAGAAATGTTATCATATAGTGATTTTGATATGCGCGATATTGGAAAAAAGAAAACAGCAGTTTTCTTAATAGTGCAAGATGAAAAGAAAACATTACATCCACTTGCTACTATATTTATTAAACAGTGTTATGAAACATTAATAGATGTTGCTCAAGAAAGTGGTGGAAAATTACCATATAGAACAAACTTCATTCTAGATGAGTTTGCTAATATGCCGCCTTTAAAAGATGTTACAACCATGGTTACTGCCGCAAGAAGTAGATTAATCAGATTTACATTTATTATCCAGAACTTCGCACAATTAACACAAGTATATGGTAAAGAAAATGGTGATACCATTCGTGGTAATTGTAACTTATTATACTTAATAAGTAGTGAAATAGCGGCCCTTGAAGAAATAAGCAAAATGTGTGGTGAAGTAAAGTCAAAAGAAAAAGATAAAACCGCATCAACACCATTAGTAACAGTAAGTGACTTACAAAGATTAAGTCAGTTTGAAATAATTGTTTTAAGAAGAAGAATGTTTCCATACAAAACAAAGTTCCAAACAGACTTCCAAGTTGACTGGGGTAGAACATATCCAAAGAGCACTCCAGAAGCTAGACCAAAGAAAGAATTACAATTATTTGATATAAGAGAATTTGTTAAAGCAAAGAAACAAGAAAAAATGGCATCAATGGGAGAGTTTAGTCCAAACATGTCGAATCCATTTATTAGTTCTTCCAATCCATTTATGGGTGGTATTCCATTCGGTGGTTCTAATCCATTTGTGGCCTCATCATCAAATCCATTTAGTGGAGGTATGCCTGCCTTCTTAGGTAATCAAGGACAAAGTGAACCTGAAGAAGATAGTTTTAATATAGATGACTTAGTTAAGAAGATTGATGCTAAAATAGCAGAAATAGAAAAAGAAGAAGAACAAACAAAAGAACCAGAACAAGTTCAAAAACCAGTAGATGTAGTTTCAGAACCAGTTACTCAGTCTACTGAAAAAGAGAATGTATCATTTAATGATTTAACTCAAAGTAATCAAAGTATACCAGCACCTAAAGAAAATAATACTAATGAAGATAAATTACAAAATATGTATACAGATAATACAAATGATGATGATTTCTTTGATGATTTCTTCAGTGATGACTAATATAAAACCTTTAATTTCATTATTAAAGGTTTTTAATATATAAATACCATTATAATCTAAATATATATATTTTGCTTATATATAATAGCCCTTTGTTTAAGACTTAAATCTAAGGCTTAAACAAACACTTCAGAACCATAGATCTGAAGTGAAAATAAAATAAAAAATATTGTGTTTATTAACTTTCCAATATTATAATAATTTAATATATTATAGTGAGGTGTAAGTTATGAATACAATATCATTAAATGAATTAAAAAAAATTTCTAACCCAATTATAATTGATATTAGAGATAACTATTCATACAATATCTCACATATAAAAAATTCAATAAACATACCATACTATAATCTATTAAATAATTATTCACATTATTTAAATAAAAATAATACATACTATCTTTATTGTGAAGAAGGAAAACAAAGTCTCGAAATAAGTAAAAGATTAAATGAATTTGGTTATAATACAAAATCAATAAAAGGTGGATTAAATGCTTTAAAATAATTTAAATATCATATATTTTAGTATGAGAATGATACTAAAAAGAAAAAATAAAAAACATAATATATTATTATTAATTTTATTAATATTAACATCTGTTATAATATTATCACTTATATTTATAAATTATTACTCAAATAAAGCATATCCCATATTAAAATCATATGCTGAATCCGAAACAAAAAAATTAACAGTACTAATTATAAATAAAGCTATAACAAAACAGTTATATGATATAGATGTTGAAGAATTATTCAAAATAACATACAATAAAGATGGAGAAATAATTCTAATAGATTTTGATACCAAAAAAACATCCAAAGCATTAAGCACAATGACAAGTCTTGTAGAACTAAATCTTCGCGCAGTCGAAGAAGGTAAAATAGATATGTTAGAATTACCAGAAAATAGTCTAAGCAACTATAACATGGAATTACTATCAAAAAAGATAATATGTGAAATACCCTTTGGACTAACTACAGGTTTTAGCTTGTTATCTAATATAGGTCCTAAAATACCAGTAAAAATATCCCTAATAGGAGATGTATCAACAAACTTCAGTACTGAAGTAGTAGAATATGGTATAAATAATGCCTTATTAAAAGTATTAGTAAATATATCAGTAACCACTAGAGTAATCTTACCAATATCCACTGAAGATTTAAATATAAGTGCCAGTATTCCCATTGGAATGAAAGTAGTACAAGGAAAAATACCAAATTATTATTTAAATGGTTTTGAAGCAAAATCAAATATAGTTGAGTGAAAGTAAAAAAACTGTCTATCCATGTAAATAGGCCGTTTTTTTCTTTACATAAAAGATATTTTCATTTATAATAATGGTAGAAACAAGGTGAAAAAATGAAGTTAACAAAAGAAGTAGTAAAACAAATATCTGAGATAAAAAAAGAACCCTCCTGGATGTTAGATTTTAGATTAACAGCCCTAGATGCTTTTAATAAAAGTAGTAATCCGAATTTTGGACCAAAACTAGATATAGATTATGATAGTATAAATTATTATAAACAAAGAGAGGATAATCTAACTGATAATTGGAATAATATATCATGTGAGGTAAGAAATCTCTTTGATGATTTAGGAGTAATATCCGCTGAAAAGAAATATCTAGATGGCGTAGGAGCCCAGTATGATAGTGAAGTAATATATCACAATATGAATGAAGAATTAAAAAAGAAAAATGTTATCTTCTGTGATACAGACACCGCTCTAAGAGAACATCCTGATATCTTTAAAAAATATTTTAATACATTAGTTAAATATAATGAAAATAAGTTCACTGCCTTAAATGGTGCTGTATGGTCAGGAGGAACATTTATCTATATACCACCACATACTCACTTAGATAGACCACTCCAAAGTTACTTTAGAATAAATAGTAAAAACATGGGTCAGTTTGAAAGAACACTAATAATTGTAGACGATGATAGTGAATTACACTATATAGAAGGATGTACTGCTCCAACATACACTGAAGACTCCCTTCATGCTGCTGTAGTAGAAATATTTGTTGGTAAGAATTCCAAATGTCGTTATACTACCATTCAAAATTGGTCCAGTGATGTCTATAACTTAGTTACCAAAAGAGCAATAGTTGAAGAAAATGGTTTAATGGAATGGATAGATGGAAACATCGGATCAAAAACCAATATGAAATATCCATGTTGTATTTTAAAAGGTGATTATTCAAGAGGAAGTTGTATTACAGTAGCAGCTGCAGGCAAGGGACAAATTCAAGATAGTGGTGCCAAAATGATTCATCTAGGCAAGAATACCAAAAGTAATATTGTATCCAAATCAATAGCCTCAGGTGGTGGACTAGCAGTTTATCGTGGTACAGTAAAAATATCAAAGAATGCAATAAATTCCAAAGCCTCAGTAAAATGTGATACCCTAATACTTGATGATATATCCAAGAGTGATACCATCCCAACCAACATAGTAAATAACAATTCATCATTTATGGAACACGAAGCCACAGTATCCAAAATATCTGAAGATAAACTATTCTATCTGATGAGTAAAGGCATAGATAGTGAAAAAGCCAAAGAATTAATAATAATGGGCTTCATCGGAGCTTTTAGAGAAGAACTACCAATGGAATATGCTGTTGAACTAAATAGATTATTAAAATTAAATATAGGAGATTAAAAAATGAAAAAAATAATAATAACAATAGGAGTATTAATAGTATTAGGTTTTTTAGGTTACTTTATCTATGTCAATTACATAAACAAAGTTCCCAAAATAACCCCCGAACCAGAAAAAGTATCAGTAGAAGAGTATTACATGTATGGAAATCACTTCAATATCAAAGGCACTCTAGAATTATCAGATAAAAGTTATGAAGATATAAAACTAACTCTATATAATGGAGAAGATAAAGACTTTGACATAGAAGTAGATAGTGAAGATAATAAAATAAATTTCTATACTAGTGAAGAAATAAATGAAGGATTATACCTAGATGACATACCAAGAGATACCTATTATTTATTCTTAAAACTAACATATAAAAACGAAGAAAATAAAGAAGAACCCATAGTAAAATACTATGTTCTAGATAACAAAACCGAATACAAAGAAAGTACTTATTATACATTATCAAAATATAATAACAAGATATTAATAAATTCAAATAATGACTATAAAACAATGATGTTTAATATAATAGAAAACAAAGATAAAGATATATATGATATAACCATTGATCCAGGTCATGGAGGAATGGATGGAGGTGGTGCTTCAGGTGATTATAAAGAAACAGACTTCACTATGGATATCAGTAAAAAAATAAAAGAAAATCTAGAAAAGAAAAACATCAAAGTAAAATTAACTCATGATGAAGGCGATTTAACTAAAAATGAAGTAATGGATGAATACAATAAGCATGGAAGAGCAGTAATACCAAATGAAGTAAAATCAAAATACACATTCTCTATCCATATCAATAGGAGTACATCATCGAAAGTAAGGGGAATAGAAATATATACTGCCAAAGGAATAAACTATGACTTAGCCAAATCACTCGCAGATAATATTACTTCTTATACTGACTTAGGATATTCAAGTAATAAATTATATAAAGAATTTAATGGTATCTATACTCATAACTTTACTGCTAAAGAAATAGAATCATCGCTTGAAGGCTATGATGAAAAAGGATACAAGCCATATAATGTAACCGAAAAATCTAACTATCTATATATGATAAGAGAAACTGGAGGTTACCTAACCGGAGCCTATGTTGATGATAGCAATCCCGATAAAGTAGGCGTAAATCCATACTACAAAAACAACATAGCCAATGAATCATATCTACTAGAATTAGGTTATCTATCAAATCAAAGTGATCTAGATATCCTAATAAAAAGCCAAGATAAACTAGCAAATGCCATATCAGATGCCATAATCAAAGAATTAGGACTATAAAAAGTGTCAAATTTGTGTAAAGTAGCAAGTTTACCCGAAAACCTCTTTTGAGGGCATCAAAAAAATAAAACAAGAACTTTTAGAAATCTAAAGGTTCTTTTTTTTAACTTTTTTAACCCCCAAAAACAATTTTTACCAATTTGCAATCAAAAATACAGTATGTTATATTCGCTCTGGAAAGGAGGAATACTATGGTTAATCAAATAGTTCTAGTAGGTAGAATAGCAAGAACACCCGAAACAAGAATTACAGAAAATGGCAAAAAGATGGCCACTCTAACACTAGCGGTCCCAAGAAACTATAAAAATTCTAATGGTGAATACGATACAGATTTCTTAGATTGCACTCTATGGTCTGCAGTAGCAGAATCAACTAGTGAATATTGTGAAACTGGTGATATGATTGGTATCAAAGGCCGTCTTCAGACAAGAGTAGTAGAAACACCCGAAGGAACTAAAAGAAAAAAAACAGAGATAATTGCTGAAAAAGTCACATTTCTAACATCCAACCCCCAACGTAGAAAAAGCGAATCATCAGTCGAAGAATTATCTGAAGATCAAGAAGAGAAAGTAGAAGAGTAAACTACTTTCTCTAAATTTATTTAAAAAATAATAATAAAAGTAAAAATATAGAAAATAATAATTAAAATAAACAAGTAAATTCCCATAAAACCTATATATTTTAGTAAAATTTAGTAAATAAATATGTACTTTTTACCTATTTTGTTATAAAATAATATTAACAAGGAGATAACTAATAAAGAAAGGTAATAAATACAATGATAGGAAAAAGATTAAAAGAGTTAAGAATGAAAAGAGGTTTTTCCCAGCAGGAATTAGGAACAGCAATAGGAGTTACCAAAGTATCAATTTGTGGTTATGAAAATGGAACAAGACTTCCAACTTTAGACAATTTAGTAAAAATATCTGAAGTATTAGAAACAACTGCAGATTATCTATTAGGTAGAGAAGTACCCGTTATGAATGAAGAAAATAAAACATACATAGGGGCTATCTCCTACGAAGATGTTCAGTTTATTCTGGCATTAAGACATTACCCTAATCTATATAACAAGTTATTAAAAGATGTTAATAGATCTGCTAGTATCATAAATAAAAGATTACTAACAGGAAGTACAAAGTAGAAAGAAGGAATTATTATGTTAGACATTAAAGAATTATATTTAAAAGATTATATAGACCAAGAAATTACTGTAAGTGGTTGGATTAAAAATCATAGAAAGCAGGCTCATTTTGGATTCATAGACTTATCCGATGGAACTTACTTCAAAGGATTACAAGTAGTCTATGATGATAACCTAAAAGATTTTGAAGAAGTAACAAAATTAAAGTTAGGTAGTGCCATTACCGTAACAGGTAAATTAATAAAATCACCAAAAGAAGGTCAACCATTCGAATTAACAATGACCTCATTTGTTCTTGAAGGTGACTGCCCAGATGATTACCCACTTCAAGCCAAAGGTAGACCAACAAGAGAGTTTTTAAGAGAAATAGCTTATTTAAGACCAAGAACAAATCTATTTAATGCTGTATTTAGAGTAAGAAGTGTAGCAGCCTATGCTATTCATAAATATTTCCAAGAACATAATTATGTTTATTTCCATGCTCCATTAATAACAGCATCAGACTGTGAAGGAGCAGGCCAAATGTTCCAAGTAACAACACTAGATTTAAACAAAGTAGCAGAAACAGGAAAAGTAGACTATTCAAAAGATTTTTTTGGAAAAATGTCTGCTCTTACCGTATCAGGACAACTAGAGGCTGAAACATTTGCTATGTCTTACAAAAAGACCTATACATTTGGACCAACCTTTAGAGCGGAAAACTCTAACACCAAAACCCATGCTTCAGAATTTTGGATGATAGAACCAGAAATAGCCTTTTGTGACCTTGAAGGCGATATGGACATCATGGAAGATATGTTAAAGTACATAGTAAAATATGTCCTAGATAATTGTCCAAACGAGATGGAATTCTTTGATAAATTCGTCGAAAAAGGCCTACTAGAAAAATTAAAAAAACTAATAAATAGCCATTTCACTAGAGTAGATCACGAAGAAGTAATAAGAATACTAAAAGAAGCCAAAGTAAAATGGGAATTTGAACCAGAATATGGTGAAGATATTGCTAGAGAACACGAAAAATATATAACAGAATACTTTGACGGCCCAGTATTTATAAAAAATTGGCCAAAAGATATCAAAGCCTTCTATATGAAACAAAATCCAGATGGTAAAACAGTAGCTGCAGTAGACCTAGAAGTTCCAGGAGCAGGAGAACTAATGGGTGGTAGTCAAAGAGAAGAAGACTATGATAAATTATTAAATAGAATGAATGAACTAGGAATGGAAGAAGAATCAATGCAGTGGTATCTAAATCTTCGAAGATTTGGTGGATGTACTCACGCAGGATTCGGCATGGGCTTTGAAAGACTACTTATCTATCTAACAGGAGTAGATAACATAAGGGATGTAATACCGTATCCTAGAACCCCAGGAAACTGTGATTATTAAAATAATACCAAAGGTAGTTAGCAATAACTACCTTTTAAAATTACCAAAAAATACCAATACTATATTACTAACAATTGTCAATACTAATACTGGAAAGGAGTAATAAATATGAAGAAAGTACTACTAATAATTGCCGTAATTGCAGTTCTTTCAGGATGTACAGCCAATACCAAAACACTAACTTGTACTAGTGAAACAAAATCAGGTAATATCACATCAAAGACAAAATATATGATAGACTATGATGGTAATGATGTAAAAAAACTAACAGCAACTTATGATTATAAAGACAATCATACTGATGGAGTAGGAACTGGTACAGACGGTACAACGAGTGATAAAGATCCTGATAGTAATGGTATCGTAGATGGTGTAGTAGGAGAAGCATTAGATGATGTAGTAACCGGAGTAACCGATACAATTTTAGATATTTCAGGTATAAAAACTAGACATAATACTAGATTTGGAAGTTATACCAACACAGAAGGGTTTACTACTAAAATAGATAATGATAACGATAATGATTATACAGTAACATACACCTACGATTTAACAAAACTAACAGATACTGATATAACCAATTTTGGTATAAATAGAGATTTTAATACTCTAAAGAAAACATATACAGACCGTGGATTAACATGTAAATAAAGCTAAAGTTCTATTACTAATAATAATAGAATTTTTTCTATTCCTTTCACTAAAAGCCAAGGTCTTTTAGTGTTATTCTTAGCCTAATCCTAGTCTAAGAATAATGCATCAGTATGCCTATTATATATAAGCAAGTATTATATACTTGATTGTAATTTAGTACATATATTTAATATATAAAAATCTTATAAATACATATAAATAAAGACTTTACAAAGATATTAAAAAAATAGTCATATTTTGCTTGACTATAGTATTTAAACTAGTATATAATGTTGGCGTGGTTAATACTTATGGTGTTCTCTTCTTTTTCTAGGGTATATTTACTTTGGAAGGAGAGGTGATTTTATGATAGAAAGTAATTTCTTAACCTTAGGGGGAGGAGGTTATTAGTAGATGGAATTAGTTATAGCGTATGCTTTAACTATTCTTGTTACCATAGCATTAATAGTGCTAGGTAGCCATAGAAAATAGATAAAAAATCGGGGCACCTCAGGGGGGTAGCTCCGATAACAACAGTTTGAAGAGAACACCTTTAGCAAATAGGTGTTAGCCATTTTTATTATGACTAATTTCTCTTTCCATATACATTATATGATAATTTTAATAAAAAAGCAATAAAATTTTTTTCTTATACATATTCAGTTGTTATTTTAATACATTTATGATAAAATTATATCGTATAGTTATAATAAGAAAAGAGTGATATATATGACTAAATATAAAGTATTAGATGCCAATGAAGCCGTAGCTAGAGTAGCCTATAAGTTTATTGAATTAGCGGGAATATATCCAATAACTCCAGCTTCACCAATGGCCGAAAAAATAGATGTATTAAGTAGTAATGGAGAAATAAACTTTTTTGGAAATAGAGTAAAAGTAGTAGAAATGCAGTCTGAAGCTGGAGCAGTAGCTACAGTTCATGGTGCTTTGCAAAGTGGTATTTTAGCAAGTACCTTTACAGCAAGTCAAGGTCTATTATTAATGATACCTACATTATACAAGTTATCAGGAGAAATGTTACCAGGAGTAATCCATGTAGCTGCACGTAGTTTATCTACACATTCCTTAAGTATTTTTGGAGATCATCAAGATATTTATAGCGTAAGAAGTACCGGTGTATGTATGTTATCATCATCGTCAGTAGAAGAAGCCTATCATATGGCTATGATAGCACATTTATCAAGTATCAAAGCATCATTACCTTTCGTTAATTTCTTTGATGGCTTCAGAACTAGTCATGAAATAGATAAAGTAAAAGAAGTAGATTTATCACGTTTAGAGCCACTTATAGATAAAAAAGCTTTAAGAAATTTTAGAGAGAGAGCTCTAAATAATGAAAATCCAAATGAAAGAGGAACAGCAGAAAATGACGATATTTACTTCCAAAATACCGAAGTAAGAAATAAATATTATGAAGACGCTGTAGATATTACTATAGATTACATGAAAAAAGTAGGTAAAATAGTAAAGAAAGACTACAAACCATTTAATTACTATGGTAGTAGTACTGCTAAAGAAGTAATTGTGGCTATGGGCTCAGTATGCGAATGTATTGAAGAAACTATAGATAAACTAAATGATAATGGCTATAATGTTGGTTTAATAAAAGTTCACTTATATAGACCATTCAGTATTAAACATTTACTTGAAGTATTACCAAGTACAGTAGAAAAAGTCGCAGTACTAGATCGTACTAAAGAGCCAGGCTCTTCAGGTGAACCTCTATATCTAGATGTTGTTAATGCCTTAAAAGATACTAATATCAAAGTAATTGGAGGAAGATATGGATTGTCCTCTAAAAATACAACTCCAAGTATGATAAAAGCAGTTTATGATAACCTAAATAAAAATATGAAGAATAATTTCACTATTGGTATAAATGACGATGTAACTAATTTGAGTCTTGATATAGATAATAATTTTAAATTAGATAACCATAATTACCAAATGCTAATATATGGCTATGGTTCAGATGGAATGGTTGGAACATCAAAAGATATTCTAAAAGTAATCGGAGATGCCACTCCAAAATATGTTCAAGGATATTTTCAATATGATTCCAAAAAATCCGGAGGAGTAACACGTAGTCATCTTCGTATTTCTGAAAGTCCAATAAAAAGTACCTATTACATCGATAATCCAGATTTCATTGTAGTATCAAAAGATACATATATTTATAAATATGATATCATAGATAACCTAAAACAAAATGGAATACTACTATTAAATACTAGTCTAAGTAAAGAAGACTTTACAAAAACATTACCAAACAAAGTAAAGAGACTATTAAAAGATAAAAATATCAAAGTATACATAATAGATGCTTATAAAATAGCCAATTCTCTAGGTTTAAAGAACAAAATAAATACTTGTATGGAAGTATGTATATTTAAAATAATAAATATCTATGATATAAATAAAGTAATAAAAATACTAAAAGAAAATAATAAACTAAGATTTGCCTCAAAAGGAGATAAAATCGTAGAAATTAATAATAAAGTAATAGATAATTCTCTAGAATATCTAACCACTTTTGAAGTACCAGAAGAATGGAAAGATTTAGAATACAAAGATAATCAAAAATTAACCTTTAATGAAAGTATAAATTTACTTAAAGGAGATACATTACCAGTAAGTAGTTTTATAAAAAATAAAGAAGGAATCTTTGAAGGAACCACTACTAAAGAAGAAAAAAGAAACATTGCCGAAGAAGTTCCTTGTTGGATAAGTGAAAATTGCATAGAATGTAATCAGTGTGCTTTTTCTTGCCCACATGGTGTAATAAGACCATTCCTTCTAGATAAAAAAGATAGTAAAGTAGAAAGCATTCCATCACTATTACCAAAAGATAAAGAATTTACTATTGGAATAAATTATGAAGAGTGTACAGGCTGTGGTGTATGTACTTTAGCTTGCCCGGGAAAACTAGGTAAAAAAGCCTTAGAAATGGTACCAAATAAAGATAAAGAAAATAATTTTGAATACTTACTTAAAAACAATGTTAATGATAAATATCAAAGTAATTTATTAACAGTAAAGAATGTAAGTTTCAAAGAGCCAAAATTTGAATATTCTGGTGCTTGTGCAGGCTGCGGTGAAACACCATATATAACAAATTTAACTAGAGTATTTAATGATAATCTAATGATAGCCAATGCTACAGGTTGTTCATCAATATATTCGGGATCAGTTCCAAGTATGCCATATAGTATACCTTGGGCCAGTTCACTATTTGAAGATAATACTGAATATGGTTATGGTATTCTTCAGGGTATAAATATAAAAAGAGACAAAATCAAAAAATATATGAAAGAATATCCAAGAAATAAACTATTCAAGAAATGGATAGAAAATATGGATAATTATGATATCTGTAAAGAAGTAAAAGAAAACATTGATTATAAAAAACATCCATATTTAAATGATATGAAAGATTATATTTTACCTAAACAGTTATGGGTTCTAGGAGGAGATGGCTTTGCCTATGATATTGGTTATGGTGGTCTAGATCATGTATTATCAAAGAAAGACAATATAAATATTCTAGTACTTGATACCGAAGTATATTCAAATACCGGAGGGCAATCATCAAAATCATCAAATATCGGATCAGTAGCATCATTTACCTCAAATGGTAAAGATAATTATAAGAAAGACTTAGCTAGAATAGCAATGTGCTATCCACATGTGTATGTAGCCTCAGTAAATATAGGATATAACAAAGAGCAGTATCTAAAAGCTATCAAAGAAGCAAGTCTTCATAATGGACCATCATTAATAATAGCATACTCTCCATGTATTGAACATGGCATTAAGACAGGCATGCAGCATTCACAGTCAAATGGTTATCTTGCCACTAAATGTGGATACTTCTTAACATTTAGATATAATCCAGATACAAAGAAATTTAGCCTAGATTCTAAAGAACCAGAATTTGATAAGTATGAAGATTATTTAATGACTGAAAATAGATTTGCTAGTCTAGTAAGAAAAGATAAAGAACGTGCTAGACTATTATTAGAGGAACAAAAACAGTGGGCTATAGATAGATATAACTATTACAAAAAGATAAGCGAGGAGTAATATATGAAGGAAAAAGAAATAGAAATAAATGGTGAAAAAATCAAAATAGCACTAAAATTACCTAAAGAAGAAATTGAAGACAACAATATAAAAATATATCTAGATGATACAATAGATCTTACTAAAACCATAAAGGAAGTAAAAGAGGAAACTAAAAATGAACAAGAGAAGTGAGCAGGAATTATTTCTTAATTACATTAGAGATATTTATCTAGCTTATCCTAGTTTAGAAATAAATGACGATACTATCTATAATGAACTTTCCCACTTTTATGAAGAAAATGGTATAAGAAAAAGAATTGGTAATAATGGTTTACTACTCAATGTTCAGCAGAGTTTAGCCAAAAAATTTGGTTCTAAATTTAGTTCTGGTGGTTATTTCTGGTTTTATGAAAATAGAAAAAATTATGGTGATACCGATTATTATAATAAGTTATATGATGCAATAAAACTATATATTTCAGTAGATGCTGAAAACTTATATGATGTTACAAGAAAAGTAATTGAATATATGCAAAAAGAAAATGTTCTTACACAAACTAAAGTAGCCAAAAATATGCGCAATGATGTTTTAGTAGTCAGAGTAGCAAATGGTGAAGAAGCAAAAAAAGTAATAGATTTTGTAAATGGTCTCGGCTATAAAAGTAGTATTAAACCCAACCCATTTGTATTTTCTAGTGGTAAGGCAAGTATAACTAGGGATGGTAGTTTATCATATAATGGTACTGTTTGTAATATGATTACCAATTACCTAAGAGATTGTAGATTTAGAAATAAGATGGATAGTGCAAATATTGATGGACTATATAAATATGTTAATGATACTATTAAAAAATTAAAAGGTCCATATAAAAAAGAAGCTATGCAATTATATCAAATAGATACAGAACGAAAGTATAAAGATATTTTAATGATCTTTGATATTATTTCAAAGAATCTAGATGGTACAATTACCTTAGAAGAAATCTTTGAAGAAGAAAAAGGTAAGAATGTAAGTAGTACTAGTACTATTAAGAAGGATGATAAGGATAAAATCAAATATGTTTTAAGTGGTTTATCAAAGTATTATAGTACATCTGATATTCATAGCATTATGATTCAGTATATTTCTGATGGAAGATTAGAACATTTCACCAGAAGAGATAACATTAGACAAGTAATGTCATCATTCACTCCTGAAAAGTTAGATGCTTTGCTTACTGAAATGAGTTATAATGCTTTGATTGATGCAGTAATTGCTACTAAAGAAAAATATCCAAATATCAATCAGGCTGAGTATGCCATAAAGTTATTTGTTATAAATAGTGATTTATCAGGATTTACTAATGATAATAATTCAAGAAGTTACCTTGGACTTGTTTCATTACCAACAAAAATAATAGATGCACTAACTAAAGATTTACCAGATTCATATAAAAATGCACTATATAGTATAATTAATTTAAACTATGAAGAAAAAAGCATAATGAAAAAACTTCTTGATAAATCTGATGTATCAAAAATACCAAGCGAAGCCTTATCTACTGCTAGAGGAAACCTAGCATTACTAGATAATTTAACACGGTTTATAACTAACAATATTTATGAAAATAATAAGAAAGATGTTAAGATTGCAAGAGGTTATTAGAATAAACTAATTAAATAAAATCATTTAAAGACAATTAAAATTGTCTTTTTCTTTACATTTTAATAAATTTATTATATAATATTGCCGTGAAAAAAGGAAGCGTGATTATATGAAAGAAAAAATAGGAAGTGAGCCAATAAATAATAGTTATAGTTTTTTAGAAAAACATCCTATTATACCGAATCTAAGTATCTATAATGCCATTAGTTTACTTAGTAGATTTTATAGAAATGTCGAAGCAATTGATTGTTTAGATTTAACGGTAAGCTATGATGAGATGATAAATGACTCAATAACTATGTCTAAAGCTTTAAAGGAATTAGGAATAAAAAAAGGAGATATAATATCTGTATCAATGCCTAATTACTATCAAGGGGTAATAACATTTCTTGCAGCCAATCGAATAGGAGCCATAACTACATTTATTAATTCAATGTCATCAATTGAAGAAGTACTAGGATATTTAAATGAGTTTGAATCAACACTATTTATAAACTACGATAAAGATGAAGAATATAATAAGAAGATTACTGCCGGTAGTAGAGTAAAAAATATTCTTACATTAAAACATGATGAAATAAATACCAAGAATTACAGAAATATAATTACTAATGCTAATGGATATAATAATTTTTTAACATTTAGTGATATAGGTAAAATATCAAGTTATTATAAAAAACCTATTTATACACTTTATAGTGGTAAAAATGATGCTCAAATACTATTTACCAGTGGTTCAACTGGCAATCCTAAAAGTGTTGTTTTAACAAATGAAAACATTCTAGCTTCAGGAATCTATATGAAGAATACTGGAAGAATAAAAATTATACCAGGAGAAAAATGCTTAGTATGTGTACCATTTTCTTATCCTTACGGTCTAGATACATCTACAGTAATGAGCCTATTATGTGGTAGAACAGGAATACTTGCTCCAAGCTTAACTAAAGATAATATTAGATATTATTTATCAAAAAATCCAAATTATATTTTTGGTAGTCCAGCACTTCTAGAACTAATAAAAAGAAATTCATTACCAAAAGATGATTTATCATCAGTTCATACCTTTATATCGGGTGGTGATTTTTTAACTCCAACACAAAATGCTGAAGGAGTAGAATTCTTTAAAAATCACAATGCCAATACTACAATATGTAATGGTTCGGGAAATGCCGAAACTTGTGGTGCGAATACCAATGCGGTTGGCTTAAAAATTAGACCAGAGACAGTTGGTAGAGTACTTGTAGGTCCAAAATCAATTATAGTGGATCCTAATACGATGGAAGAATTAGATTATGGAAAAGAAGGAATGTTATGCCAGTCTGGTAAGCATGTATTTAAATGCTACTATAATGATGAAGAAAAAACAAAAGAAACAAGGTTCAAATATAAAGGTAGAGAATACTATAAAACAGGTAATATGGGCATTTTAGATGAAAATGGATATTTTACACTAACAGGAAGAAGTTCTAGATATTACATAAGATCTGATTTAAATAAAGTATACTTAGGACATATTCAAAATGTTATATCATTAATTGATGTAGTAGAAGCTTGCTGTGTTGTACCAAAACCTGACAAAGATTTACTATTTACAAATAAAGCCTATATAGTACTAAAAGATGGTATAATGCCTACTAAAGAGATAAGTGATTATATTATGAATGAATGCTATAAACCAATATATAATAGTGTAACAGGAGAGACTATTCAATTAAAACCATTTGAAGTTCCAGAAAGTATAGAATTTTTAGATAAATTACCACTAACTAAAGCCGACAAAGTAAACTATGCTTTACTTGAAGAAACGGCTAAAGAAGAAGCTAATACCAAAATAAAGAAGAAAGAATTAAAATAATTTTTCTTCTTTTTCTATTGTAAAAAAGTAAAAATTTTTGTATACTTATTATAGATAAAATAAGGAGTTGGTCTTATGTATACTGGTATTTTCTTTTCAATAGAAGCACTTTTCTACCTAGGATTATTGTTATTAGTTTATTTTAAGAAAAAAGTATTTAAAAGTAGAGAAAATAAAATTTATTCAATTTTAGTTATTGTAACATTTATAGAACTTTTAACTGAAATAATTTTGGATATTGTTGGCCCATTATATCAAGCAATACCAAAAATTAGCTATTCAGTAGCAAAAATATATTGTATATTTATTATATTATGGAATTGTTTACTTTGTACCTATGTTTTTCTAGTAGCCCTAAAAATGAAAAACAAAGAACGTTATTCTAGTAGTACAAAAACATTACTAATAAGTTTTGGAATAGCTTTATCTCTTGCTTCTGCATTACTTCCAATTAATTTCTACTATTCCGGAAAAATAGCATATACATATGGTCCAAGCGTTAATGTAGTATATATATCCGCTATTGTATATTCTTTGATAGGAGTATTTTGCTTACTTTGGAATGCTAAAGAATGGAAAGATAAAAGATTTATACCAGTAATTATTCTTGTTACTCTAGGTAGTCTTTGCTCATACATTCAATATATGAATCCTGGTTTATTACTTGCAACAGCGGTTCATTCCTTTATAACATTCATAATGTACTTTACCATTGAAAACCCTGATGTAAAAATGATTGAGGAATATCATAAAGCCAAAGAAATTGCCGATAACGCTAATGAAGATAAAACAATGTTTTTATATAATATGACTAACGATATAAGAGCAATTACTAAAGATATAAATAATGATGCCAATAATGCTATACTTGAATTAGATAGTAAAAAAATAGACAAAGACTATATGAGTGAATGCCTAAGAGGTATCAAAGAAAATACCGCTAGATTTACAACAATGACTAATGAAATATTAGATGTATCTAGTATAGATAATGCAAATATCAAAGTATATGATGAAAAGTATAATATAAAACTATTACTAAGAAGATTAGTAACACTATATAATGATAAATGCAAAGAAAAAAATCTAACTTTCAGAAGTGATATTGATAGTACTTTACCAGAGTATCTATATGGTGATAGTCTCGGACTTAAAAATGTACTAACTAGTATTCTAGATAATAGTGTTAAATATACAAGTAATGGTTATGTAGAGTTAAATGTAAGTACCATTATAAAAAATAATATAGTAAGACTAATAATAACCATAGAGGATTCCGGTATTGGTATATCTCCTGATAAATTAGATACCATCTTTTATAAAAATAGGGAAGAAATAGATGGAAGTAATATTAAGAATAATTTATATACTGCTAAAAAACTAATTACTTTAATGGGAGGTACTATAATTGCCAGTAGTAATTATAATGAAGGTACTACAATGAAAATAGTTCTAGACCAGAAACTAGGAGAACAATATGATGAAAAACTAAATAAGTATGAAAATACCTATGATAAAAAAAGAATCCTACTTGTAGATGATAATATTTCTACTAATAAGATAATAAGTAAATTACTTAAAGATACCAATATAGAATTAGATTATGTAGGTTTAGGTAAAGAAGCCCTAGATAAAATTAGAAGTAAAGAAAAATATGACTTAATTCTATTAGATGAAGTAATGGATCCACTAGATGGAAAGACAGTTATGAAAAAATTTAAAGATATCAGAGATTTCAATACCAAAGTCATATTACTAACTAGAAATAACGAATACGAATATAACGAAGAATACCTAAAGTATGGCTTTGCTGGTTATCTCTTAAAACCAATAAATAAAGATAAATTATTAGAAATAATAGATAAGTACCTATAAACCATGGTACTTATCTTTACATAATAATTGGTAAAATTTTTCTACCATATTTTTTTGACATTATTACATATTTGTGGTAGAATTATAACTAGTTAAAAAGAACTTCTTTTTAATTGACAAATAATATTTTTTTTGAGATAATTTTATTATAGAGGTGGTTTAAATGAATGATAGAATTACTTTAACTATGCAAGATATTTTAGAGAAGGAATTCAAAATAGATGCCAGAGGATATAGACCGCAAGAAGTAGATAAATTTTTAGATATTATTATTAAAGATTATAATGAATATAATAATATTATAAGAAACCTAGAAAAAGAAAAAAGAGCTCTAGCTCTTGAAAACCAAAATCTAAAAAATGAAGCAAGAAATTTAAGATCAAGTATTGAAGCTGCTAGAATTGGCGAAAAAGAAATAACAAATGTTGATTTATTAAGAAGAATATCTCAGTTAGAGAAGATAATTTTAGGAAAATCAGAACAATAATTTATCTGGGTAAATGCTGCATATAATTATGTAGAGGAAAGTCCATGCTCGCACTATCTGTGATGATAGTAGTGTTTGTGCTTAGGGAAAAAATAACCTAAGGCAGGTAACTGACGGCGTTCGTTTTATCTAAGGGAAACTATGATAAAATGGATATAAAGTGCCACAGAAACGAGTCTATGAAGAAATTCGTAGAATGAAACGAGGTAAACCCCGCAAGCGAGAAACCCAAAATATGGTAGGGGAATCTTCCGAGGAAAATAAGAATCCAAAGAAGAATGACATTATGTCATAGATAAATATTTACCGCCTAGCAATAGGTACAGAACATGGCTTATAAGATTTATTATTATTAAGGAGAAGTATGAAAAACATTGGACTGAAATTAAAAGAAAAAAGAATACAAAATGGTTTGTCTATTGATGAAGTAGCAGAGGACTTAAAACTAAGACCTTCACAAATAGAAAGTATTGAAGAAGGAAGAAAAGATGACTTCAAAGACATATTCTACCTAAAGTATTTTATTAGAGACTATGCCAAATATTTAGGTTTAGATAGTGATAAGATGCTGGATGAATTTAATGAATACTTGTTTGACGAAACATCAAAGATACCAGTAGATATGATAAAAGAGGCTAAAAAAGAAAAAAGTGAAGTAGTCTCAAATGAAAAAGTATCACCATATACAAAGAGTTCTAAGAAAAAACTAGGAGTACCAAAAATAATAATTGGTTTAATAGCCCTAGTGGTTCTAATTATAGTAGGATACATTTTAGTAAGTAACTATAAAGGCAATGACTTTAGTGATAAAAACATTACATATAGTATAAGGAGATAAAATGAATAAAGCAAATAAAATAACAATGAGTAGAATTATAATGTCATTGATAATTATAACAATAATGCTATTTCCTTTTGACCAAGTTGGTTTAGAATTTCCAACATATATACTAAAAGGAAATATTGTTATAGACTTAAAATATATACTAGTAGGAGTACTATTTGTAATAGCCTCATTTACTGATTTCTTAGATGGACATGTGGCTAGAAAATATAATATGGTAACTGACTTTGGTAAGATGATAGATGCTATTAGTGACAAATTACTTACTAATTCAGTATTAATAATTCTTGCTTGTAATGGTAAGGTATCCACTATAATAGCAGTAGTAATAGTTATGCGTGATATCATAGTAGATTCTATAAAAATGGTAGTAGGTAACAAAGGTGCTGCTGTAGCAGCTATTGGAATTGCCAAAGTAAAGACAGCAACATTGATGGTAGGTATAGTTTTAACACTATTCTATAATTTACCATTTGAATTAATACCACTTAGGGTATCAGACTTCCTATTAGCAGTAGCGGCTATACTATCTGTAATATCAGGAATAAAATATTATATAATGGCTAAACCATATTTAAAAGATAGATAATACTTAGGTATTATTTATTTTTTTACTCACTTCCAGCCTAAGGTCTTCCAGTGCTATTTTTAGTCTTTATTAAAAGTCTAAAAATAGTATGCCAGTGCATCTATTATATATAAGCCATAAATAGATATTTATATGTTAATTGGTATTGTTTCTAAAAAAAAACAAAAAAACACGAACAAATGTACTAAAATGTATTGACAACCAAAAAAATATATTATATAATTGTTTTGTAATTAAGGAAAGTGTAGGAAAGAGAGGAATTATGGCAAAGACAGTTGAAAAGGATTCTGCATTAGAACAAGTATTAGCAGACATAGAAAAGCAATTTGGAAAAGGGGCAATTATGAAACTAGGAGAGCAGGAACATAAAGAAGTAGAAGTATGTCCTAGTGGTTCATTAAGTTTAGATATAGCCCTAGGAGTAGGAGGATATCCTAAGGGAAGAATAATTGAAATATATGGGCCTGAATCTTCAGGTAAGACAACATTCGCATTACATGCAATTGCTGAAGTACAAAAGCAAGGAGGAAGAGCAGCATTTATAGATGCTGAGCATTCACTAGATCCAGTATATGCCCACAATTTAGGAGTAAATACTGATGAATTATTATTATCCCAGCCAGATACAGGAGAGCAAGCTTTAGAAATTTGTGATGCTCTAGTAAAGAGTGAAGCTGTTTCAATAATAGTAATAGACTCAGTAGCGGCCCTTGTACCACAAGCAGAAATAGATGGAGAAATGGGTGATTCACATGTTGGATTACAAGCAAGATTAATGAGCCAAGCATTAAGAAAATTATCCGGTTCAATTAACAAAACAAAAACAATTGTAATATTTATTAATCAGCTAAGAGAAAAAGTAGGAGTACTATTTGGTAATCCCGAAACCACACCAGGTGGTAAAGCATTAAAATACTATTCTTCAGTTAGACTTGATATAAGAAGAGGAGAACAATTAAAAGTAGGCTCTGATGTAGTAGGAAATAAAACTAATATTAAAGTAGTAAAAAATAAAGTAGCTCCACCATTCAAAACAGCTACAGTTGATATAATGTATGGTGAAGGTGTATCAAAAGAAGGAGAATTATTAGATTTAGCCTCTGATGCTGGTATTGTTGAAAAAAGTGGTGCTTGGTATGCCTACAAAGGAGACAAAATTGGTCAAGGAAAAGAAAATGCTAAAATATATCTAAAAGAAAATTCAAAAATTGAAAACGAAATAGAAGAGTTAGTTAGAAAGCATTATAATATTTCTTTAAATAAAAAAGTAGAGAAAGAAGCTAAAACTAAAGAATCAAAATAACTAAAGGAATAAAAATAATATTCCTTTTTTCTATGTCATATGATAAAATGTAAGTAGGTGATAAAATTGAAAAAAAGCATAATAATATATAATCCTAATTCAGGAAAATATAATAAAGAAAAAACATTACCAAAATTAAAAGAAGTATTAAATGATTATAATTATGAAGTAGAAATAATGGAAACAAAAAGGAAAGGTCATGCTACTATGCTAGTAAAAAAAATTCCTTATGTAGATTTACTTATTTCAATAGGTGGAGACGGAACATTCAATGAAGTTATGACTGGTAACTTTGCTAGAAAGAAAAGACTAACCCTATGCCATCTTCCATCAGGAACAACTAATGATATTGGAGCTATGTGGGGATATGGTAAAGACATAGTATCCAATTTAAAATTAGCTTTAAATGGTGAGATAAAAAGAATAGATGTATGTACAATAAATGGCAAACCATTAGTATATACTGCCGGTTTTGGTAAGTTTATGAATATCCCATATGAAACTCCAAGAGAATTAAAAAAGAGACTGGGACATTTAGCTTACATAAAAGAGGGTGCTAAAGATTTCTTTAGAAAAGTAAAACTATATGATATAAGTTATGAGATAAATGGTGAAGAATATCGTGGACTATTCTCATTTGCCATTATAACAAATGCTAATAGAGTAGCGGGTATTAATAATTTTTATAAAGATATTAAATTAAATGACAATCAGTTTGAAGTTTTAATGTGTAACATCACTAAATTAAAAGATGTAGTAAAGACATTGTATTTCTTTGCTAAATATGATGCCAGTAAAATACCGGGATTTTATTTTTATAAAACAGACAACTTCAAGTTCAAATTTAATACACCAATAAAAAAACCACTATGCATAGATGGCGAATCATTTGATGATTTAAGTGGTGAATATGATGTTAAAATAGACAAAGATGTCTATGTCTTAATGCCATCAAAAAATATAAAAAGTTTATTTACAAATGAAGAGAAAACCTAAAAATATAGTCTTCTCTTCTTTTCTATTTACTTATAGCAGCCATTTCTAATCATTTGTCTTTTCCAGTTAATATTAGCCATAAAAACATATAGTCTCTTAGTCATTGGTCTAATTGTAGTCTCTAATATAATTTCATTACCATTATCTATACATTCTTTGAACTTCTTAATTTTAATCAAAAAAGGTATAGAAATCAATTTATATAACCAAAACTTTTCACACTTACCAACAATCTCTCCAGCTCCAATATTAAAAGAGCCCATATATTTTGCTTTATTTTTCTTGGCAAAGTTTTCTATAATTAATGAAGCAGTTCTATTATGTTTAGCCTCCCAAAAACCACAGTTAATAATTGTATAAATTTTTTTATTACTAATATCAATCTTGTTACTTAGAATATATTCCATAAATTCAATTATTTTGCATGTAGGTCCATCAACATATAAAGGAAAACATAAAATAATAGTATCCACCTTTTTAATGTCTTTTAAAATATCGCTAAATCTATCCCTATATACACATTTAATCTTTTCCTTGTCTTTAATTTTATTTAGAAAATAATTAGAATTACCATTTTCTAATTTTGGACTACCATTTACATATAATTTCATATATTTATCTCCTTATAATCATTATAAAAATAAATTTCTGGATAATTAGTATTCAAATTATTCATATTAGCCTCTACAAACCTAGTGGCAATTTTTTTATCTTCTTCAGTAATATTTTCACCATAAAAATAAACTTTAAAATTGATTTTTTTATCTATTCTAACTTTATGATGTATCTCACCATTTCTAATAGTAAAGAAAGGTTCAACAAATGATATGCTTCTTTCAATAATCTTTTTAACTTTACTACTATAAGTACCATAAGTAAATTTACTAATAATAATAAGTTCATCACTTTCTAAAATTTTTTTACCATTATAAGTAATATTATCCTTATGTACACATTCCAGTGGTTTTCTAACCCAGCAAGAAAAACATCCTATACAGCTTTTTTCAGCATCACTAACTAAAACATCAGTATCATTTAACTTCAAAAAAGAGGTATCCTCTAAATCATGTATTATTGTTCTCATAATAAAAAATATGCTAAATTAAAATATTTAGCACTATAATACTAGTAACTATTATAAAACCCACTTCAAAATTACTCCGAAATGAGTAAAATGAGTGGAAAATTGGAAGTAAAAATGGAAAAATCAAAGTAAAAAAGTCTTATTTTATAAGACTTTTGCATTCTTAATGGTGGAGCTGAGGGGAATCGAACCCCTGTCCGCAAATACAGCAGCTTAACCTTCTACAAGATTAGTAAGTTATTAAAATTCATAAGCAAGTAGATAACTTACAATCATAATTGCTTACTAGTTTATGTTTATTCGTTATGAAGTCTAAACAAAAATCATAATATAGTCTGCTTTATAAGTCCTATCTAATTCTCACAGACAAAGAATTAGTAGAACCTGTCGCTACCTATAGGTTAGGCATAAGCAACAGCGTTTGTATAGCTGTTTCCAGTTATATTTAATTTCACTCTTGTAACGTAAGAGATACTCGTCTTGCTAATTAAACCCAAATATTTTCGTCGAAGCCAAAGACAGCCCCAAATACATATATAATTTTATCAAACAAATGTTTCTTTGTCAATTTTTTATTCAAATTTTATTGTAATATTACAAATTTTAATGTATAATTACTATAGAATAGAAATAGGGAGCGTTAGTATGGATTATAACAATGTAGAAAATAAAAATTATTTTGGAGTAAGACATTACAATGTTAAAATAGTAAAAGAAAAAATAAAACCATTAAAATTCATTTCCAGTGTTATATCATATGCTATTTTTATATGGTTATTATTAATTGGATTAACACTATTAGTTTATATTGCAGACATTAAAATTCGTGCAGCTAAAGGAGATAATACTCCACCTAAATATAATGCTTATGTAGTATTAACAGGTTCAATGATACCAGAAATAATGCCTAATGATGTAGTAATAACAAAGAAGAGAGATGCTAAAGAATTACAAGCAGGTGATATTATAACATTTGTATCATCCGATCCAAGACTTTCAAATATAATAGTAACTCATAGAATAAAACAAGTATTTACTAATTCAAATACTGGTAAACGTGAATTTCAAACTAAGGGAGATAATAATAATGTTGAAGATTTTGTTTTAGCACAAGAGCAAAATGTAATAGGAGAAGTAATCTATAAAATACCAAAACTAGGTTACGTACAAGCACTATTAGCTTCAAAAGGAGGATTAATAATAATAGTCCTAATACCATGTTTAGCAATATTATCTTATGATATAGTAAAATTATGTAAGAGAATAGCCACTAAAAAGAAAAGTAAATCTACCGTTGTAAGAAGGTGATAAGTTATGCCAAAAACCAATAGATTTCATGTCAAAGAAATAGATAAACAAAATGTTACAGTAGAAGAAGAAAGAAAATATCGCTCACCATTTATATTATTTCTAATAAGAAATGGAAAGTTAATACTAACAATATCTCTTCTTTTTTCACTATCAGTATTTATAATAGCATTTTCACTTATTATGAAAAATATAAAAGATTCATCAATTTTAACATATGAATCAAATGGAGTAATAGTAAAATTTACTTCAAGTGATGAATCAATATTAGATGGAACACCAATAACTCCAGAATATGCCGATAAACTATTTACTAATAGTGTTCAAAATAGTAATAATGAAGGTGTAGTTATAAAAATTAATGAAGAACCATTTAATTACGGTAAAGTAATATTTTATTCAGATAAAACAATTCTAATAAAATATAATGACGGCACATACTTACGAGTATATCCTGTTAATAATAATTATGCAGTAGATGAAGAAGGTGTATTAAATTCAAATGCAGTAAGAAAAAGTTTAACTGGAGAAATAAAACAAAATGCTTTAGGTATGAATATATTATACTTATCAGATGGAAGCACTGAAGTAACATATCAAGATGAAACCATCCTTGTAAGAAATGGTGATATGACAAGTACAAACGATGAATTCTATACTAATTTAAGTTTAGTATCAATAAAGAAAAAAGAAGAAAATGGTAAAATATATTATTCAAAAAACATAATAAAAGAAAATAATACATTAATTGTTGATAATAAACCATATAAAGTAAAAAAAGAAGTGGATACCAAACAAGATAATATAAAAATAATATATTATGAAAATGATTATGCTGAAGTAATAAAAGATGACTTAAGCATAATAGTTGAAAAGAGTGAACATATTAGGTATGATGGCTATATATTTGAAATAGTATATCAAAACAAAGAAGAAGTTAATATCAAAGATTTAATAGATATAAAAAAGATAACTCTTAATAATACTAATCAAAAAGAAATAAATTATATCATAGTACTTGAAGAAACAAGTAACTATGAAAAGTACAATTTAAAAAAATTACCAGAAGAATGTTTAAGATTTAGTATCTACAATAATGGCAAAATGAATAAAAATAATCTTTTAAGTAATAATTTAAAAGGAAAAGAAGGATATGAATTTAACAACAATACCTACTTACTATATGAAGGAAAATTAAATGAATTAAGCACTACAGATATAGATATAGGTATGTGGATAGATTATGAACAAACAAACAATGAAAATATGAATTCAGCATTCATAGGAACAGTAAGAGTATATATAGAATAATAGGAAAGGTGGTATATTATGAAAAAGAAAAATATCATAAAGATAAGTGCAATTGTTTTTTCAATAATACTTGTAATAGTGGCAATAACAACTACTACACAATCATATTTTAATAAAGACAATTATGCTAAAAATCCAACAGAATATCAAACAGGATTATTATCAATTGAAGCAGTATCTAAATCAAATAATATATCACTATCAAATACATTACCAATGAGTGATACTGAAGGAGGGCAGATAGAACCATATGTATTTACAATAAGAAATAATGGTAATGTCGACTATAAATTTAATATAAAATTATTATCCACTAGTGATAATACATTTTCACCGGAATATATAAAAATAAAAATAGATGATGAAGGAGTAAAAACTTTATCATCATTAACAGATAGTATCATAAAAAAAGATATCATATTACCTGCGGGAGAAACAATAGATATAACTCTTAGAGTATGGTTAAGCAGTGATACCAAAAACACTCAAATAGGTAAAACATTTAATTCTAAAATAGTAATAGATGGACAATCAATATACACAAGTACAAATTAAGAAGTACAAACATATACAATAGATTATGATGCTAATGGCGGAACAGTAATAGCCTAATATTAAGATACATACTAATATATGTATCTTTTTCTATTATTTGTTAATAATACTAATGGTGAAATATATGAAGAAAAATAATATAATACTAATAAGTCTAATAATAGTGGTATTAACAGCCTTATGTACAATTGCGGGTACATATGCAGTAATAATAAATGTAACAAATGAAAATGGAACAGATAAAATAATAAATAATATAGATATCAAAGACTTATTAACTAATGATAATGGTACTTATAATAATACCTATTACCAAGTAAAAAATGAATTAAATGTAACTGAAGAAGAAATGAATATATTAATGAATTCAGAACCATTAAATAATAAATTAAAATTAGTACTAGACTCTATAGTAAAATATAGTCTAAGAAATAATAAGGAAGCAAAATATAGTAATGATGAAATGTATAATATGATAATTGAAGGTATAAATTCTACTCCTAATATAAGCGAAGAATTAAAAAATAAAGTAATAATATCTTCAGATAGACATAAACAAGATATTTCAGATTTTCTTTATGATATAGAAGTATCTCTAAAAGGAGATTAATTATGTATATAGTATATTTATTAATAATATTATTAATGGTACTATTATTTATATTAGTAAAAGATAAAATATCAATACTAAAAATAATAGGAATAACATTAATATCTTCAGGAGTATTAATAACTTTATTAGCAGTCGCCATAAAAGTATTAATTAAAACAACAATTTATTATATAAACTTAAGCAAAGTAACTAGTATAATACTAAGTAATTTTCTTATCATAAGTACAATATTTATATTATCAGGATTATTTTCATATATAATGTATAAAATATTAAGACCAAAAGAAATAGTAAAAGTATAACAAAAATAGTTATATTTTTTTCTTATAATTATATATTTTTTTTCTCTAATGTGATAAAATTAATATGGAGATGATAGTATGACTATAAAAAAGAATGACATTAATAAAAAAGAGAAAAAAGAAATATCAAAAACAAATAAAAATATCAAAGAAAAAACAAATACAAATACTAAAAAGAACACACAAGAAAGTAAAAAAGGTATAAAAAAAGATAATAATTTAATAAATAAAATAAAAATATCAAAAAATAAAGATAAAGATTTATATAATGTTAAAGAAGTAGTAATAGTAATGATATTTTCTATAGGTATAGGTTTCTTAATGTGCTTTGGAATAATTAGTATTTTTACTGGTAAAAATTATTTTAAAGTAACTAGAGATTTAGATAAAGTAATAGATACATACTATGCAATCGTAGATAATTACTATGGCGATTTAGATAAAAGTACTATCATCGATGGAGCAGTAGAAGGAATGATTTCATCAGTTGGTGATACCTTTACAACATACACAAATACAAATGATACTGAAGCCTTTGATGAAACAATAAATGGAAGTTATGAAGGAATAGGATGCAGTGTAGCTACATATAACGATGGCAAAATAGTAGTAATAGAAATATTTGAAAATTCTCCAGCAGATACTTCAGGACTAAAAGTAGGCGATGTAATTACCAAGATGGATGGAGAAAGCCTTGAAGGAAAGACTGGAAACGATGTATCAAGCTACATAAAGAACAGCGGTAAAAATAAAGTAGTATTAACAGTAATAAGAGATAATGAAGAAAAAGAAGTAACAATAAATTTAAGTAAAGTAGATATACCATATGTATCTGGTGAAGTGATAGAAAAAAACAATAAAAAAGTAGGATATATAAAAATATCACTATTTGCTAATAGTTCTTATAAACAATTCAAAAATAAACTGGAAAAGTTAGAAAAAGAAAATATAGATAGTCTTATCATTGATGTTCGCGATAACAGCGGTGGTTACCTAACCTCAGTAACCGATATATGTAATCTATTCTTAGAAAAAGGTAAAGTTATTTATCAACTACAAGATGAAAATGGTACAGTAAAGAAAAAAGATACCACTAAAGAAAAAAGAACTTATGATATAGTAGTTCTAATAAATGGTTCTTCAGCCTCAGCCTCTGAAATATTAGCTTCCGCAATTAAAGAAAGTTATAAGGGAATGGTTGTAGGACAAAACAGTTATGGAAAAGGAACTGTTCAGCAAACAAGAAAATTATTAGATGGAAGTATGATAAAATATACTACTCAAAAATGGTTAACACCTGATGGTAACTTCATAAATGAAATAGGGGTAAAGCCAACTAATGAAGTAATACTATCTGAAGATTATTATAAAAATCCAAGTATAGAAACAGATAATCAATTACAAGAAGCATTAAGTTTATTAACAAAGTAAGACTTTAATAGTCTTATTTTCTTTTGGTTTAATATAATATAATGGTGATACATATGATTGTTAAATATACAGAAAAAGAAAAAGAACTGCTAGCAAGATTAATGCGTGCAGAAGCGGTTGGTGAAGGTAATCTAGGCATGTTAATGGTAGGAAACGTCGGAATAAATAGAGTACTCGCAGACTGCTTAACATTTAAAGATATTAGAAGTATATCCGAAATGGTTTATCAAAGTCCTGGTGGTTTCTCGGGAACTTCAAGTTCTTTATTCTATGGCAATCCCACAGCTTTAGAATCTTCTCTAGCAGAAAGAGTTATCCGCGGAGAATATTACTATCCTGCAACTAATGCCTTATGGTTTTATGCTCCGCCAGAAGGAACATCATGTAAAAGTACTTGGTGGTATCAATCCCTTTCTGGTAGATACAAAAATCATTGTTTCTATAAGCCAGATAAAGGAGTATGTAAAGAAATACACTAATGTTAAATCTACTAAAAGGATTCATAATCGGAATAGGTAAAATAATACCAGGAGTATCAGGATCTGTACTTGCCATAACACTAGGAGTATATGATAAATCAGTAGAATATATAAATAACTTTAAACATAATAAAAAAGAAAGTTTAAAATATCTCTTACCACTTGGTATAGGAATAATAATATCTATAATTATATTTAGTAAAATAATAACCATACTATTAGATAAATACTATCAAATTACTATGTTATTTTTCATTGGATTAATAATAGGTGGATTACCAGAAATAATAAAAAAAGTAAAAAAACAAGATAATATAATTGTGGGAACTAGTTTTATAATATTCTTTATAATATCAATTTCTAATTTAAATAGTAACTATATATTAAAAGGAAATATTTTGGATATTATAATACTATTTATTTCAGGTCTTCTTGAAGCCATAGGCACAGTAGTACCAGGAGTATCTTCTTCAGCCCTTCTTATGATACTAGGAACATATAATATAATATTATCTTCCATAGGTAATATTACTTCTATATCTGTAATATTAACCAATATAAAAATAATAATACCATTTCTATTAGGAGTATTTCTAGGTATCATTACTCTAATAAAGATAATAGATTATCTTCTAAAGAAGCATGAAAATAAATTATATTCCTTTGTACTAGGAGTATTATTATCAAGTATAATACTCTTAATAATAAAAGTATTTAAAGAAAAAATCACCATTGTAGAATTAATATTAGGAATAATATTCTTGTTACTAGGAGTTTTAATATCAAACTTAATAAAAAAATAAAAAAGCCACAAGGCTTTTTATTATTAAAATTGGTGACCAGTATGGAACTTGTATTTACTATAAAATAATCAGAAAGGATTATTTTGAACTATAAGAGTAAACTTTTTAGAGAAAAAAATTATTTTGTTTTATATGATTTAAATGATGATATCATTTGTTATTTTGATAGTTTTAATGATTTATCAAGAATTCTACATTATCGTTTGTCTGATTTAGTACATGAGTATAATCGTAATAAAACAAATAATATTGTAGTCATTATAAATAATAAAAAATATAAATTAGCAACTTTTTGCTAATTTTTTTTATGTTTTAAGGAAGTAAAAAAAAGTAATGTTACACTTTTAATAGAAAGGAGAGTGTATGAAATGGAAAGTAAAGAATTTGTTATAAAGTGCTCATTTAAAAAAGGTGTTTCACAAAAAGGAAATGAATACGAATATTTAGCTTTAAAAGTTACTGATACATATGAAAAAAGAGTATTTTTAGAAGCTGCAGAGAAAGAGTTATTATTAAATAACTTAAATAAGAACATGGGTTCAGGGTTGAAATAGATAACAACATAACATAGTATTACTCTTGTTATTCCCCCTTTACAGAAATAGTGAGTATTTGTTATGTGTTATATAAAAAGAATAAAAGGGAGGTTTGGTTATGTTAGCTGCAGAACTTACATTGTCTACTTTACTAACTGATGTAGGAAGTGTATTTACTTCATTTATCGGTTATGTAAGCTCTATATGTGAAGCTATAGCAGGAGCACCATTACTATTACTAGGTTTTTGTGTTCCATTTGTATTTGCTATTGTTTCATTAGTAAAGAGATTATTCTAGTTTGAGAAAGGAGATTTATATTATGAAGAAAGTTATTTTATCTTTTGCCATTGTATTATCTTCTTTCTTTATTTTTAATTCTAAAATAGAAGCTTTATCAGAATATTCTTTTAATATTACTTTTGATAATATAAATGAAAGATTTTATAAAATAAAAGATTTATCAGAGAATTTTTTAAAAACATCTGATTTTAATAATTTTGTTATTTATTTTAATAAAAATTATTCTGATTATTATGTTTATTTTTATAATTCTGATAAAGATGTTGTTGTGTGTAAGTCTTTTGGTGGTTTCAAGTGTTTTATTCAAACTGCTGTTGATAATTATACGTTTAGTAGTGATTCTTCGAAATTAACAAAAGCCGGTTCAACTAATTATCCTTCTTTTGATGATCCAAATTTGTTTTTATATTCTTCTGTTAAAGTTTCTGTTGATGATATAAAGGTAAATTTTAATTATGGTTCTTCTTCTTATGTAATTAATGAAAATGATAATTATTTACCTATCTATGATTTATATTTAAAAGTTTCAGAAATTTCTGATCCTCATAAAGAAGAAAAAGAAGTATTAGAAAGTTTTTATAGTTTGTGTATAGAAAAATTAAAGTATTTGGCTGAAGTATTTGTAAGTAATTATATATATTTAGCTATTATAGTTATATTTATAATTATATTTGTATTTAAATTAATCAATAGGAGGTTTTTATGATAGATATTAAGAAAATTAGTACAGATGTAAAATTAGAAATAATTTATATTTGGTTAGAGCAATTAGATGAAAAATGTAATTATACAGCTAATGATTTATTCTTAATAAATAGATTATCTAAGATATTATTAGAAGAAAGGATGTAAAAATATGAAGAAGTATTTAATAATTGGTTTATCAATTATATCAAGTTTGTTTTTTGTAAGTAATGTTAAAGCAGAGACTAAAGAATTTGAGTATGGTATTTTTGATAGTGAAAATTATGTTATTGGTACAGGTGTTTATTCTTATCAAACTTATTTTGATAATTTTAAAGAATATGATAATTTTTCATTTGATTTAATAGAAAATAAGATTAAAGATTTGATAAAAATATGGGAAGATAAATATAAAAATGAGTTTCCTAATTATTTTATTTCTATAAGCTCTTATCCAAAGGTTTCTTTTTCTACTTATTCTAATATGTCTGATCAGTATTTAAAAATTAGGTTAATTTATTCAAAATATATTCCTATTAGTGTTGATCAGTTTGGTGATTGTTTTAAGCAAGCTTCTTCTGATATTGGTATGATATTTGTTGATTCTGGAAGTGATTTTGAATTTAGTAGTGTTTCTTATGATTATTCTTTTTCAGATTTAAATATTTTTGATGATTATAATTTAAGTAATTCTGGTGTTAAGTCTGTATATCTTTCTACTTTATATTACGATTCTAATTTTGATTTACCTTTTGGTTTAGAAGATACTATTTATAATGTAAAAAAAGAAAATGATATATTATTTACTTTAAGTAATAAAACTGATGTAGTTCCTACTTATAAAGATAAATTTGTAGATAAAACAGATTTAAATTATGTAGAAGTAGATTTAAATAGTTATCCATATATAATACTATCTTTAAAAGATTATAGTAAAACTGAAGAGTTTTCTACTATTAATTATGTTAAAGGTCAATATTGCTTAACTTCTGTTTATAATTATGGTTCAACAGAAAAGAAAGATATAATTGAAGGTAGTAAAAATAAAAGATGTAGTTTATATTATGATAATTATACACCTATTAGAACCTATATATTGAATTCAGATCTAAAAAATAATGCTATTTATTATTTAAAAGCTTATGATACTACTAAAGAAAATAAAGTAAAAATTGATACGAGCGTATTTAATATACATTATGTAAGTGAAGAAGAAAAAAATAATCCAATAATTACTATAAATGGTAAAAAGCATACCCCTAAATCTTATGATGAACTTACAGATACCGCTACCAAAAGTGAAGATGAAAATTACGCTGATGGAGCAAGTGAAGAATTTTCTATAACAGATATATTTTCTGCACCTTTAGAATTTTTTAAAAAAATAATAAATGCTATTTCTGAGTTTAATGGTTTAATAAAAGAATTATTTTCGTTTTTACCTGATGAGTTTTTAGCATTTTTACTTGCAGCATTTGCTTTACTTGTGGTTGTTGCAATAGTAAAGATTTTATTATAGGAGGTTGAAAGAATATGTATGAGGTTGTAAAGAATTTAATAGGTCCATTACCAGTAGCATTTGAATTTATTTATGCTATAGTTACTCTTGTTATTTCAGTATTGCTTGTTACTTTCTTATTTCAACTATTTTATATTCCTATAAAATTAGTAAATGATAGGAGGTAAATAATGAGAGAAGTATTTAGTTTTATATTTAAATGTATGGGACAATGGATAGCAAATTTATTTACTATAGATATGGGATTTATGAGTTTAGGAGCTTTAATGTCAATGTTATTTATAGTATTTCCTGCTATTATAACTTTATTATGTATAGTTAAGGCAAGTGTTATAGATATAGAAATTGAAGAACCTATAAGAAATAGTCTTAGAGAAAGAAGAAAAAAGCGAAGAGGAGAAACTAAGGAGGAAAAGAAATGAGTATATTTATTCCTTATAGTCCAGGAGAAGTAATTCAGCACTTTACCACTTTATTTAGTTTAAATTTAACTGAACTTACTTCTTATCAGACTTTAATAGTTACTTTATTGGCAAATGTATATTTCTTTGTAGTTTGGTTTATTATAGTTTATTTTGCTTTAAAAATAATTAATAGAATATGGGAGAGATTTTTTTAATGGATTTAAAGAAGAGAATAAGAGATATGAATATTATAAAAGGATATTTAAAAAAATATTTTGATTGTTTACCTTATGAATCAAAAGATAAAGCTACTAGTTTAATACAAGATATAGATAATGAATTAAATTGGTTTAAGTTTCAAAAATTAAAAAGGGATATGAGAGATAATAATAAGCAAATAAGTTTATTTTAATGGAGGTTTTTATGAAAAATATGAAAGATATAAATAATTTAAAAAAAGAATATGAAAGAATGTCAAAGACTTGTCAGGGCTTTATTAGTACTATTACTGTATATGCTAATTTTATGGATAGTTTGTTTTCTACTGAAGAAAGTAGAAAAGAATATGCTGAAATATATTTAGAGTATAAAGAGTATTCAGAAAGTATTAAGTCGGTTTTAATTGATAATGGCTGGGTTAAGGAAAAGAAAAAATAATGTCAGAGAAATTTTTAAGTGTTGTATTATTACCTGGTATAGTTCTTGTTATATGTTTATTAATAGAATTATTTATAGTAATAAAAAATAGGAGGAAAAATAATGAAAGAAAATAAAAAAGATAATTTGTTTAAAAAGATATTTTTAGTAGATATTAAGATAGGAGAAAAATATTGGTTTTTGTATTTCTTGTTATCATGTTTATTATGGGGTTTAATTGGTAGTGTACTTTGTATTTTAATAAATGTGGTGATTAACTTATGAAGTATTATTTGATCTTAAATGCTGATTTTACTTGGTATTTAGCTTCTTCTTCTGATTTATCTTCTATAAGAGATAAAGATACCATTTATGAAGAATTAACTTATGAAGAATTTATTCAGTATATAGATTTTGTTAAAGGAAGTGTTGAGGGTGATAAAAAATGAGTGGTTTAGGATTTTTATTAGGATTATTAATTCTTATATCTGTTGATGTTATGTTAGGATTTATAATATTTACATTTTATAGATATTTTGATTTAAAGTATTTTAGTGATATAGAAATTAATCAGTTAAAAGAGGAAAATAAATATTTAAAAGAAGAAAATAAAAAGTTAAGTGGTGCTAGTGCTAATTTTTGGAGTGTTGATAATGATTGATGTTATTCCTAGAAAAAATATGAATGGTAATTATTTTAATGAAGATTTAAAACTAATTGATTTTACTTTATTATGTATTTCTAAAAAAGGAGATTGTAATAGATATTTCGTTCCAGTATATATATTAACAGATAAGTGTTGTGGTGATATGGCTTTTTATGAAACTATGATTCGTGTAGGTTATAGTGATAATTGTAATTTTTTAGAAGTTCAAGAAAGATGTTTTTCTAAGTTAGAAGCTTATCAGCAACATAAAATGTTATATAAAAAGCTTATGAAAGGTTTTTATAATAACGAAATAATTTCAATGATTAAGAAGGCTGGGGTGTCTTATAAAAATGATTAAGTGATAAAGTATATTGGTGGTATTCCTGGTAGTGGTAAAAATGTAATTTCTACTAAATTGGCTTTAAAACATTATAATAAAACTAATTCTATTTTTAGAAGATTAATAAGAAGGATATTTCATAAAGAAATATGGGTAAATAATGTTTATTCTACTTATCCTATTCTTATTAAAAAGTCTAAAAAGAAAGGTGATATTTATTCTAATAGGGTTACTATTTATGATTTAGTTCCAAGTAATAGATTTATAAAGCACGCTGAGATTTTTATAGATGAAACGCAAGCATTTTATGATTCTGAAGAACATAAAGAATTTCCTAAGGAAATAGCTATATTTAATCAGTTTCATAGACATTTTGATATAGATAATATTTATTATATTTCTCAGCATCCTAGTAGAATAATGAAGAAATTAAGAATATTAGCTTGTGAGTTTGATAAGATAAAAACATTTATAGTTATACCATTTATAAATTTAGCTTTTATGCATATAGTAAGATATTTTGAATTTGAAGATTATGGTAAATATAATCATCCTAAAAAGGAAGTAAAAAATTATGATGTTAAGAATAAATATATTTTATTTTTTGCTGGTAGAGTATTTAGATCTTATGATAGTAAATATTTAAAAGTACTTAATAATGATAAACCTTTATATGATAGAGGTACATTTAATTCTTTAGATTTAACTGAAGAAGAAATTAAGTATATTTATAGAGGTAAAATATAATGGATGTTGCTGCGGCGCAGCAACTCCATTATCAATAGTTTTATATTAATGGGAGTAATCTCCCATAGGATGACTACGACACATCCTATGGAGTGCATTGTGCATTAAAGTTTATTGGAGGTGAAAAAATGAATTATGGTAATAGAGATGGTATTAAAAAAGTTATTAATTTTATAAGATGTTTTAAGATAACAGAGTTTTATGTTTTAGTTGATTTACTTATAGATTCAGATAATGATGATATGTTAGATATTATCATTGATAATATTGATTTCTTTGAATTATATTTTGAAGATTTAAATTATGGAGGTAATTAATGATTAAATCAGAAATGAAAAAAAGAAATTGGACTTTCGTTTTATATGATGATAGTTGTGCTAAAGATTGGGAAGAGTATTTAATTAGTACTGGTGTTCCATTTGCTTACGCTTATCACGATAAAGATAAAACTGAAATTGGTGAGCCTAAAAAACCACATTATCATGTTGTTATATGTTTTGATGGCCCTATTACTTATCATAATGTAATTGAAAATTATATTAATAAAGTTGGAGCTGCTAATGGTGTAGTTCAACCTGTAGGTAGTGTAAGAGGAATTGTTAGATATTTCTGTCATAAAGATAATCCAGATAAATATCAATATCCTGAGGACATTATTCAGTGTAGAAATGGTTTTGATCCATCAGATTATTTTTGTTTGACTGTTACACAACAAAAAGCTATTAAGAGAAAAGTTACTGCATATATTCGTGATAATGGTATTGAAGAATATGCTGATTTAATAGATACATTAATGGATTCTGATGAAGGTGATATGTATGATATTGCTTCGCAAAATACATTCTTCTTCACTCAGTATATAAAATCTAAAAGGAATTTAAAAAAACAAAATAATTAATACTTTAATTATTAAAATTATTATTTAATATTTAAATATAAAATATTAAAAAAACATTTTTTCTTTCTTATCGCTTTCTTATTTTATCAAAAAAGAAAGCCATAGGTCTTATGGTCGACCCTGTCGGGTAACGACTTCAACCATTCACAATAACAGACGAAGTCGCCAGCTATTTCTATCTAACTTATTTTATGCCGAGAAAATTCATGGTTTTAGGTGGAAAGTACCGTCATGCTTACCTCGCTGCAAACAATTCATTGTTTGCAGGTAATTTACAAAAGGTACTTTCCAGGTTCCTGAAACTATGAAGGAATTGGAATAAATTTTATTATATAGACTGAGTTTACTATGTGGTTGAAGTCGACCATTCCACCGTTTAGATTTTTGTAGATATAGTTTTTTTCTCTGTTTTTTTAATATTTTGCTAGTTTTTAATTTTTAATTTTTTAATATGTAGAAAGAGAGGAATATAAATTGAATTTTTTTTTAATTGGTTTTATAATTGGATTTTCTGCTGATGTTATTGGTAGTTTATTAACTTTTCCTATTAGAAAGAAATGGAAAAAAGAGTGTAATTACGATTGTTCCAAATGTAAAGTTTGGAATTGTGAAATGAAAGATTGTATGAGGAGGAAGAAAGATGAAATTTAAAAAAGGAGAAGATGTTTTATTATGTGTTAATGGTAAACCTTTTAAATGTAGATGTGGTTGTAATGTATTTACTTATATTGCTATTAGTACATTTAAATGTAATCTTTGTGGAAGAGAATATTTAAGCTATAAGTAATGGAGGAAAAAAAGATGATATATTATTATTTGGTTAAAGTTCGTTTTATAAAAGGTGGTACACCTTTTATTAAAGAATATAGAACTGATTTTTTGAATATAGGAGAATTATTTTATTATTTAGAAACAAAACATAAAGGTAATTATACTTTAATTAGTATAAAAGCAAGAAGATATTTTTAATTTATTTATGTAAATTTTTTTATTTTATGTTATAATCAAATAAAGAGGTGGTTTGACAAGAGAAAGAAAAAAAGTTATAATATCTCGCCGAGGTGAGAAAAATGGGCTTTGAAGAAGCTTATGAAGAATTTAAAATCTATGCTTCAAAACAGCATAAAAAAGAAAGTTTTGGAAGTCTTACCCGAGATTTCAACTGCAAAATATTACCTTATTTTAAAGACAGTAATATATATGACTTGACTGAAAAAGATATTTTAAGGTGGAAAGATGAACTATTATCTTTTAATTATAGTAAAAAATATTTATCTAAAATATATTACGTATTTTCTATATTTTTTGATTACTGTTGTTTATATTATGATATAGAAAGAAATATAGTAAGGAATGTTGGTAACTTTAAAGTTAAATCACAAAAGAAAAATAGTGATTATTATACTTTAAAAGAATTTGAAATATTTATAGGTGGATTTGATAATAACATTTATAAGTCGTTTTTTACTTTAATGTTTTTTACTGGTACCAGACCTAGTGAAGCAATGGCTTTAAAATTTTCTGATGTTAAAGGTAAATATTTATCAATTAATAAATCAATTGAACGAAGAGGTAATAGAGAATTGTGTACTACTAAAAATATTTATTCTGTTCGTGATGTTGTTTTATGTAAGAGAGTTTTAAAATGTATTTCTGATTTAAAAAGGTTTTATTTAGTTAAATATGGTGAGTTTTCAGAAGATTATTTTATATTTGGTGGTATTAAGCCATTAAGTGGGACATCTATAGATAGATATAAATTAAAAGCGTGTAAAAATGTTAATATTAGACCTATTACACAACATCAATTTAGACATAGTTATGCCACACATTTAATTACTAATGGTATTCCTATAAATACTGTATCTAAATTGTTAGGGCATAGTAGTGTTGATACTACTGCTAGAGTTTATATACATCAGGATTTAACGCAAGAAAAAAGAGTATTGTCTACTCTTAATTCTCATACATTTTCTTTTACAAGTCTTACCCGAGATTTCAAAAGAAAATTATCTATTATAAAACATTTTTAAATGTTTTAATCAAAATTGGTGACCAGTATGGAATTCGAATCCATGAATGCTGCCGTGAAAGGGCAGTGTGTTAAGCCACTTCACCAACTGGCCAAAATGGTGGGCCTGAATGGACTTGAACCATCGACCTCACGCTTATCAGGCGTGCGCTCTAACCACCTGAGCTACAAGCCCATCTGCATTGCTTTTTAATTATACCATACAAGAAATATATTTGCAAGTATTTTTTAAAACAATAAAAATGGTGGGGCGTTAGGGATTCGAACCCTAGACCCACTGATTAAGAGTCAGTTGCTCTACCAACTGAGCTAACGCCCCAACAATGTGTTAACAATCAAACACAATCAATATTATACCATATATTTTTAATTTGTAAATAAATAAAACAAAATTTATTGAAAAAAATAATTCTTTATGTTATCATCTAAATATAAGGAAGGTAAAACATATGAAAAGCAAATCAAAAAAAGAAGATAAAAATCTAGTAATGCTATGTATCTACATAGGACTTGCAGGTACACTTACCATTTTAGCAATATATTTCTTAACTAAATATGTATTTTAGAGAGCACACTCTCTATTTTTTATTATTTTAATATATAATATATTACTCTCTTCTATATAATAGATATGGTTGATATATCATTTATAGACTATAGGCTATAAATGACACTCTAAGATAATAGCTTAGAGTGAACATTAAAAACAATATTTTTCTTTTACAAATTATAGTAATAAAATTGACTTTTAAGTACGCATTTGCTATAATTTATATGATAGGTAATGGTGATAAAATATGAAAAAAATCGGAATTAAAGATAAAAGTTTTTGGCTAATCTTAAGTTTAAGTATAATAACTTTAATAATTCTAACAGTAGGAGTAATCTTTCTAACAAGAAAATCCTCTAAAGAATTTTATAGTGCAGGATATATTATAAATAGTACTGCCACAAAAAGCGACAAATATTACTTTAACGATAATACAGTCTATAAAGAAAATGTATTTAATGAATATACATTTAAAGATGTAGACAACAAAGAAGTAGCCACTAGTAAAGAAAACTTCATTCACTATTTAGATGAATCATTATCATTTATGAAAAATGGAGTAATTCTAGATTTAGATAACTTTAATCAAAAACTAGTACCATACTATAATGTTACAGATAAAGTAATCCTAAAATATAGTAATGGCGGTTATATAGTAGAAACAGCAGATAAAACTTTAATATTTGGAAATCTACTAGGTAGAATAACAGATAATAAATATATAGTTATTGGTAACGATATAAGAATAAAACTAGCGGGTAACGAAGAACCAGTAAAAGGAAAATACTTTGAACTATTATTTGTTGAAGATGGTATTGTCAAAGTAGAAAACAATGAAGGAAGTTATCAAACCACTACCGAAGGAACAACAATCTTTGCTGGAGATAAAATAAAAATAGAATTAGGTAGCAAAAAAGTCTTCTATGACGAAGAAGAAAAACTAACTCTTGATGAAATGACTATTGATGGTAACGAAAACATTAATTTAGACACCTCAAAAGTAAAAGATAATAAAGATGGAAATGGTTCAGGAGATGGTACAGACAGCAATACACCTAATGATAACAATAACCCTAATAATAATAATCCAGGAAATAATACCGACAATCCTAGTGATAATACTGGTAATGGCACAGATGGTAAAGATAACAACACCACTGAAATAAGAAAAGAAGTATCAGTAGACTTAGTAAAAGCACTATTAGATATCAACAGTCTAAATGCCACAATTCAAGTTATTGACACAGCAAATCAAATAAAAGGAAACTTAATTTTAACATTATATGATGTAGATAATGCTGAAACAGTATATACAAAAATATTACTAACATCATCAGATCTTCAAGAAGTAGCAGTTACCTCACTATCACCAAATACTAACTATTATATGTCAATAAAAGATTCAGATAACTATGAATACTTATCAAGAAACTTTAGAACAGATAACTTAGAATTAAGTTTAAAAAGAGAAATGGTAACTACAAGCTCAGTTACATATTCCGTAGATTTTAGCAGTGATGAAAACATAAAATCCGCTAAAGTAACTCTAAAAGATAGTGAGAATAACATAATAAATAACCACACCTTCATAAATGGTGAAGATGAAGAATTTACATTTAGTGGTCTAACAAAAAACACTTCATACAAAGTAATTCTAGATGAAGTACTATTCAAAAATACCAATTACTCTAAGGTATACACAATAAACGCATCGGTTAAAACATTAAAAGCAAAACCATCTCTTGGAGAAGTAAATGTAAAATCAAATGAAGAAAGCAAAACATTTGAACTATCAATGGAAAAGCCAACAGATGAAGATGAAAGCATCTCAAATTATATTTATAAAATATACGATTTAGATACTATAACTGAAGAAAATGTAGATACCTTAACCCCAGTATACACATTTAGTACAGTAAATTTAAAAAATGAAATATTAAAATTAGGTGAAAACAATTTAGCCTCAAACAAAAATTATGTTTATAAAGTAACAGTAAGATACTATGATAATTATAAAGAAAATGAAATAGATTCAGTATTAAGCAGTCCCTTCATTATCGCTGGTTTACCTTCAGTAACTTTCGAAGAGAAAGAAGTAGACTTTAACTCAATGCATTTATTACTAACATTAAAAGATGAAGGCTGCACAATACCGGGAAGAAGCTGCTACCAAGGAGATCCTTCTGATAAAAGTGATATTTACATAACTTATAAAGGAGCCAATGACAAAGAAAGTAAATATATAAACAACATTACATTCGATCCAGAAACATTAACTTATGATTTAAGAGTATCAGGATTAACAGAAAATAAAGATTATAAGTTTGAAGTATGGGGAAATTATGATTTATACAATGGCAAAGGATTACAAGTAAATAAACCATTAGGATCTGCAATAATAACTACTGCCGGTATAGAAAACCTTACTATGTCAGAATGGACTCTAAATAACTATTCTAACGAATTACCAATATCAGTAAATACAAAATTAACTGTAACCAAACCAAGTAGTACAATAATCGATAAACTAGACTCCTTCAAAATAAATCTTTATAAAGGAAGCGAAGTTAAAAAAGAAAATCTTTTAGGTAGTTATCCTGTTGAGGGAAACAACAACATCAAATCAAATTATTACAATAAATCATTCAATATTAATTCAAGTCAGTTTGGTATAACAGATATAAATAATCTAAGAGAAGTATCAGGTGGAAAATTAAATAGATATTACACTATAGAAGTAGCAGATGCTTATGATGCTGATAAGACAAATCAGTTCAAAATTCAAGATAACATATTTATATATGAAATACCAGCAATACTTCTACTTGAAGATGAAGTGTCTTCTCCTGAAGTAATTGTTGAAGAAATAACTAAAAAGCAAGCCCAATCTGGAGAATATGGTGATTTTAACGAATTAGGAATAAACAAAAATCTTTCATCAAATACCGTAGTAGGTTATAAAGTAACCGCTAACTTCGATAAGAAGAAAGTAGAATCATATTTTCAAGGAGATAATCCAATCAAAGAGTTAAACTTCTATGCCAATATGGATGGTAAAGTAATAGAAAAGAAAACCATAAACTTCGCTGAAGAAGAAAATTATACTATATATTTCTTCCTAAAAGATGGAACAGATTACAACACTGTAGATACAGAATTAAGAAGAGGTAATAACTATACCTTCTCAATAGATTTAAGTTTAGATACAAATAACGATAAAGAAATAGATACTAATTATCCAAGTAAAAAACCAACTAGTGAAACCATAACAAGTATTAAAGAAGAACCAAAAATAAAAATGTATATTGATAGTAGTACTTCAAACTCTATAACCTACAAGTATATAGTAGTAGATTATGATAATGCCTTGGTAAAAGAAGAAGATAAATATCTAATACATTACACAGTAGGAGAAGATTCCACTGAAGAATATACTACTGAAATATCAAATACCGCTAGTATGGAAACTTTTACACTATCAAATCTAACTAATGAAACCATCTATAATATATATTATAATAAAGCACTAAATAAAAAAGAAAAACCAAGTGCTATCAGCTTTAAATACTACTTTGATGGCTACCATAATGCCAGTAAATATGGACTTAGTTACATACTAAAATATGATGAATTTGATAATGAATTAACCCTAAGATTAAATAATAATGATTTCTTAGATAGAGTTTCAGCATATCTAGTAACCTTAACTTCAGGTTCACTAAAATATGAGGAAGTAATAACAACCCCATTAGAATGTGGTACAGAAGAAGAACCAAGTAAATGCATAAAAATAGATTATGCTAATATAAAAGACTTTAAAGGAAAAGATATAACAGTAAAACTAGAGGCCTTCTATGACACAGGTTATGTAGGCTTTGGTAGCAAATCATTACTTGGAGATTACTTTACTTCTCGTGGACTAATAGATGATAAAAATGCAAGTAATATAGGATTTATATTACAAGAAATAGGTAATACCAAAGGAAAATACTATTACATATATAAAAATTCAAATAATAAAGTAGAGTCAATAATAAGTGATACACCAAATGGAATATTTGGAATAACACCAACTATATATACTGAAAGTCATAAACAATCAAGTTTATCTACTACTAATGTTGTAGATATCATAAATAAAAGTTTCATAAATTATGGTGAAGTATCCCTAAATTCTGATATAGATGTTTTAACAAATGGTATTAAACTAAAGAGTCATAACATATTCATAGCCCCTAAAGTATTAGACAAAACCGAAATACAAACAACAAATAATAAATTTAAGTTTAACAGTATCATTCCAAAAGTTGATACAAAATTAACACCGCTAATAAATGGAGCAATAATTAATATAAACTTATCAATAGACACTGACACTTTAGAAACAGACTATGTAAAAATAGATGGAAAATATATGTTTTATATAGATATTTATACTAAAGATGAAGAAGGTGAACTAGTGTTCGTAAAATCAGTATCAACGGATTATGAACATTTAACAAATATTTCTTTCGCAGGCCTAAATCCAGATAGCACATACTATTATAAGATCTCTGCATATATGAATGGAAGAGATGAAAAAACACCATTATTTGCTTTAGGTAAAAACGGCTATATACAATATTTAAATACTCTAAAGACATTAGGAAAAGATGATATTTTCAAAAATATTGAGTACTCACACAAATCAACAAAAGGTGAAACAGTATATAGTGAAAGAACATTAAATATAACAACAGGTCTAAAATCAAAAGAAAACTTCAATGTAAGATATGAATTATATGATCCTGAAGGCAACTTGGAAAAATGGGGCGGAACAGTATTAAACAAAGATATAACAAACAAAAATAATGCAATATTTACTGCCGATATTACAGGTAATGACTTCGTTTTTGGAGGAGATTATCATAGATTAGTAATAACTGCAGTAACAACAGATGACGAACCTAAAGAACTAGAATTATACAATGACACACTAAAAGCAACAACATTATTTGGCGAACTAAAAGAACCAAACATAGTTCTATACCAAAGTACCGGAATAGACAAAATATCCGGAAATTATGATTATTACATTGACTATAATATAAATATCGAAGATACAGATAGAGTAATAAAAGATGGAAAATTCTATGCGGAACTTAAATATTCTCCACAAGAAAAAGTCTGTCCAAATGAAGAAGATTGTAAATTAGAAATAGATTTATATAACTTAAAATGCAATTCAAATGGTGCTAATAGTAAAATAGCCTCATGTACCATAATTGAAAACAAAGTAAATAATACATTTACACTAAAAGTTAGATATGCATCTTTAAAACCTAATACTGAATACTATATTTCCACAAGTGCTAATATATATCGTAATAATGTTTCATTAGACACCAAAGAAGAAGTAGTAAAATTTGGAGCATTTCAATATACAAAAAGTGAACTTGGTTTTTCAATAGGAGATCCATATTTAACAGCAGTAGGAAATAATTTAATATTAAAGTTTAAAGGTGCAACAAATAATATTAAAGAATCAATAAAAGGTATCAAATATAATCTTTATGTCAACAGACAATCGGAAATAAAACTAGATTCAAATGAAAAAGGATTAATACCAAGTATGACATCAAATTTAGTAAAAGATGCTATAAATTACGGGGACATTATATATAAAGTAGATAAAGATAATTACCCATATATTGAGATACCAATACCTGACGGAGTTAAAATAGGAACAAACAACGATTTATATGTAAGATATTACTATGAAGATAATGGTGAACTACTAATGCTGTCAATAAACGGGACTACGACTCATAGGTATCAAGTTGGTACTGGTGATAACTAAGAAAGGAAGTAATTATGAGAAAATATGATATAAAAAATAAGAGAAACATAGGAATAATTATAGGGATTTCAATTATAATTATTATCATGTTTTTTCTAGTTATAAAGTTCTTCTTATCATTAAACAAAGAAGAATACATTGTATCAAAAGGAAATATCGTTTTTGATAAAGATAAAACCACTATAAAACTAAATAGTGAAGGAAAAATAAAAACAAAATGGAAAGGAGAGTATTACCTAACATACGATGGCAAAGACTATGAGTTAGGTAATACCGCCCTTGCCTTTAACGAAGAAACAACTGAAATAAAACTATATGGAAGATATTATGAAATCTCCAGTGGTAGTGAAATAAACATAACAAGTAATGAAACAACAATAAAAAACTCATTACTTACTAAGTTCTACAAACTAGCAGATCGCAAATACCTTATCATCGATAAAGAAATAAAGTCTGCAGATAACCTTTTATCAACAACCGATTTCCTACTAGTAGAATTAGATAAAGCCGGAAATGCAACACTTACTAATCATAAAGTAAATTTAAAAACATTTTCCGAAACACAAATAATTACTTCTAACTATACATTTGATATAGCAACCGAAATATTGACCTATGGAAGCGACAAAATAGATCTAAAAAAGATTATTGGTTCTAGTAATAATTACACCAAAGAAGATTTAATTCCAGACGAAAGCAAAAATATCAATGACAATGTTACTAACATAGGTACAAATGGTAATAATGGAAATAATACAACTGGTGGAAATGATGGAAACAATACCGGTGGCAATGGAAATACAACCGGAGGAAACGGAGGCACCACCATTGAAGAAATTAAAAAAGCCACTAAACAGACATCAGTAGTATCAGTAACATCCACAGTAAATAAAATTATTATAGACTATGTAATCTACGATCCATATAAAGAATACACATCAGTCTATATGGAAGTACAAAAAGAAGATTCAGATAAAGTAGAAGTAATATATCTAAATGCAAACAACACAAGATACGAATTAAAAGACATATTACCAAATACCAAATACAATCTAAAATTCAAATATACGGCTACTGAAGAAGGACAAACTATTATAAAAGAATTTTCCAATACCACCATATCCACACAAAAACCAAAACTATCATTGAAAGTAACCAGAACAAGAGCGGGTGAGATAACATATGTCATAACAACAGATAATAGTTATAAATTAACAAAAGCAGATCTAGTAGTTACCATAAAAGATAGCAAAACAGGTGAAACAAGAAAAAAGACAATATCTGATGTATCAATTGATAGCAAAGAAAAAATAGTCAAACTAGACAAAATGACAGATGGCGATATCATCGAATTAAAATTAATAAATGTCAAATCAGAGGATACCATCATCAAAGGCATTACCGCTAGTGATAAATTCATATATTAGGGAGGTACAATGAAACAGTTCATAAAAGAAAAATATAATATCTTAATACCAGTCTTTCTTGGAGTAGTAATACTAATAGCCCTATTCCTATATGGAAGAGAATATCGAAATAATAGATATGCCTATGAAAAAGAACAAGATGTTTACCAGTACTTCTCAAAAAACAAAATAGAATACAAAGCCACTATCAGTAGAAATAGAAAAGATGTCGTATTAGATATCAAAAGCAAAGACTTTAACGTCAGCCTAGATAGCACACCAATATACATAAAAGATAGTGATAAAGTAATATTTCCTAAAGAAATGAGTGCTGTCTTTCCAATAAAAGATAGACAGTATGCAGTAAATGCCCTAACAGAAATATACAAAAAAAATGACTTATATTACCTAAATCAAAAAGGAATAAATAAGTCATTCGATTATATGTTCCTATATGATGGTAAAGACCTATATTTCTTTATCGATACCGTAACACTAAAAGTGGGAGATAAAGAAATAACCCTAAGTCCAATGTCATATATAGATTGTTCATATCTAAACCTATTATCATATTATGATAAAGAATCCGATACATACGAAATAATAGAATTAAATAACACCAACAGTTCAGTACTAGTAGAAACAAAATATATGACTATCGATGTGTCCAGTGATGAAATAATATATAAAGACGATTTCACAATGTTAATAAATAATTTCAGTTCACTACCAAAACTAGTGGACAACATAGAAAATAGCGGAGCTTCAAATTAAGCTTCGCTATATATTTTTTTATCAAAATTATGCGTACCATCATTAAGTTCTTCCAAAGTCTTTGTAGTTATCAAGAAATAAGTATCTCTATTAATATTAGTCTCACTAATAGGATCATCCCAAGTCAAATCCAAATGATACCATTTACCATCTAAATAAACTAAATTCCAAATATGTTCATCATTACTAATCTTATAATTAATAATATTAAGTTTATCAAGAAAGATAGCCATTGCATCAGCATAACCATTACAAGTACCATATCCCTGTATCAATACCCCATAAGCCGTATTAGATTTATAAGTAGTATCATTCTTATTATTATACTTAAGTTTATCATATTCAGCATTGTCAATAATAAAATCATGAATAATCTTAATTTTCTCTCTAGTAGGAGTACTATTAGTAATCTTCTCACTAATAACCTTATCAACTACTTTATTAATTTCCTCAATTTCCTTATCAGTATAAGCCTTGTTAACACTAATGCCAATCTTATAATCACCACCATAAGTAAGTTTAATATTATTAGAACTATTATAAGGATGAACAAAGTTATTCAAAACAGAAATAACATCCTTAAATTCCTCACCATCATTACTCGTAAGTCTATTAATATCATTACTATATGATGTATAATCTCTATCAATATATCTTTCCAAATAATCAGAACCACTATTAATAGCATAATACACAAAATCAATAAAGTCCTTCTTATTTATTATACCAGTACCAGTATAATTATTAACATATTCAAAATTATCTTCAAGATAATAATCATTAACTTTAACATTAGTACTAGAATAATTCTTATTTACCGAATATTCATAGTACTTATAAATAATATCTTTTCTAAAAAAAGCACCAGCAGTAACAGTACAAATAGCTATAGCACCAACTGCAATAATTAGTTTACCACCTTTTTTTTCTTTTTTCATCTATTCACCTCTCTTAAATTCATTATACCATTTAAAAACTATGTGGTAAAGTTAAAAATAGTACTTTTTCAAAATATTTTACTAACTTTTCTAATTCCCACTTAAGCCTGTAGTCTTAAGTGGAACAAGGAAGCCTAAATAGTCTTCCTTGTTTCAAATTTTATTCATTATCACATAATTAATACTTGCTATAAATCTAAGAATTGTTGGTAATAATAAAATAATTTAAAAAAAATTTCGAAAAAATGGCAAAATTAGATATCAAATCTTGTATATAAGTATGAGAGGATAAAAAAGGGAGAAGGGAGGAGTATGACATAAACTAATCAAAAATAAAAAGAACACTTAGGAGAATCAAGAAAGGAAAGAAGAAATAATGGTAAAAGAAAAATTAAAGGTAAAATCTAATATACGTGTTTTGCAATATGGCTCTTGAAAAGTGCAAAAAACTTGTGTATAATGTAAATGTAACTAATTTACCCAATGATTATCATAATGATATCAAAAGATATATATAATGCTTATAAATTACTTGATAATAATATACTAAGTACTAAAGAAAAAGATAGGAAATTGCATTAATAGTTTATAATATTTAAACGCAAAAATGTACGGTAGTTCGTATCGGAGTTTATGTCTGTGGAAGACTCTAATTACAGAGTTTATGGAGCAGAAATCGCATCACTGCGAAGTGATGTAAACAATTATATTTGTTTTTTATTTTAAATTATCTATACTTATTATTCATTATTTGGTATAATAAAAAAGAAATATGGAGGTAATAGACATGGAAGTAAATTATAGAAACCCAAAAATATACTTATTAAGTGGAAAAGCTAGACACGGTAAAGATACAATAGCTGGATACCTAAAAGAATTCTACGAAAAAGATGGCAAAAAGGTTATCTTTTCACGAGCGGGCAAATATATAAAGTTCTATGCCATGGAGATGACTGGTTGGGATGGCAGTGAAGAAACCAAACCAAGAACGTTGCTTCAGGAGTTAGGCACAGATGTAATAAGAAATAAATTAAACAAAGCAGAAATGTTTATAGATAGGCAGATAGATGATATAGAAATATACTCATATTTTTATGATGCTATCATTGTTCCAGACATCAGATTACCAAGAGAAATAGATAGTATCAAGGAAAAGTTCGATAATGTAGTAACTATCAAAGTAGAAAGAATTAATTTTGAAACCAATTTATCAGGTAAAGAACAAAAACATAGTACAGAGACTGCCATGGATAGTTATGAAGATTTTGACTACGAGATAACAAATGATACACTAGAAAAACTAAAAGAAGATGTATATAAGATATACCAGGAGGAAACCAAATGAAAAAGCTAAAAGGTAATGAAATAATAAATATGTACTTAAATTTCTTTGGAGAAAGAGGGCACACAATAATAGAGTCAGCCTCACTTATTCCCAAAGATGATCCGACAGTACTTTGGATAAATGCCGGTGTAACACCATTAAAAAAATATTTTGATGGAACAATCGTACCAAAAAACAAAAGATTAACTAGTTGTCAAAAATGTATTAGAACAGGAGACATTGAGTCAGTTGGACACACTGCGAGACATCATACTTTTTTTCAAATGCTAGGTAACTTCAGTATTGGTGACTATTTTAGGGAAGAAGCCATCACTTGGGCTTATGAATTACTTACTAGTCCTAAATACTTTGATATAGATAAAGATAAATTATATGTAACAGTGTATACTCACGATGATGACACTTACAACTTATGGTTAAAATTAGGCATAAAAAAAGATCATTTAGTAAGGTTAGATGGCAATTTCTGGGAAATAGGTCCAGGACCATCAGGCCCTGATACCGAAATTTTCTACGACAGAGGAGAAAAATATGATAAAGAACATAAAGGTATCAGTCTATTACAAAATGAAGAAGAAAACGATCGCTATATAGAAATATGGAATAACGTTTTAAGCCAGTTCAATGCCACTGAAGGATTAAAAAGAGAAGACTATCCAGAACTACCTAGTAAAAATATCGATACAGGTATGGGCGTTGAAAGAATGGCATGCATTCTTCAAGAAACCGAAACAAACTATGAAACAGATTTATTTATTCCAATAATGAAAGGAATTGAAGAAATATCACATTTACCTTACACAGGACAAATAGAATTCAAAGTAATAGCAGATCACATAAGAACCCTAACATTTGCTCTAGCAGATGGTGCAGTATTTGAAAATGTTGGAAGGGGCTACGTTCTAAGAAGATTATTAAGAAGAGCTTCGCGTATGGGAAGAAAACTAAATATAAATAGAGAGTTCCTAAGTGACCTAATAGATATCGTTGTAGAAAATTACAAAGAAATATATCCATATCTAGTAGGAGAATCATCAAAAGTAAAAGATCTAATTACCAAAGAAGAGTTACTATTTCAAAAGACACTTCTATCAGGAGAAAAACATTTAGAAGAATTATTCCAAAATAGTACCAAAGTCATCAGCGGTAAAGATGCTTTCAAATTATATGATACTTACGGTTACCCAATAGAACTTACCATAGAAGCCGCCGAAGAAAAAGGCTTCACAGTGGATACAGAAAGTTTCAAGTCCTATATGAATGCCCAAAAAACACTAGCAAGAAACAGCAGAAAAGTAGAAAGTAGCATGAACATTCAAAATGACGCTCTAATAAATTATAAAGAAGAAAGCAAGTTCGTAGGATACGATAAATTAGGATTAGAAACAGAAGTAACATCCATCATGAAAGATAATCAGTTCGTTGATAGTTCCAGTGATGAATGCTACATCTTTCTAAAAGAAAATCCATTTTATGCCGAAAGCGGTGGCCAGGTAGCGGACTCAGGATACCTAAAAAACGACAAGTGTAAACTGGAAGTATTAGATGTTATCAAAGCACCAAATGGTCAGCACATGGTATATGTAAAAGTTCTTGAAGGAACAGTAACCAAAGGAGATAAAATTTTAACTCATGTATCCAAAGAAAAAAGACTAAATACCATGAAGAACCACTCTTCAGTTCATCTATTACAAAAATCACTACAAGAACTACTAGGAGACTCCGTTCATCAGGCAGGCTCTAAAGTAGATGACAAAATGCTAAGATTTGATTTCAACTATCATGGTAGACTATCAGATGAACTAATATTAAAGGTAGAAGACTTAGTAAATCAAAAAATACAAGCAGCATACGAAACAAAGATAGAGTATATGAGCTTAGATGAAGCTAAGAAAAAAGGTGCTATGGCTTTATTCAGTGACAAGTATGGAAGCGTTGTAAGAGTAGTAACAATTGGCGATTCTGTAGAACTTTGTGCCGGAACCCATGTAATCAATTCAAAAGATATAAACAAATTTGCCATAGCAAGCGTTGAAAACAAAGGCTCAGACACATTCAGAGTAATTGCTGCTACTGATACAAACATCGAAGAAATATTAGGAGAAGAAGTATCAAAATATAACGAGCAGATGTTAAAACTATTAGATAAAGCCAAAAAAATCGTATTAGCGGCTAAAGAATTAAATATAGACCTAAAATTCAACTTCAACATAGCAAACGATGTCCCTACTAGTTATAAGGATATCATAATAAATAAGAACGAATTAGAAAGTCTAAAAGATAGTATAAAAGAGTTAGAAAAAGAATTTATTATTAAAAAGAACGAAAAGTCCATAAGTGATTTAACAAGTTTCTTAAGTATTAAAGAAGAAATAAATGGTATTACAACAATAATAAGCATTACCAATGACTATGATATATCAACATTAAAACAAATAGTATCCGCTTTGAGTAATCAGTTGGATAATAGTTTTATCTTACTTGCCAATCAGAATAAAGATGATAGTGTTAACTTCATAGCCAAGTCAACCTCAAACAGAGTAGACTGCGGTATGATTATTAAAGAATTATCAACATCATGCAAAGGTAACGGTGGTGGTTCCAAAGTATTCGCTCAAGGTGGTGGAACAGACGGAACTAACATAGCAGCATTACTTATAAACATTAAAGAAAAAATAAAAAAATTATAAAATACAAAGATTTCACTCAAATTATTAGTGAAGTCTTTTTTTTGCCTCTTAAGCCTGTAGTCTTAAGAGGAACAGAGAAGCCTAAGGTCTTCTCTGTTAAAACATATATATTAAATAATTAATATTTGCATTTTTGTCTATTTTTTGTTATAATTATTAAGTCTTTTACTTAAGAAAAAAGAAAGGAGAAATCAATTTGAGTAAAATAAAATTATTTTCACTAGGAGGACTAGATGAAAATGGCAAAAATATGTTTATTATTGAAGTAGATAAAGAAATATTTGTATTTGAAGCCGGTCTTAAATACGCCGATGAGTTTACTTTAGGAATAGACTATATAATACCAAATATAAGTTATTTAAAAGAAAATAAAAAAAGAATAAAAGGAATATTTTTAACGCATGGACACGAAGAAAATATTGGTGCATTACCCGATTTAATGCCAGATTTAGAAGGCGTACCAGTATTTGCCTCAAAGTATACTTTAGATATCGTAAAAAAAGAGTTTGAAACATACAAGATAGATACCAGTAGCCTAAAAGAAATTAAGGCTAATATTCCACTGGAAGTAGGAAAAATCAAAGTGTTTCCTGTAAATCTATCACATTCTGCTCCAGATAACTTTGGATATGCCATATATACAAGTGATGGAGTAATATTTTATGCATCAGACTTTGTTGTAGATCCATTAATGAAAGGTGCATATAAAACCGATATAGGCAAATTAGCATATATAGGTAAACAAAATGTATTATGTTTACTTACCGAATCAAATTATGCTGGCATTGAAGGATTCACATCACCAAGACATAGAATAGCGGACCTAATAAAAGAAACATTAAATGCTACAGAAGGAAGAATAATATTCAATGTTTTAGATTCACATCTATATCGTATTCAAGAATTATTTAGTGAATTAGAAAAAACAGACCGTAAAGTAGTAATAATGGGTAAAAGACTAAAAACAATAATAGATTCCGCTATTGAAAATCATTATTTAAACATTAATAAAAAGATAATTGGAGATTTATCAAATATAAATGATAAAAATGTAGTAATATTAAATGCTAATGAAAAAGAAAAACCATATTACAATATAATGAAAATAGTAAATGGTTATGATAAATTTATTAAATTAAACGAAGAGGACACAATTTTCTTAGCAACACCAATATTTGAGAATAGAGAAAAAACATTCTATCATTTATTAGATGAAATATCAAAAGTAGGATCCAAAGTAGTAACATTATCTTCACACAAATATTTATCACATCATGCTGCAAAAGAAGATTTAATGATTATGATAAATCTAATGCATCCAAAATATTATTTTCCAATAAGAGGAGAATATAAAGACCAAGTATTAAATGCTGAAATAGGAGAATTATCAGGAATACCAAAAGAAAATATTCTATTAAAAGAAAATGGTGATGTTGTCCTAATAGAAAATGGTATTTTAAAAGAAGATTTTGAAAAAGTACCATCAGGTTCTATCCTAATAGATGGTAATTCATCAGATGATATTGGTGAAATGGTTCTAAAAGACCGTGAGATACTATCAGATAATGGTATTATGATAATATCAGTTACTTTAAACAAGCAAACAAAAGAAATAATATCCGGACCAGAAGTGCTTACCAGAGGTTTTGTCTATGTAAGAGATTCCTATGAATTAATAAAAGAAATAAAAAGAATATCTACTGAAATAATACTATTAAATACAAGTAGTTCAAGATACATAGAGTACAACAAAGTAAAAAATTCTATTAGAGATGAACTATCAAAATATTTAATTAAAGAGACTGGTAATAAACCTATGATTATTACAGTAATGCAAGAAATATAGCCAAAAGCTATATTTTTTCTTTAAAATAATAAAAAAGTATTCCTTTTTATTTTATTTTTTGTTATAATGTAGAAGAGGTATGATATGAAAAAAGTATTAATACTAAGTGCATTGTTAATATTGTGCATAGGTTGTACTAGAATAGATAACACTGATGATTATAAGGTAATAATAGACGATATAATAGAGGAAAACAATATAAGTACAAATACCGCTTCAATGGGATATAAATATTATTTACCCATTGGAGTAAAAAAAGTATATGATAAAGATTATAATCAAAAATTCAAATATGAAGATGTAAATATTTATTTATATGTAGATGCTGTAAGTTATTATTATCATAATCCATTAAATTTTAAAGATGAGACTGGGAAAGAGTTTTACTATAAAATAAGTAATGGTGAAAAAATGGGCTATATATCTATAGAAAAAAACGAAAACGATTATTTTCTTAAAATAATATATAATTATGCAAAAATAGAAGCCAATGTTCCAAAAGAAAAATTAAACGAAGTAATAGCAAATAGTATGATTATACTAAATAGCATTGATTATAATGATAATTTAATAAAGAAAATTCTTGAAGATGAATACTATTCAAGTACTGCTGAAGAATATAAAATAAGAAAGCCAGAAAATACAACGAGTAAATTCTCAGAGTATTTAAGTGAATATGTAGTAGATGAGGAAACAGTAATTCCTGATTTACCAGAATATTAACAAAAGGGAGATATGACTATGAAATTTATTGATAAACTAAAAGATTTATTCACTGATGAAGAAGAAGTAGTGGAGACAAAAGAAATAGAACTAGAGAAAGAAGAAAAAGAAGAAGAACATAAACTTCCTACTTTTATGCGAAATAAAATAGAGCAGGAAGAAAAAAGAGAGGAAATAAGAAAACAGCGTGAAGAGTCACCAAAAGAAGATGTCATAAGTGATAGAGAAATAGTAAAGACAAGAAGCAGCAACTTCTCATTTCCTATGGATATGGATGATGATCCAATTCCTAGAACATTTGTAAATACAACTTCAAGCAATTATAACACTGCCTATAATAACAATAAAAATGTTTTAGATAAAGAAAAGAAAGTATCAGAACTATATGCCAAAAAGGAAGAGCCTAAACCAAAAAAATTCAAACCAACTCCAGTTATATCTCCAGTATATGGAGTACTTGATAAAAATTACACTAAAGATGAAGTAAAAGTACAAGATGAAGATTCTTATGAAATAAAAAGACCATCTAGAAAAGTTGATTTTGAGACAGTAAGAAATAAAGCTTTTGGTAGTTTAACAGATGATATAAGAAACAATTTATGTGAAAATTGTGAATTATATAAGGAAGTAAAAATAACCAAAAATGCTGACAAAAAGTTACTTAGTGATGATGACAATCTTTTATCCGACATGACAAAAGATGATGTAAAAGATGTAACACTAGAGGAGGCAGAAGATAATTATTTTGATTTCGGTGTGGACTATGAAATACCAAAAAAGGAAGAAAAGCCAAGTGTAGTAATTAATGCTAAAGAAGTTGAAGTAAATGATAGTGATGTAAAAATAGTAAATCACAATGGCACTGAAAGCACTGCTGAGAAAATAGAAGTAAAAGAAGAACCACCAAAAAGAACGACTAGAGTAACTGTAAAAAAAGAATTAGAGGATACAAAAGAATTTGAAAAAGTATCACCAGAAGAAAAGACCATAGATGAAGCACTTAATGGTGGTAAAGATATAAGTGCTGATGAAGATAATGATATCTTTAATTTAATAGATTCAATGTACGAAGGGGATGAATAATAGTGACTGCAAGTGAAGTTTTACCAGTAATTTTGTATATATTAGGTGCTATTTTACTAGTGGCATTAATAGTATTAACTATAAAGTTAACAATAACAATACATAAAATAGATAAAGTTGTTGATAATATTACTGAGAAAGTTACTGCTTTAGATGGATTATTTTCTGTTGTAAATGCAGTAAGTAACAAGTTTACATTCATAACAGATAAAGTAGTTAACATAATTTATTCATTAATAGAAAAAATAACAAAAAGAAAGGAAGATTGAAAAATGAGTAAAAAAGGACTTGGAAAATTCGTTTTAGGTGCAGGAATAGGAGCAGGCTTAGCCCTACTATTTGCTCCAAAGAAAGGGAGCGACCTAAGACGTGATATCAAAAGAAAATTTGATGAATTCATGAAAGATGTAGATAAAATTGAAATAGAAGACATCAAAGAAAGTTTTACTAAAAAAGTAGATGAAATCAAAAAAGAACTAGAAGATCTAGATAAAGAAAAAGTAGAAAAAATAGCTAAGAAGAAGGCTAAAGAATTACAAAGAAAAGCCGAAGATCTAGTGGACTTAGCTAAAGAAAAAGGAACACCAGTCCTTGAGGGCATTGCAGATGACTTAAAACACAAAGTAATTTGTGTATGCACAGAAGTAATTAACAAATTAGAAAAAGGAGAATAGTCAGTAGTGATTATTCTTTTTCTAGAAAGGGAAATAAAATGAAAGTACTAATAACAGGAGCATCTTCCGGAATGGGTTACGACATGGCCAAATATCTAAGCACATATAATTTTGACCTATTTCTCGTAGCCAAAGACAAAAAAGAATTAGATAAAAAATTCAAAGATTTAAAGAACAAAATAAAAACCTATGGCTTCGACTTATCCAAAGAAGAAGAATGTATAAAACTCTACAAAGAAGTAAGAAATGAAAACATTGACATATTAATAAACAATGCCGGCTTTGGCGACGCAGGTAATTTTACCGAAACAAACCTAGATAAAGAAATGAATATGATAGATTTAAACATCAAAGCCTACCATATTCTTACCAAACTATTTCTAAGAGATTTTGTCAAAAGAGATTATGGCCGCATCCTAAATGTTGCTTCCATGGCGGGCTTCATGCCAGGACCATACATGGCTACATACTATGCCACTAAAAACTATATAGTGAGCCTATCCCTAGCCATTTATGAAGAACTAAAAAAGGATAAATCAAATGTAAAAATATCCATATTCTGTCCCGGTCCAGTAGCAACAAACTTTAATAATGTTGCTAATGTAAAATTTAACATATCATCACTTACTAGTGAATTTGCCAGTAGATATGCCATAGATAACATGTTTAAAAATAAACTAATAATAATACCACCTAATATGAAATTAAACTACTTACTTGCCAAAATAATGCCTAAAAAGTTCGTATTAGCGGTAAATAGCCTGATAGAAGAAAGAGATTCCCAATAATTTCTTTCTTTTTTTTCCAAAATATTATATAATTAAGAAGAAAGAAGGGATACTATGAGTTTTACCAGCACAGTAAAAGAAGAAGTAACTAGATTAGACACCACTAGACTAGAGGACATATCCGAGTTATCTGCCATATTTAGAATAAGTGCTAATATAAATAACAACATCATTTTATCACTAGAAAACAACGCCGTTGCCAGAAGGTGTTTCAAACTAATAAAAAACATCTACAATATAACTCCAAGTATTACAGTTAGAAACAAAAAACTAGGTAAAGGCTTCACTTATATATTAACAATAAACAATGATCCCAAAGAGTTACTCGAAGACTTATCAATTCTAGATGGCAACAAATACTTATCAGTGCCAAAAGAATATATAGTATCCGATGAAGATAGTTTAAGAGCCTACTTACGCGGAGTATTTCTAGTATCCGGTTCAGTAAACGACCCCAAAACATCAAGGTATCACTTAGAATTTGTTTTGGATACCAAAGAATACTCTGAGTTCATAAATAAATTACTAAACAGCTATAACCTTAATAGTAGAATAATAAAAAGAGAAAGAAACTACACTGTCTATATCAAAGAAGCCGAAAAAATAAGTGATTTCTTAAGAGTAATAAAAGCCTTTTCTGCTGTTATGTATTTCGAAGACATAAGAATATATCGTGATCATAAAAACATGACCAATCGTCTTAATAATTGCGAGCAGGCTAATATAGATAAAATATTTTTAACAGCCTCAAAACAAGTAAAAGATATTGAAAAATTATATGAACTAGATATGGTAGATACTCTAGATGATAAGCTAAAAGAAGTAATAGAGTATCGTATGAAGTATAAAGAAAGTTCATTAAGTGAACTAGCAAACATTATATCTTCAGAAACTGGAGTAGAAATAACCAAGTCGGGACTAAATCATCGTTTTAGAAAGATTAAAGAAATACTAGAAAATTATCTCAAAGAAAAAGAGAAGAGTAAGTAATATTATTATATATTCCCTCTTAAGCCTGTAGTCTTAAGAGGCATAAGAAAGCCTAAGGTCTTTCTTATGAAAAAAATGAAAAAAATGTCAAAAAATAGTTGACAAGTATAAAGGAATATTATATACTTATATCATCTAATAGATAAGCACACAAACATATTAATTGTAGAAACATATAAAACGAAGTTTGTTTTATATATCTACCTAAATAGAAGTTTTATTTAGAATATTAATATGAGTGCAGATTAATGGGTGTTAAAGTAGAGACTTTAATTTCTTATCTTACTATTAGATATACATATATGTATGAGAGAAGTAACTCATTAGATAAGAGGTTGGTTGTATTAACTGACATTAATATGATTTAACTATTCGTAAACTTGGGAATGTACTATTTGTCAGATAGTATGTTCTTTTCTTTTATCATAAATTATGCTATACTATTTGCGAAAGAAGTGATACCATGAAAGAACTATTAAGTCCCGCGGGAAATATGGAATGCCTAAAAGCAGCAATTCATAATGGCGCAGATGCCATCTATCTAGGAGGTAAATCCTTTGGAGCACGTGCCTTCGCTGGTAATTTTACTAATGAAGAATTGAAAGAAGCCGTTAATTATGCTCACTTATATGGCGTAAAAATATATGTGACGGCCAATACAATTATCTACAATAATGAAATAAAAGACTTCTTAGAATATATAAAATATCTATATCAAATAGGTGTGGATGCTTTAATAATGCAAGATATAGGTATGATATCATTAGTAAGAAAAATATTTCTTGATATAGAAGTTCATGCTTCAACACAGTGTCATAATCACAATAGCGAAGGTATCAAATTATTAAAATCGCTTGGAGTAACAAGAGTAGTACTTGATAGAGAAATGTCATTAAAAGAAATAGAGAACATTAATATAGATATTGAAAAAGAAGTCTTTATACATGGAGCTCTATGTAATTCATATTCTGGTTGCTGCCTATTTAGTTTTATGAATGGCGGAAGAAGTGGTAACAGAGGAGAATGTACACAAGTTTGTAGACTACCATTTAAATTAATAAAAAATGGTAAATACATAGATACTCCAAATAAATATTTACTTAGTACCAAAGAATTAAATACCATTAGCAATTTTGATAAATTACTAGACTCAGATATTGTAAGTTTCAAAATAGAAGGAAGAATGAAGTCACCAAGTTATGTTGGTTATGTAACAAGACTATATCGAAAACTAATAGATAATCATACTAACAAAGTAACTAGCGAAGAAGAAAATAATCTAAAAATACTGTTTAACAGGGACTTCACCAGTGGTTATTTATTTAATGATAAAGTAATGAACACAAGTACTTCCAATCATCAAGGATTAGAAATAGGAAGAGTACTCGAAGTAACCCCTAAAAAAATAAAAATTAAATTAACAAATAATCTATATCAAGAAGATGGCATTAGATTCAAAAACAGTAACCTAGGTATGATAGCTAACTTCATATATAACGAAAAAGATTTACTCATAAATACTGCTAATAAAGGAGATATAATCTATCTAGATAATAAAATAAATTTAAAAGAAAAAGATATACTTATTAAAACTTCCAGTGGACATCTAGATGAAGAAATCCTATCTACTAGTGAAAAGAAAATAATTATAACTATTGATGTATTGCAAATAAATGATTATTTAGAAATAACATTCAAAGATAATAATGGTAATAAAGTTAGTGATAGAGTAAAAACAGAAGTACCACAAAAAAGACCTACAACTAATGAAGAAATAAAAGAAAAACTAACTAAATTAGGAAATACTCCATTTATATGTAGTAAAATAAATATAAATATAAATAAAGATATCTTTGTTAATATGAAAGATTTAAATAACATAAGAAGATTACTTATAAATAACCTAATAGAAGCAAGAACCAGTATTAAGAGAGACCTTATCGTTAATGAATATCCATTAGATTATAATGAAGAAACAAACTACTATACTGAAATATCTGTTCTTGCCCGAAATAAAGACCAAGTAGAAGCCTCTCTTGCCATGAATGTTGATAGAATATATCTGGATAGTGATTTATATGAAGAATATAAAGGTAACAGCAAAGTATATTTAAGACTAGAAAGAGTAAATAGTACCTATCCTTGTACCACCAGTAACATACTTGCCACTGAATTGGGAGCTATAAATAAGTATAAAAATAATAATCTAATTAGTGACTATTACTTAAATGTAGTAAATAATTATAGTATCAAGTTTCTTCTTGATAATGGTGTTAAAAGAGTAACATTATCCCCAGAAATAAATTATAACTATCTAGATGATTACATCAAAGATAAAGTAGAAATTATTATCTATGGTACCATTGAAAATATGCTTACCAAGTCCTGTCCAATCAAAGAACTAAAGATGTGTCCATGTAAGAAAGAAGATATCTATTTTTTAGAGGATATAAATAAGAATAGATATAGAATACTTCATAATAATTGCTTAACTCATATTATGCACTATGAAAAAATAAATTATATAGACAATATAGACTACTATAAAAATATTGGTATTAGATCATTTAGATTAGAATTACTTGATGAAACTTATGATGAAGTGATTAAATTAATTAATGAAATAAGGAAATAACTATTAATATATAACTTATGAGGCCTAAGGTTTTGAACCATAGAGTTTGTAATCTCTATTGGTTATAAGTTCATGTATAAAAATTATATGAAAATATATACTTTTTATAAAAAGTTTGTTATAATTAAAATTGATAAAAACATATAGATTAGAGGTGTATTATGGAAAACAAAAATATAGATATAAATATTATTAAAGGATACCTAGCGGAGGAAAACGACAGAATTAAATTGAAGAGTTTCCTAAGATTATATTCAAATTATTCAAAGTTAGCCAAGTTTAGTGATGAAGAATTAGAAAACTTTGAAAATAAAATATATACTATGGATGATAAAGCATTGTCTAACAAAGAAAGAATAAAAAAAGAAATTGTTATCATCAAATCAAGTATAAAAAAGTGCAACAATACAGAAATTGTAAACTATGTCAATAGTATACTTAGTAATATTGATTTAATACTTAATTATGATGATGATGTTTTCAATGGATACATTCCATTTTTGAAGAAATGCATATGTGAGATTCAATCAGTATTAGACTTAGACATGACTTTTTATAGGTCATCTTGCGAACTATTTGAAGAGGAATACCACAACGCAGAAAATGTAGAACATAAAGTAAATATAAAAAAAGAGTAAAAGGTGATAAATTATGGATAGCTTGAATGAATTTAAAAAATATGTAGAGACAAAGATTAATAGTATAGCAGAAAATAATAAACTTATCGAACAAAGTCAAAATCTTGTTGATAAATTAGAAAATTTATATGCTTTTTTAACTGATAAGAATTATGCTGGTATTGATTTAAATAGTTTTAGAGATTGCTTAAATTTTGTTTTTGATGGTAATGATACAATTATTATTAATAATATTAATGAAGCAATAGATATAATTAAAGATGAAAAATTAGTTAATCAACCTCAAAGACCAGCAGCGGAAAATTATTTAAATAATATTAATACTTCAATATTGACAAATATTAATAAGTTAAAAGAAAATATTGAAAAGATTAAGACTGAGAACGATGGCAAGGCTTCTGATTATAGAGAATATTCTGATTTAATTAAAGAAGGTCAAATAGTAAGACATTTGAGTGATAAAGACTTAAAGAGATTTTTTGAATTTTTAAAGAAATCTTCTTTAGATCAAAATATAGTATTAGATTTAACTATTTTATTTTGTAAAGATAGCATTGATTATGCTGAAAAACTAAGAAAACTAAGAGATGCTAAAGAAGAAATAGTTAAAAAAGATAATGTGGCAGAAGTAAAGAAAAAAATAAAAGAACAAAATAGAGTTAAAGTAGAAGATAATAATGTTGAAGTACCTGAAGTTAAGTTTACACTAACTGAAGAAGAAAATGCTATTTACAGTCAAGTACTAGATATTATGAATGTATTAACAAAAGATATAGAACTAAATCATGATACTTTAGTAGATTTACTTAATGATGATTTCTCTTTAGAATCAAGAATGTCAATATATGATTCTACAGATGATAAGTTCAATCTTATATTAGAGGATTTAAAAGTTAACTTAATCCCTAATTTCGAAAACAATAAAAATGACATAATGACTATTTTTAAATATATTATAGTTTTATATAACAAAGAATATAGAAGAGAAGAAGAAAAAATTGAATTTGTAAGTCAAGTTGCTGATTTTTCTGAAGAAGAGAAAAAAGAAATTGAAGAGTATTTAGAAATCGCTAATAAGGAAATTGAATATTACGATAGTTTAGATAAAAAAGATAAAGATATGATTGAAAGTATAAGAGTTTTGCTTGTTGAGGATAGTAAAAATAAGATAGAAATTAGTCCTAAATTTTCTTTAGATTATGTTAAATATATTACTTTGATTAGAGATTTTTACGATGCTTATAATGAGTATGTAAAAGAACGTGAACTTGAAGAAGAATATGTTAAGTTTGGGTTGCAAGAAGATACAAATGCTTATTTTGTCAGTCAAATGTCAGAAATTAGAGATATTTTAAGAAGGTTAAGTAAACAGTATGAATTAATAAATGGTAAAAAGGAAGATAATGCTAAAGCAAATGATATTAGTATAATTAGTCAGTATACTCCTGATAGGAAAACATTGCTTGTATTTTTACCACTTAGTGATGGCGATTATAGTATCATTGATGATCAACAAGAAGTATTTGACATTAACAAAGTGGTAATGCAAGATGTAGCAGGCGGTTTGTATAGCATTAGTAGAAATGACTTTTATACTTACATTAGTAATTCTGGAACGAATAATAAAGATCTTACTCCTGATAAAAGAATTTCAGATTATAGCAAAGAAGTTAAACCGCATCGTTTTAGAAAAGGTAATGCTAGATTTGCCTATGCTAAGCTTTCTTTGTCCGCTGGTAACCAGGAAAAAATCAAAGAAATTTATGGTGTGGAAAAGGCTGATGTCCTTTTGATTATTGGATGTTCTGCTAAAATGAATGATTCAAGCAAAGGCATTTATAATGATTTCAATAGAAGAATAGCAAAAGAAATAGATAGTATTAGATATGTATTTCGTTTATTTAGTACTGATTTTGACAAAGCAAGCCTTGAGGCTGCTACTAGACTTATTGATGATTCCGATAAATATTGTGAAAGATTATATAAGGATCCATTTAGAAATTTAGATGATGAAAGTTTATGGAGGTAAATATGGAAGATAAAATAATTAGTGTTTTAAATAAAAATAGAAATAGTCTTTCTGATAGGTTAGAAACTGAATTAAAAGAATTAACACAACCTTTTGATGATTTAGTTAATAGAATGTCTGAAGTTGAAGCTGCTCCATTAAAAATTAGTACTTTATCCATAGAGGAAATAGATAATAGTTTTCCAAATATTAGTGTTAAAACAATAGAAGAATTAGAAATGTATAAAAAAGTATCCAAGTTTTCATTTTTTGTACTTACTGAAGCACAAAAATTAGATATATCTAATATTATGAAGAGGTTAATTGAACAAATAGATAAGATAAAAAAAAGTATTATTGATTCTAATGTATTATTAAAAGAACTAGATGATAAAATAAGAGAAGTTGATGATATTATAGAAAAAGTAACTACTCTTTATAGTAGTAATGGATACTTAAAATCAAGTGATATTATAACTATTGCTAATATTCTTAAAGAATCTAATTTATCAGTTGAAGAACAAATAGTCATTGTTCAAGAATTAAGTTTACTATCTTTAACTAGGATTAATTCTAATGAAAAGGAAGATGAAGAAGAAGAATCTTATATAGTGGAAGAAACAACTCTTAATAGAGATGAATTAATTGAAGTATTCATAAAGTATGGATATAAATTTGACGATTTTAAAGATAGAGATCAAGCCAAATTATTAAAGTATGGTAATCTTTCCACTATTGCAGGAATATTCGAAGCATTAAAAAAAGAACATGTCTACATAGACATCAAAGAATTCAGTCATAAATTAACTCAAATATTTATTAATTCGAATGAAACAATCATTTCTACTATCTTAGAAAATATTAAAAATGATTGTGAAAATGCTAGACTAGAATCAAAAGATACTTATCACACTATTCATGAATTATCAGTTGGAAAAATATTTTCGGAATGTTTAAATGCTCCATCCATATTTATTAAAGGTAAGCGTGAATATAAGAAAAGAGCCAAAGGACCAACAGGTGGACCAGAAGGTGGCGGAGGTAATAATTCTGAAATAGTTTATGGTTCTTATGATAACTATGTAAAAAATAGAGAATTATTAATTAAAAAAGGTATAGATATTAACGAAGTAATTATGAAGTGCATAAGTTTACTTAGTATGCCTTATCAAAGAATTAAAGAAAATTTTGACAGTTTTGAATTTTACCAAATACCAGAAGAAGTATATAGTAATACTTTGTCTTCGTTAAAAGCTGCAGATTCATTATCTGCAATTGATCAATTTATAGAGTTAGGTTGCTATGATTATATTTTATCTAACTTTTCATATGTTAATCGTAGACCTGATGACTTAATGTTTTATCGTATCGTAAAAGCAACACAATTAGGAGAATCTATATATAGTGATAGAAACACACGTGATACCCAATTCCTAGGAAAAATTTCAAATGACAAAAAGAATGGTTATGGTATTAACAATGATAATAAAGAAGAGGTTGTTGAGCAATATATTCCCGAATTCAATCCTATTTATGATGAGGTAGTTAACAAAGATAGAAATGCAGGACCAGTAATTCTTACATATAGAAATTATTTTATTACAATGCTTGAAGATAAATATAAAATGGATGATTTAAGGTATGACTTTAATGGTGTTATAATATCCAGATTTAAAGTACTTAGAATATATGAAACTCTTATGAAGAATCGAACAGCGGGTACCTATAATGCAGTTCTTTATGCAATATGTAAAAATAGTATATTAACTGAGGAACAATATAAAAATATTACTGATTGTTTAGATAGAACTTTTGGTAATTTGAAAGGGGTTGCAAGAAGATGATAGATTTTTTAAAAGATGCTAATATCACTGATGATACTATAATAGAAATAATGAAAAATAATAATGAAGCCTCTTTATTTAATTTATCTTGTAATGATGAAGATGCTATCCAAATAATTAATTATATGAGAGGTATAGGAATAACTAATATTGATGAATTATTAATATATAGAATAGATATATTCTTTATTACATTTGAACAATTTATAAAAAGATTATCAAAATTTAATGTTCCCATTCTTGTTAACCTTATTAATGATAATTATGCTAATATTGATATTATTAATGAATAAATTAAATAAAATAATGTTTATGATAGAGACTACAGGCTCTATCATACCACGAAAGACTACAGGCTGAAGTGGAAAAAATAACACAATACCAGTTGACAAATCAAATATTTAGTCATATAATTAATACATATTAAACGCAATGATGAGGACACGATTATATATATTTTATTCATAGAGAGTTAGTGGCTGGTGTAAGCTAATAATAAAAATATATAATTACTACCTCAGAGTGGAATGCAAACATTTCCGGTTAACAACCGTTATCAAAATTAAGACCAAAGAAGGATGGTACCGAGATCGTATTCTCTCCTTCAGAAGGTCTTTTTTTCATTAAAGGGAGGTTTAAAAAATGAAAAACACTTACATACCTATAGAGGTTAATAAACAAAATAAAGTAAAAACATGGTATTTAGATGTAACAAATCTAGGACTTGAAGAACTAATATCATTAAAAAATGAATTAAATGGAGTATCAGTAAGCTGTCTAGATGCCATTATTTACGATAGAACATGTTCATCAGCCTTTATGCATCAAATACGCAAAGAAAGAAAACAAACAGGTAAAAGAAAAATTCAAAAGAAAATAAGAAGAAGATAAGGAGATAGATAATATGATAAATATTAAAGAAAATGAAGATTTAAGTAGATTAAATCACTCTTGTGCTCACTTACTTGCACAAGCTGTAAAACACTTATATCCAAATGCTAAATTTTGGGTAGGACCAGTAATTGAAGATGGATTTTATTATGACATTGATTTGGGTGATGAAGTAATAAAAGAAGAGGACTTACCAAAGATTGAAAAGGAAATGAAAAAAATAGCTAAAGATGGTAAGAGAATAGTAAGACATGAACTAACTAAAAAAGAAGCTTTAGAAATGTTCCATGATGATCCATATAAAATAGATTTAATTAGCAGAATGGATGAAAAAGAACAAGTAATATCTTGTTACACTCAAGGAGACTTCACTGATCTTTGCCGTGGCCCTCATGTTGATACAGTAAAAGAATTAAAATACTTCAAACTAATTAAAGTATCCGGAGCCTATTGGAAGGCTGATTCAAATAACAAAATGCTTCAGAGAATATATGGCGTATGCTTTAGAAATGAAGAAGATTTAAATGACTACATTAAGGAACTTGAAGACCGTAAAGCAAGAGACCATAGAAAGATAGGCAAAGACTTAGATATCTTTATGAATCATGATCTAGTAGGTAAGGGAATGCCTTTATGGTTACCAAATGGTTCAATAGTAAGAAAAGAACTAGAAAACTATATCTATCATAAAGAACAGAAATTAGGTTATTCTCACGTATATACACCTTGTGTTGGAACAGTAGACTTATATAAAACTTCAGGCCATTGGGATCATTATAAGGAAAATATGTTCCCATCAATGAAAGTAGATGATGAAGAGTTTGTACTAAGACCAATGAATTGTCCACATCATATGTTAATCTATGGAAATACTATCCATTCATATCGTGAATTACCAATCAAAATAGGAGAATTTGCTACAGACTTTAGATATGAAGCTTCAGGAGCAGTAAAAGGTTTAGAAAGAGTAAGGTGTATGTGTCAAAATGATGCCCATCTATTCGTAAGACCAGATCAAATAAAACAAGAGTTCAAAGAAGTAGTAAGTCTAATACTAGATGTCTACAAGGACTTTGGTTTAAAAAATTATACTTTCAGATTATCCCTTAGAGATCCTGAAGATAAACATAAATACTTTGATGATGATGAGATGTGGAATAATGCTGAAAATGAATTAAGAGAAGTTCTTAATGAGATAGGTGTACCATATCACGAAGCCATTGGAGAGGCAGCTTTCTACGGACCTAAATTAGATGTTGAAGTAAAACCAGCAGTAGGACCTGAAGTAACTCTATCAACTTGTCAATTAGATTTCTTATTACCAAGAAGATTTAACTTATCATACATAGATAATAATGGTGAAAAGAAAGTACCAGTAGTTCTACATAGAGCTATATTTGGAACATTTGATAGATTCACTGCCTTCATTCTTGAAGAAACAAAAGGAGCTCTTCCATTATGGTTATCACCAGTACAAATAAATATTATCCCAGTAAATAACGAATATCACCTAGAATACGCTACTAACTTATTAAATAAACTAAGAGATAAAGAGTTCCGTGTAGAACTAGATTCTCGTGATGAAAAGATGGGTTATAAAATAAGAGAGGCTCAAACTAAGAAGATACCATACACTCTAGTACTAGGTAATAATGAAAGAGATAATAATACTATAACATATCGTAAATATGGTGAAGAGTCTACTACTACAATGAGTACTGAAGAATTTATTACTATGATTGAAGAGCAAATAAAAGAATATAAATAACATAAAAATGTAAAGTATACAACTACTTTACATTTTTTATATAAAAGGAGAACTTATGACAAAAGAAGAACTATTACAAAAATTAACACTAGTGGCTATGGATCATGCTGATATTACTACTTTGGACAAACCAATTATAGGCACTCATTCCTTAGCACCTTGTCTTGGAATACTTCTATATGATGAAGAAAAGAAAATGGCCCTCGTTGCTCATGCCAGATCAGGAAACCCAATTCCTGCTTTAGATGAGTTATTTACCATTATCTATAAAAACAGATTATCTAGTACTAAGTTTAAGTATAAAATATTTGATGGTTACTACAAAGAAGAAGCAAAGTTTTATCATACCAAAGAAATAATAAAGAAACATTTCAAAGAATATATACCCTTTAATGAAGAAGAAATACCAAGTACTGCTCTTCTAAAGAATCCTAACCTTGAAGCCAACGAATTCTATTTTGATGCTTCTACGGGTAAGTTTGTAACTAGTGAGGTATTAGCACTTCTACTAGAAGATAGCACCATTACTGAAGAAGAAAATAAACCAAAACATAGATAAAAAATATAAAATTGTAAAGTATACTAATTACTTTGCATTTTTTCTATCAATTTGTTATAATATAAGTGGAGGTACTATGAAAGAAAAAGCACTTGAAGTATTAAAAAAATTATCTGAAAACAACTATGAATCCTACCTAGTTGGAGGTTATCCAAGAGATCTAATATTAGGAAGAAAAACTAATGACATAGATATTTGTACAAGTGCAACTCCTAAAGAAATATTAGAAATATTTGATGATGTTATTGTATCAGATATGCAATATGGATCTGTAGTAATTGTATATAAAGGCTGTAAGTTTGATACCACTACATTTAGAAAAGAAATAAAGTATGAAAGTAATCGAAAGCCAGTAAAAATAAAATACATTAAAGATATCAAAAAAGACCTTTTACGAAGAGACTTCACTATCAACACTTTATGTATTGATAAAGATGGTAATCTACTAGATATACTAAATATAAGAAGTGATTTAGATAACAAATTACTTAAAACAGTAGGTAATCCTAGATATCGTATTAAAGAAGATTCTCTTAGAATACTTAGATGTATAAGATTTGCTACTATACTAGATTTTGATATAGAAAAGAAGACTAAATACTTCCTAACTAAATATAGTTATTTATTAAAATCATTATCTATAAATAGAAAGAAAGAAGAACTAGATAAAATATTCCTATCTAAGAATAAAGAAAGAGGAAGAAGACTTTTGTTAGAATTAAATCTTACTAATGCTTTAGATTTAGATAAACTAGCTACAATTACTATGTGTACTGATCTTACAGGTATTTGGTGTCAGCTAGAAGTAGATGATATCTATCCATTTACTAAAGTAGAGAAAGAGCAGATGTCTAAGTTAAGAGAACTATTAAAGTATGATAAAATAGATAACTATCTACTATATAAATATGGTTTATATCTATGTACAGTCTATGCCGAAATAAAAGGTATACCAAGAAGAAAAATAAATACTATGTATTCTAAATTACCAATACTTACAAGAAGAGATATAAATGTAACTGGTGAAGAAATATCTATGATATTAAATAAACCTCCTGGTAAATATATTAAAGATATACTTGATGATATAGAGGTAAATATATTAAATAGTAGTATTAGTAATGATAAAGAAGAAATAACTAAATATATTAAAGATAAATACTTATAGAAATATAGGTATTTTTTATATATATCCCCTTAAGCCTGTAGTCTTTCGGGGCAAAAGAAAGCCTTAAGTAAAGTCTTTCTTTTGAACATTTTTGGGTACTAAACCAAATAAAAAGTACATAATTATTACTATGAAATACCTATATATAATAATATTACTTTTTATAATGACTGGATGCACTTTTTCAAATGATTATAAAGAAGACTATAATATTCTTGAAAATAATTCTATTAGATTTATTAAGAGTGATGCTAGTATATCTTTCTTAATAAATAAGGATAATACTTTTTATCTTCTAGTGTTAAATGGAACTACTGTTACTGATACTGACTACCTAATAAAAATAGATAATACTAAGTATAACATTAACTATACTGAAGAATACCTACTAAAAGATACTTTAGTACTACAAGATATCATATTTAAAATAAATGATAAGATAGAAATAATACTAAATAATAAAACATTTTGTATATACCTAGATAGATTAAATAAAGATAATTTTTTAGAATGTAATTTTATATATTTATATGATATTGATAAAGACTTCTATATAACAATAGATAGTAACCTTTTAGTACTCTTTTATGATGCTTATACTAAGTTTAATTATAAATTCATGCATGAATTATCTAAAGTATGGATAGATTCATATACCATAAGCAATGATAGTTATACAACATTAACTATCTATGAAGATAATTTCTGTGTTTCTTCATATAAAATAAGAGGTAAAACTATTCACAAAAAATAAAAAAAATGATACAATCTATTATATGGAGGAGAAGTAGTATGAATAAAAAAGTATTAATAACCATTTTAATAACTATAATTCTTCTCATATTTAGTATAATTCTATATCCCATAATAAAAAATAACAACTACCAAAAGAAATTACTAAATAATATTTATGAAAATACTGATTTAAAAGATATAAAATATCTAAATAAAGATAATAATTACTTCATAATAAAAACAAAAGATAAAGTACTAGTTTTAGATTTAAACCATGAAGAAGTATATAGTATAAGTACTAGTGAAATAAAGAAAAGTAATCTAGATTTATCTTATACAAGAAATAGTTTATACTATAAAGAAAGAATAAGAAAAAATAATAAATTAACATACAAATATTATGATATAAAAACAAATGAAGAAGTATTTACTAGTGTACTAGGAGGTTCCAATGAATGAGATAGAAAATATATTAAAAGAAAAACCAATTGTATTACCAAGATATTTATTTAATTACTATCTTAGACTAGGTATTACTCCTGAAGAATTAATAATTTTAATATTTATTATGGATAAAGGTAATAAAGTAATATATAATCCATTAGAATTAAGTGAAGAACTAGGAATGGATAAATTCAAAGTAATGGAACTATTAAATAGTTTAAATGAAAAAAAGATTATATCTATAACTGTTGAAAAAGAAAATAATAAGAGTGAAGAATATATATCATTAGAATTACTTTATAAAAAGATAGTCAATATATTAATAGATAAAAAGGAAGATAAGACACTAGATAATAGTGATATATTCTCTATATTTGAAAAAGAGTTTGGTAGAACAATATCCTCAATGGAATGTCAAATAATTAAAGGTTGGATAGATGATGGTTTTTCTCATGAACTAATAATGGAAGCTCTAAAAGAGGCTATATATAATGGTGTAACAAGTCTTAGATATATTGAAAAGATATTATATGAATGGCGTAAAAAAGGATATAAGAATAAAAAAGATATACAAGAAGCTAAAGAAAAGTACCGTGAAAGTAAAAAAGAAACTAAAGACTATTTCTTTTATGATTGGATAAATGATGATTAATAAGATATTAGATTATTTAGATGAATTATATCCTAATCCCAAGTGTGAACTAGAATATACTAAAGACTATGAATTATTAATAGCTATAGTAATGAGTGCTCAAACTACTGATAAAAGAGTTAATATGGTAAATAAAGTTTTATTTAAGAAGTATCAGAGCGTTAAAGAGTTATCAGAAGCAAGTCTTGAAGATATAGAAAAAATAATTAAACCAATAGGTACTTATAAAAAGAAGGCTGTATTTATTAAAGAAATAGCTACTAAATTAATAAATGATAATATTAAAGTTATTCCAAATGATAGAGAGTATTTAAGTTCTTTTCCTGGAGTGGGTAGAAAAACTATAAATGTCTTTTTATCAGTTATTTATAATGAACCCTTAGTAGCGGTGGATACTCATGTAAATAGAGTAAGTAAAAGACTTAAACTAGCTAAAGATGGTGATGATGTTCTTGAGGTAGAAAAGAAACTTATGAAGAAAATACCTAAAGATAAATGGAATAAAGTTCATCATCAGTTAGTTTTCTTTGGTAGATATAAATGTAAGAGTATCAGTCCTTTATGTACTGATTGCAAATTAAAAGATATATGTAAATATTATTCCGTTCACTCTAAGCCAAGGTCTTAGAGTGTTATTTATAGCCTGCTTCTCAGTCTATAAATAAATATCAGCCATATTCATTATATTCGGGGTGAATACTAAATTAAAAAGAAAGGAACAAATTATGGATACTAAGTTAAATGATAAGAAAATAGTAAAATTTAAAAGAATATATATAGAAATAACTAATGTATGTAATTTAAATTGTTCTTTTTGTAGTAACTCAAATAAAGTAAAAAGAGAAATGACTCCTGAAGAATTTAAAGAAGTATTAAGTAAAATAAATAACTATACAGATTATATATATCTTCATGTAAAGGGAGAACCACTTACTCACCATAACTTAGATAAGATACTAGATATCACTAAAGAATATAATAAAAAAGTATGTATTACTACCAATGGTGTATTTCTAAAAGATAAATTACCCATATTAAAAAAATATGATAATATCTATCAAATAAATATATCCCTACATAGTGAAAATAATAAAAAAAACTATCTTGAAGATATAATATCTTCAGTAAATGAATTATCTCCATATATAAGCTACCGCTTTTGGACATTAGATAATAATAAGATGGATAATAAAACCAAAGAATATATTAAAATATTAAAAAAAGTCTATAATAAAGAAGAAATATATGATGGTATAAAACTAAAAGATAAAGTATATTTAAGTTTAGACAATAAATTTACTTGGCCAAGTATAAATAATAATTATTATAATGAAAAAGGTACTTGTCTAGGAGCTAAAACTCAGTTAGCTATATTATCTGATGGTACAGTTAGTATCTGCTGTCTAGATAGTGAAGGAGTATCAAATTTAGGTAATATTTATTTAAGTACTATGGAAGATATTCTGGCTAGTGATAAATATCAAAATATTCTAAAAGGTTTTAATGATAATAAAGTATATTTAGATATATGTAAACATTGTTCATATAAAGAAAGATTTGATAAAAAATAGTAAGATAAATTTGTAAATAAAAAAGTAAATAACTAGTAAAAACTTTTTACTTTTTTTCTTTTGTGATATACTAAATATAGGTGAGGTACAATATGTGTGGAATAAATGGAATAATAAGCAAAGAAAAAGACAAAGATAAATTAATAAAAGAAATGAATAAAAGAATAGTTCATCGTGGACCTGATGCTGAAGGTATATATATAGATGATAATGTTGCCTTAGGTCAAAGAAGACTATCAATAATCGATCTTGAGGGTGGTAATCAGCCTATATATAATAAAGATAAAAGTATTTTAATAGTATATAATGGTGAAGTATATAATTATAAAGAATTAAAAGAAGAATTAACTGAATACGAGTTTCAAACAAACTCTGATACTGAAGTAATATTACATGGATATGAAAAGTGGGGTAAAGAGTTACCTAAAAAGTTAAGAGGTATGTTTGCCTATGCTATCTACGATAAGAATAAAAATGAAATATTTATATCTAGAGATCATTTTGGTATTAAACCATTATACTATTATCAAAATAAAGATGTAATATTATTTGGTTCAGAAATAAAAAGTTTTTTAGCTCATCCTAAATTTAAAAAAGAATTAAATAAAGAGTTAATAGGACCATATCTAACATTTAGTTTTACTCCAACAGATGAAACATTCTTTAAAGATGTCTATAGATTACCTGGTGGTCACTCTATGACTATTAATGTTAAAACTAAGAAAATAAAAATAGAAAGATATTTTAAAGTTGAGTTTTCTAATACCAAAGAAAGTTTTGATGAGGTAGTTGAGGAAATCTCTAAAGTAATGGATGATTCAGTAAAACATCATCTAATAAGTGATGTTGAAGTTGGTTCTTTCCTTTCTAGCGGTGTTGATTCTTCTTACTTAGTAAGTTTAGCAAAACCAGATAAAACTTATACTATTGGTTTTGATTTAGCTAAATATAGTGAAATAGAATATGCTAAAGATTTAACTGATAAATTAAAAATAAAGAATATTAGTGAAAAAATATCTAAAGAAGAATATATGAAAGCTATTCCTGATGTCTACTACCACATGGATGAGCCAACTGCTGATGGCTGTGCAATAGCGGTATACTTCTTATCAAGACTTGCCAGTAAAGATGTAAAAGTAGTACTATCAGGAGAAGGAGCTGATGAGTTCTTTGGAGGCTATAATAGTTATGATGATAACTTTTATACTAAATTACCATTATTTGTAAGAAAGACACTTGCTAGTATTTGTAAAGTTTTACCTAAAAATAAAATAACTAGATATATAATAAGAAGAGGAATGTCAATAGAAGAATCTTATGTTAGTATAAATAGAACTTATTATGATGATGAATTAAAAGATGTACTAAAATATAAAGATTATATAAAAAATAAAGATATAACTAAAGAAGTATATGAAGAGTATAAAGATTATAATAAACTAAATAAAATGCTCGCAGTAGATATAAGATATTGGCTAAGTAATAATATTCTTACTATTGTAGATAGAATGACTATGGCTCACTCTATAGAATCTAGAGTACCATTTACTGATATAGATGTCTTTAAAGTATCTAGTATATTACCAAAGAAATATAAAGTAAGTGAAGGTACTACTAAAGTGGCTTTAAGAGAGGCTGCTAAAAAGGTAATACCAAATGATGCTTATAAAAAGAAAAAACTAGGCTTTCCAGTACCAATTAGAGAATGGATAAGAGAAGACGACTTTTATAATGAAATAAAAAATACATTTAATACCGATATTTCTAAAGAGTTATTCAATAATGATTATCTAATGAAAATATTAGATGAACATAAAAATAGAGAAAAAGATAATTATCGTAGGATATGGGCTGTATATAGTTTCTTAAAATGGTATGAAGAATACTTTGTAAAAAGATAATAAAAAACTTCTTATTTTAAATTAGGGATGATATAATCTTATTAGGGAGAGGAGTGATTATTATTAAAAAGAAAATATTATTAATATTAGCAGTAATATTAATGGGTTTTGGTACATTATATAGACCAGCTTTAGCGGATTCTGGATGGGATTCTGATTATGATTCAGGAGGAAGTTGGGATTCAGGAAGTGACTGGGATTCTAGTAGTAGCTGGGATTCAGGTAGTGATTGGGATTCCAGTAGTAGTTGGAGTTCTGGTGGAAGTTCTATTAGTGGCTCAGGTGGTGGTATTTCATTAGTAGCGGTTATTATTGTAGTTGTTATAATAGTAGTAGTGGTTTCTAAAAATGGTGGTAACAAAGGTGGAGGAAGTTCTAATATATCAAATAGTATAAATGGTTCTAATAATATAAGTAATTATAAAGATATTGATTCGGAAAAAATAAAGAGTATTGATAAAGATTTAAATGTTAGTGAATTCAAAACAAAAGTATTTAGAACATATAAAGATATTCAAACAGCATGGATGAACTTTGATACAGATACTATAAGAAAATTAACCACTGATGAAATATATAACATGTATAGTAGTCAATTAGAAACATTAAAACTAAAGAAACAAAGAAACATCATGAAAGATATAGAATTAATTGACGTTAAGATAATAGATATTCATAAAGAAAATGATGTTATTACAATAGATGCATATTTAAATGTAAAATGCTATGATTATGTTATAAAAGATGCAACTGGAGAGGTAACTCGTGGAACAGACAAATCTAAAATGAATATAAAATATAAATTATCATTTGTTAAGTCAGCATCAAATAACAATACAGAAGAAAAATGTCCTAACTGTGGAGCACCGGTAGACATAGTAAGTTCTGCAGTTTGCCCATATTGCGATAGTACTTTAGTAAAAGATGCTGGAGATTATGTAATGAGTAAAAAAGTATCTTTGGGACAAACTTTAGAAAGGTAAGTTTATGGAAGATTTTAATGAAGCAATGTTTAAAACAAAAGTCGATAATATATTTGTAAAATTATATACTTGTATTATGAAAGGTAATTTAACAGATGTTAGACACTTTATAAGTGAAGAATTATATAATAATTATATTAATAAAATAAATGAATTAATTAGTCATAATAAAAGACAAATGTATGATGAAATTAATGTTAAAAACACTATGATTATAAACAGGAAGATTTTAGAAGATAAAGAAATTATTGATGTAGAAATAGTTTCTAGATATATGGATTATATAATTGACATAAATACTGGTGATCTTATATCAGGAGATGATACAAGAAGGATAGAGAGAAGAAATATATTAAGATTTGAAAAAAAGTTAAATACTAAAGATTTTGGTATTGTTCGCAAATGTCCGGGATGTGGTGCTAGTATTAATGTTAATAATACTGGTAAGTGTGAGTATTGTGATACAATATTCAATTTAGATGACTATGATTATATTTTAGTGTCAATAAATGTAAATTAATAAAAAATATTAAAAAAGTATGCTATAATTAAATAAATAAGAGGAGGAAATAATATGGGATTAATAAAAGCATTTAGTACTTCAAAGTCTTCTGTTTTAGGAGAACAGTTTAAGGAGTACGTAACATGTCCAACAATGGATAAAGGGGTACTAGTACAAAGGGGAATAGTAGAACATGGCAAAGGAAATAAAAATCCTTCTGAGAATATAATATCTAATGGAAGTGTCATTGCTGTACCAGAAGGAACTGCAATGATGGTTATAGAGAATGGTGCAATTTTAGAATTCTCTGCTGTAGCAGGAACATATACTTTTGATAAAGGAACAGAAACTAGTGTCTTTGAAGGTGGTTTTGGTAAGGGCTTAGTTGAAGCTATTAAAAAGATGGGAAAGAGAACAACATTTGGAGGTCAAACTGCTAATGATCAAAGGGTTTATTATATAAACTTACTTGCCATAACAGGTAATAAATTTGGCTCTCCACAACCAAGGAAAATAACTGATGATAAATATGGAATGCTTGAAGTGACTTTTTTTGGCGAGTATGCTATAAAAATAGATGATCCAACTATATTAGTTCAAAATGTAATTGGTTCCAATGCTAAGGATACAATATATTATAGCGATATTCTTGAAGATCAATTTAAAACTAAGTTTGTTGAAAAACTAACGCAAGCAATAACTGTTGTAATGAGAAAACACAAAATACCTTTTGGTGATATTGGTATGTATAATACAGATATAGTAACAGAAATGAATAACCTATTACAAAACGATTTAGTAGAAAAGTATGGTGTTAAAATTTCTGATATAGCAATTGCGGATATTAATTTAACTGATAAATCAATGGAAAGAGTATCCAAGATTGATGACGCTACAATATTCTCAAATAGTTCTCTTCAGTCAGGATTAATGGCTGAGGCAAGTGCTGAAGCAATGAAGAGTGCTGCTTCTAATAGTAATGGAGCAATGATGGGATTCATGGGAATGAATATGGCTCAAAATAGTGGTGCAACAATGATGGGAGCAGTACAAAAAGGCGATACTGTTTCAAATGAGGAAAGAGAAATGCCAGAACCTGGAAGCTTATTTAAGAAAGAAGAACCTAAAAAGGAAGAATCAGTGCAAGAAGCAAATGTAGAAGAAAGCAGTACAGGGCCTAAGTTTTGTCCTAATTGCGGAGCTCCTGCTAATGGTGGAAACTTCTGTACAAACTGTGGTAATAAACTAAGATAGTAAAAAAATTACTATCTCTTTAAATTCATATATTTAGATATAATGTTTAAGAATTATTATATTAAAGAAAGAGGTAGATAAAATGACTGATATAGAAATAGCAAGAAGTATAAATCCTAAAGATATAACTGAAGTAGCCAAAACTCTTGGTATTGAAAATAAAATAGAATTATATGGTAGTAATAAAGCTAAAATATCTTTAGATTTATTAGATAAAAAAAGAAATAGTAAATTAGTTTTAGTAACTGCCATAAATCCCACTCCAATGGGTGAGGGTAAAACTACGGTCTCAATATCTTTAAATGATGCTTTGCGTAAATTAGGTAAGAAAAGTATTTTAACACTAAGGGAACCATCACTAGGACCAGTATTTGGTGTGAAGGGAGGAGCTACCGGAGGAGGATATGCTCAGGTAATACCCATGGAAGATATTAATCTTCATTTTACTGGGGATTTTCATGCCATAACTACTGCTAATAATTTATTATGTTCAGTGATAGATAACCATATCTATCAAGGCAACACTTTAAATATTGATAAAGTAATATTTAAAAGATGTTTAGATTTAAATGATAGACAGTTAAGGGTAATAAATACAGGGTTATCAAAAGAAAAAAATACTAAAGAGAGAATTGATGGTTTTGATATAACTGCTGCTTCTGAAATAATGGCCATTTTATGTCTTAGTAAAGATTTAAATGACTTAAAGAGAAGACTAGGTAATATTGTAATTGGTTATGATAATAAAGGAAAAGAGATAACTGCTAGAATGTTAAAGGCTGATGGAGCAATGACTGTTTTACTAAAAGATGCTATAAAGCCTAATTTAGTTCAAACCCTCGAAGGTAATCCATGCATCATACATGGTGGACCATTTGCTAATATTGCTCATGGATGTAATAGTGTAATAGCTACTAATATTGCTATGTCATTAGGAGATATAACTGTAACTGAGGCCGGTTTTGGAGCGGACCTAGGAGCAGAAAAATTCTTAGATATAAAATGTCGAAATATTAATACTCACCCTGATGCAGTAGTTCTAGTAGCTACAATTAGATCACTTAAATATCATGGAGGAATGCCTAAAGAGGATATAGCAAAAGAAAGTATTGACTATCTAGAAAAAGGTATGAATAATCTATATAAACATATACATAATTTAAAAGAAGTATATGGACTTAATGTAGTCGTAGCTATTAATAGGTTCAGTGCTGATACAAACAAAGAAATTAGTTTTTTAGAAGAAAAATTAAATAAAATAGATGTAGATTATGCTGTTACTGATGGCTATTCATTAGGTAGTGATGGAAGTATAGAATTAGCTAGAAAAGTTTTAGATAATATTAATAAACCTAATAACTTTAACTATGCTTATGATATAAATGATAGTATTAAAGAAAAGATATATAAAGTATCTGCAAAAATATATGGTGCTAAAGATGTAGAGTATTCAGATGTAGCTTTAGAAAAACTATCACTACTCGAAGAAAAATATAATAATGTACCAATATGTATTGCTAAAACACAGTATTCATTATCGGATGATCCAAAGAATTTGGATCCTAAGAAAGACTATAATATTCATGTGACAGATCTTGTACTAAAGAGTGGTGCAGAATTTATCGTAGTCTTAACTGGAGACATAATGACTATGCCAGGATTACCAAAGGTACCAAATAGTGAGAATATCGATATTATAGATGATGTAACTATAGGAATATTTTAGTATTCCTTTTCTTTATAAATGCTTTATTTTATTAAAATAATGTGCTAAAATACTAAAAGAAAGAAGGAAGAAGTATGAAAGTAGGAATATGTTCATTAGGATGTAAAGTTAATATATATGAAAGCGAATTAGTTACTAATATATTAAAAAATAATAATTATACAGTAGTGGATTTTGAGGATAAAGCAGATATATATATAATAAATACTTGTAGTGTAACTAATGAAAGTGATAAGAAAAGCAGAAAGATGATAAATAGGGCTAAGAAGAATAATCCTGCCGCTATTATTATAGTAATGGGTTGTTATAGCCAGGTTAATGCCGAGGATATAGATGTAGATATTGTCTTAGGTAATAAAGATAAATCTAAAATAGTAGAAATAATTGAAGAATATATAAAAACAAAACAAAAGAAAAAAATAATATATGATTTAACTAAAGTAGAATTTGAAAAGATGGAAATAACTAATTTTGATAGTCATACTAGAGCTTTTGTAAAAATACAAGATGGATGTAATGCTTTTTGCTCCTACTGTATAATACCCTATGTAAGAGGTAGAGTAAGAAGTAAAGATCCTGAAGATGTTATTAAAGAAGTAACAACACTAGTGGAAAAAGGTTATAAAGAAATAGTACTAACAGGTATTCATACGGGTAGGTATGGAACTGATATAAATACTAATCTTGAAGAACTATTAAATAAATTAGTAAATATACCAAATATATATCGTATAAGATTATCTTCAATAGAGATAAATGAAATAACTCCAGGTATAAAAGAATTATTAAAAGAAAATAAAGTGATGGCTAAACATTTACATATACCATTACAATCAGGATCTAATAAAATATTAAAACTTATGAATAGAAGATATAACAAAGAAGAATTTCTGTCTATGGTAGATAATTTAAGAGATATACCTGATATATCTTTAACTACTGATTTAATTGTAGGCTTTCCAAATGAAGACGAAGAAGAATTTAATGAGACAATAGATACTCTAAAAAAAATAGGTTTTACTAAGATTCATACTTTTCCATATTCAAAAAGAAAGGGTACCCCAGCGGCCACAATGGATAATCAGGTATCTCCTGAAGAAAAGAAAAAGAGAGTACATAGAATATTAGACTTATCTAATAAGTATGAACATAATTTCTATGAAAGTAAGATAGGTAAAATTTATGATGGTGTAGTAGAGGTTCATTCTAATGGTACCACTATTGTTCACACCTCCAACTTTATACCAGTAATTATTAATGATATAGTAGAAGAGGGTACTATAGTAGATGTTAAAATAGAAAAAGTAGAAGATTTAAAAGTATATGGAAGAATAGTTTAAAAGGAGAATAAATATGAGTGAAAACAAGTATGTATATCATGGAAGTCATATACCTGATTTAAAAGTAATCAAACCACATAAGAGTACACATCAGCAAAACTGGGTATATGCCACATCTTCAAAAGCAGTCGCTACCATTTTCTTAAGTAACAAACATAGTGATTTATATTATTACTTGGGTGGTAATGACGAAGATAACAATCTTGTTCTCGTAGAAAGAAAAAAAGGTATGTTTAAGGATATATTTAATGTATCTGGTTCTATTTATAAACTTAGTTCTAAAAACTTTCTTAATGGTATTACTGGCTGGTCTATGGAAGTTGTAAGTAATAGAGAAGAGCAAGTACTTGAAGAAGAAAAAATAACAGATGTTTATGAAGAACTAATAAAATTTAATGATGAGGGAAAAATTAAATTATATTTATATCCTAACAGACCTAGTTATATTCCTTTAGATAATAGTGATTTAATACCTAAAGTAATTAGATGGTCAAAAAAAGGATTAAAAATAGGAAACTTCTTTGAATTGTATCCAGAACTTACTGATAGGTTCTATGAAGAATTAGAAAAAACTAAATAGTAATATATGGAAGAATAGTTTAATATTCTTTCTTTTTTTTCTTAAGCCATTTGTCTTAAGAAGCATAAGTAAGCCTAAGGTCTTCCTTATGAAAACAATTTATGGGAAATTATGTTAAGTAATTGACATCAAAAAAGAGTAATGCTATAATTCATATAGTCAAGAAATTATGCATGGATACATAATATAAAAATGGAGGTTAAAATGATAAAACTATTAAAGAAATTAACTAAAAAAGATTGGCTTTTTGTATTTATAAGTGTACTTTTAATAGTATTTCAAGTATGGTTAGAATTAAAAATGCCAGATTACATGTCTAATATTACTCAGTTAGTACAAACTAAAGGAGCAGATATGAAAGATATTTTAAAGGAAGGCTCTTATATGCTATTATGTGCTTTAGGTAGCCTACTTAGTGCGGGAATAGTAGGATATTTTATTTCAGGAATAGCAGCTTCTTTCTCATTTAATGTAAGAGAGGCAATCTTTAAGAAAGTACTTAATTTAGATACTAGTGAAATAAAGAACTTTTCTACTAGTAGTCTAATAACAAGAACTACTAATGATATAACTCAGGTAGAAATGCTAATTGGAATGGGTCTTCAATTAATGATAAAGGCTCCAATTACTGCTGCTTGGGCTATTACTAAAATATTAGGTAAGAGTCTAGAGTGGAGTATGGCTACAGCGGTAGCAGTCATAATTCTAATTACCACTATAATTATTCTAATGATTATAGTTATGCCAAGATTTAAGATAGTTCAAAATCTTATTGATAAGATAAATTCAGTAACTAGAGAAAATTTAACTGGTATTAGAGTAGTAAGAGCATTTAATGCTGAAAAATATCAAGAAGATAAATTTAATAAAGTAAATAATGATTTAACTAATACACAAATGTTTAATCAAAAAGCATTTAATATTCTAAGTCCTATGATGAATATAGTGATGCATACTCTAACATTATCTATCTATTTCATTGGAGCCCTTCTAATTGATAAGGCTTTAATGGGAGATAAAATAGTTTTATTTGGAGATATGATTGTCTTTTCATCATACGCTATGCAGGTAATAATGTCTTTCTTAATGCTTGCTATGATCTTTATGATGTTACCTCGTGCTAATGTGTCTGCAAAAAGAATAAATGAAGTACTAGATACAGAAGTAACAATTGAGAATGGTAAAGTAACTAAGAATAAGAATGGTTTAAGGGGGACTGTTGAATTTAAAAATGTATCATTTAAATATCCTGATGCTGATGAATATATCTTAGAAAATATTAGTTTTACTGCTAATGAAGGAGATACTGTTGCTTTTATAGGATCTACTGGTTCTGGTAAGAGTACATTAATAAATTTAATACCAAGATTCTATGATGCTACTGATGGTGAAATACTAGTAAATGGTATTAATGTTAAAGATTATAAAGAAGAATATTTACATAATATTGTTGGATATGTTCCTCAGAAGGCTGTTATGTTCTCTGGTACTGTAGAGTCAAATATTACTTATGGTAAGAGTATTTTAGGTAAACCTGAAAAAAAGAAGATTAATGAAGCATTAAAAGTATCACAGGCTTATGAATTCGTTTCAAAACTAGATAAGAAAGAAAAAAGTCATATAGCCCAAGGTGGTACTAATGTTTCAGGAGGTCAAAAACAAAGATTATCAATTGCTAGAACTATTGCCAGAAGTCCTGAAATATATATATTTGATGATTCGTTTAGTGCTTTAGACTATAAAACAGATTCAGTACTAAGAAAAGAATTAAAGAAATATACTAAGAAGGCTACTAGTCTAATTGTAGCACAAAGAATAGGAACGATTATGAATGCTGATAAAATAATTGTTTTAGATAAGGGTAAATGTGTTGGAATAGGTACTCATAGTGAACTTATGAAAACTTGTGAAGTATATAAAGAAATTGCCCTTTCACAAGTGACAAAGGAGGAACTAGAAAATGCATAACGATAAAGAAGAAAAAAGAAATACTCCTCCAAGAGGGGGTCATGGTCCAATGAGGACCATTGAAAAGCCAAAGAATTTTGGCGAGGCTCTATCTAAATTATTTAAAAGTTTAAATGATTTTAAAGTACTACTAATAATATCTTTAGTACTAGCGGGTCTATCAGCAATCTTAGCTTTAGTATCACCGGATAGATTATCTGATTTAACTGATGAGATATCTAAGGGTTTAACTATTAATACTACTAATATGGAGAAATTACAAGATGATTTGTTAACTAATCTTAATGAAGATACTTTTGCAGGTATATTAAATCTAAATATTGATGAGAATACTATCTATAAAGTAAATACTGCTAGTATATCAGCTTTAGATAAAGAAAAGTTTAATAATACTATCAGTGCTATGACTAAAGAAAATGCTACTACTTCATTAGGTAAATTACCAGATAGTGTATTAGATATTATACTTGAAGATTCTACATATAATGATATATTAATAACTAAGGAAGATAAAATAAATCTACTTAAATCATTATCTAATTATAATAGTGAGACTAAAGATTATTCATTTATAACTAAACTTCCAGATAGTATAAATAATGTCTTATTTCCTAGTTCTACTATTGATAATATTGAAATAACTACTAAAGATAAAGTAGAATTTATTAGTAAGATGTCTACCTTAAAGAAAGATGCTTCAGTAAATGAAATATATAAAATAGTAGAAACATTACCTAATAGTATTCAAAAATTAGTTAATCCAAAGATGAATGTTGAAAAAATAACTAAGATGGCTACTATATTATTAATTATATATGTAATAAGTGCTCTATTTAGTTATCTTGAGGGTATATTTATGGTTAAAGTAGCCAATAACTATGCTAGGAGATTAAGAAATAAAATATCATTAAAGATAAATAAATTACCTCTTAAATTCTTTGATCACAACCTATCAGGAGATATTTTATCTAGAGTAACTAATGATGTAGATACAATTGCTCAGTCATTAAATCAAAGTTTATCTACTTTAGTATCTTCAATTACATTATTCCTAGGTTCTATTATTATGATGTTTGTAACTAACTATATACTAGCTATAACCGCTATTGTATCTAGTTTGGTAGGATTTATACTAATGTTTATAATTCTTAATAAATCACAAAAATATTTTACTAAGAGACAAGAAGAACTTGGTAATTTAAATGGTTACATAGAGGAAGTATATTCTGGATTAAATGTTGTTAAAACTTGTAATGGGACTGATGAGTCTACTAAAGAATTTGATAAGTTAAATAAAAAACTTTATACTTGTAATAGAAAGAGTCAGTTTTTATCAGGATTAATGCAACCTATCATGGGCTTTGTTGGTAACTTTGGTTATGTTGCTGTATGTGTTGTAGGTGCTCTTCTAGTATCAAAAGATATTATATCATTTGGTACAATAGTAGCCTTCATAATCTATGTAAGATTATTTACTAATCCATTATCACAAATAGCTCAGTCTATGACCTCACTTCAGACAACAGCGGCTGCTAGTGAAAGAGTATTTGATTTTCTAGAGGAAAATGAAATGCCTAAAGAGACAAATATTACTAAGAAGTTAGATAAGAATAAAGTAAAAGGAAAAATAGAATTTAAAAATGTTAAGTTTGGGTATGATGAAGATAAAATTATCATTAAAGACTTTACTGCTACTGCAAAACCAGGTCAAAAGATAGCTATTGTTGGTCCAACAGGAGCGGGTAAAACTACTATGGTAAACTTACTTATGAAGTTCTATGAAATTAATTCTGGTGATATTAAGATAGATGGTGTATCTATTAAAGATTTAACTAGAGAGAATATTCATGATTTATTTACTATGGTACTTCAAGATACTTGGTTATTTAATGGTACTGTTAAAGAAAATATTGTTTATAATAGAAAGAATATTAGTGATAAGAAAGTAAAAGAAATATGCAAAGTAGTAGGAGTGGATCATTTTATTAAAACACTACCTAATGGTTATGATAGCGAAATATCTGATACTGATTCTATTTCAGCAGGACAAAGACAGTTACTTACTATTGCTCGTGGTATGATTGAGAATGCTCCTTTCTTAATTTTAGATGAAGCTACATCTAATGTAGATACTAGAACTGAAGAATTAGTACAAAAGGCTATGGATAAGTTAATGGAGAATAAGACTTCATTTATTATAGCTCATAGATTATCTACTATTAGAAATGCTGATTTGATATTGGTTATGAAAGATGGTAATATTATTGAGACTGGTAATCATGATAAGCTTATGAAAGAGAATGGTTTCTATGCTAGTTTGTATAATTCTCAGTTTGAAAGTTTAAAATAATTATTTGTTTATCCTCTTAAGTCTAGGCCTTAAGAGGCAAAAGAGAGCCTTAAAATAAGTCTCTCTTTTGAATATTTTGGTTATAAAATATCTAGTTTTATTTTAATATTTATGGTAAAATACTAGAGAAAGAAGGAATATATTATGATATATTTAGATAATAGTGCTACTACTATGGTAGATGATAGAGTCTTAGAAACATTTAATAAGGTATGTAAAAATTATCCAGGTAATTCTAATTCATTACATAGTCTAGGAATAAAATCAAAAGAATTAGAGGAATATGCTACTGAAAAGATAAGCAATTTACTAGGAGTAAAACCTAGTGAAATAATATATACTTCAGGAGCTTCTGAATCAAATAATACAGTATTAAAGGGAGTAGCTTCTAAATATAAAAATCGTGGTAATCATATAATTACTACATATCTAGAACACTCATCAGTATTAGAAACTTGTAAATATTTAGAAAACAAAGGATTTATTATTGATTATGTTAAAATAAAAGATAATGGTTTAATAGATATAGATGATTTAGAAAGATTATTAACAGATAATACTATTTTGGTTTCAGTAGCTTATGTTGATAGTGAACTGGGTATAAGACAAGATATAGATACTATTAGTAAGATAGTAAAAAAACATCCTAAGTGTTATTTCCATGTCGATGCTACTCAGGCTATTGGTAAAATAAAGGTAGATCCTACTAGTATAGATTTCATTAGTATGTCTGCTCATAAAATATTTGGCTTAAAAGGAATAGGTCTATTAATAAAAAAAGATAATATTGTTATTGATAATTTAATTCATGGAGGAAAGAGTACTACCATTTATCGTAGTGGTACTCCAGCATTACCATTAATATGTAGTCTTATGAAAGCCTTGGAATTAGTTATTCCAAATATAGATAAAAATTATGAATATGTATCATCTCTAAGTAGGAAGATAAAAGATAATTTAAAAAAGTATGATAATATTCATATAAATAGTACTGAAAATAGTATTCCATATATTATTAATTTTAGTGTAATAGGAGTAAAGCCAGAAACATTTATTCATACTATGGAAGAAGAAGACATTTATCTATCCACTAAAAGTGCCTGTTCTACTAGTGATGTATCATTATCAGTAGATAGTATATATCATAATAGAGAAATATCTATGAGTAGTATAAGAATAAGTTTAAGTTATAAAAATACTGAAGAAGAGATAGATAAGTTTATCAAAGCATTTGATAAAATATATAACAAATTAGTGTTTAAAAAATAAAACATTGTTACATAATAAAATTAGAAGTTAAGAAGTTTTTAATTAGGTAGAAGTATTTAAGATATAAAACTTCTTTTTTCATTGCAATTTTAATATAATGATAGATTAATAATTGACAAAAACATAAAATATGCTATAATAGTAAACCATCTGAGAGAATTATTGGGGGCTTTATGAATAAGAATAAAAAAATAATATTAATAATAACTTTTATCTTAGTAATATTATTATTGTTAGTTGGAGTATATCTATATAAGTCAAATAGAAAAAAAGATTATTACTTAAATATAGATATAGAATCAAATAATAATGTTAATAATCCTATTAACTATGAAGAAGTTATTAACAATTTGAGAGAAGAATATAATAATAAAGATATTAAAGGTGTCTTGGAAATAGATAATACTGATTATATCGTACCAATATTACAAGGTAGTGATAATAACTATTATTTAAATCATGATGCTTATGGAAATAGAAGTGGTATGGGCTCTATCTACCTAGATTTTAGAGTGGATATTGATACCAGTAGAAAATTACTAATTTATGGTCATAATTCTTCAAATATTGATATGCCATTTAAAATACTTGAAGAGTTCTATGATAAAGATTATTACGATAATCACAAATATGTGTGGATAACCACAAGTACTGCAAAAAAGAAGTATGAAATATTTTCTATTTATGTAGAAACAAAAGATTTTTCTTACATGAATGTTAACTTTGCAAGTGATAAAGATTATCTTGAACACATAACAAAGTTAAAAGAAAAATCAATGTATGATACTGGAGTAGAAGTAAGTTCTGAAGATGAAGTATTAATACTTCAAACATGTAGTACACATAAAGATTATAGTAATTATCAAAGAAAATATTTACTAATAATATTAAGGAGGGTTTAATTAATGAAAAAAAGTTTAAAAAAGTTTACTAAGATATTAGTACTAATAGCAATGATTTTTTCAGACTTAATGACACCAATTAGTGTATTAGCAGATCAAATATCTGAAAGTACTCCTAATAAAGGTGATATTGGTATTGATAATAAAGTAACAAATAATGGCGAAATGGCTATTGTTAGTGTTGGCTCTACTAAAGAAAAAGGCGGAGTAAAAGTTACTAAAACAGTTAGTAAAACAGACACTGAAGGTAGATATAAAATTGATTTTAAAATAGAAGGAAAGGATGATGAAACAAGTACCGAAGTTCCTAAGCAAGTATATGCTGTTGTAGTATTTGATAAATCTAGCAGTATGGAAAGTTCTTATGAGTGTGTTGAGTATGACTGGCGTGACTGTATAAGAACTGAGTATAATAACAAATGGGAAAGCGCAGTAAATGGAGCTATAACATTTGCTAAAACTCTATCAAATAAAATAAATGGAGCAAAAATTGCCTTAGTAGGTTTTTCTGGTGATAATGGATATTATTATGATGATTCTGAGTTTGATGATGCTGAAATAATTAAAATAAATAATAATACTTGGTTTAGTGGCACAGAACTTACCTCAGATGATTTTGGAAGCCCAATTGGTGGAACCAATTTACAAGCCGGACTTATTAAAGCTAATGAATTATTAAGCTCAGTAGCAGATGAAAAAGCACAAAAATATGTTGTAGTAATTAGTGATGGTCAACCAACATTTTATTATAAAGATAATGGCTATACCGGTGGAAATGGACAAACAACCAATAAAAATACTTATGATAAAACAATAAGTGCTGCAACTGATGTAAAAAATCTTGGTGCTGAAATATTCTCTATTGGTTATATGCTTCCGGCAAAATCAGAATATGATTACAAAAGTGCAGAGACTATTTTAACAGAAGTATCTTCTCCTGATAAAGAAGGCAGTACATTTACTCATTATGTAAATGCTGATCCAGAAAAAGTAGCTAATGCATTTACTAATATTGCTGAAGAAATGAGTACTGCAAGTGCTGGAACTAATGCTGTGTTAACAGATAATATTGGTGGAAAGTTCACCTTAACTACTGATAGTACTGCTAGAAGTTATGTTAGTGAAACAATAGCTAATATTACTGAAGAAGGTACAACATTATCTTTCTATGTAGATATTGATAAAGATGCTCCAACAGATTGGTATAATACAAACGAAGGCTTTGAATTAAAATATACTAATGCTAAAGGTGAAGAAAAAACATTAACTTGTGATCAAAATCCACAAGTATATTGGGTACAAAATACTTATGATTATATAGTTAATTATTATAAAGATAGCTTTGATAATAACAATAAAATAACAAGTGAAACAAGAAAAGCACTTAATGGAACAGTTATTAATGAAAGTAATGTAGAAAGAGACAAATATCTTCCTAAAGGATATGAATTTAATACAATTGATCCTGCAAGCATTACTATAACTAATAATGGCGAAGTAAAAAAAATAAAAATTCTATATACAATAAAGAAATTTAATTATATAATAAATTATTACTATGATGAAGTTTTAAATAATAGTAAAACTGAAACAAATATTCCTTATGGAACAAGAGTTAATTCACAAGACTATTATTTAAAAGAAAATGAAATAAGAGATGGTTATATTTTAGATACAGTAAAATCAGATAATTCTAGTTATACTATTATTGATAATACTGTAGTAATAAATATTTATTATAAGAAGAATAGTTATGAGTATTCAGTAAATTACTTCTTTAATAACGAAAAAGGATTTACTAATAATAGTGAAGCTATTTATGGAGATAAGATTACAGCTAGAAGTAAATGGCTTACTAACGAAGAATTAAATGCTAAGGGTAAAAATGATTATTTCTTAGATCCAAATAAAACTGAAGAAAACAATTCAGAAATTACTATAGGTACAGATTCAAGCAAGAATGTATTAGATATATACTATATTAATACAAACTTTGATAATATCACTGAAACTATATCTAAGACTACAAAAACTAATAAAGTAATTAGTTCTAATGATAAAGTAAGTTATACAGTAAATTATAATACACAAATAAATAATGTAAGAAATGGCGATACTATAGTAGTAACTATTACTGATACATTACCTGGTGCTATTATTGAAAATGAAAGCACATTAAATGGTGGAGTATATAATAGTGAAAAAAATACTATCACTTGGACAAAAACTTATAGTATAACTGAGTATCAAAGTGTTTATACAGTAAGCGAAAGAATAAATTATACTGTAAAATATCAAGATTACTTAAGTAAAAATGGAAGTAACTTAATCAATACAGTTTATGGAAATACTACTGTGTCACATGAAAATGTAGAAGATAAGATAACTTCTGGTAAAGAAGATACTGCTACAGTACCAGTAGAAATCAAAGGTACAGTAACTGTATACTTTAAAGATGAACAAGGAAATGATATTGCAAATAAACAAGAGTTAGGTGAGAAATTAGCAGATACACCTTATGAAACAAGTGCAAAAGAAATAACAGGTTATACATTAAAAGAAGAACCTACTAATAAAAATGGTAACTACATTGAAGGTAATATTGATGTAATATACTATTACACTAAGAATGATGGAAATATTACTGAAAATGAATTAGTTAAAGAAGGAACTGAGTTTGTAAGTAACATCAACGATACATTTAGCTATGCACTTAAATATACAGGTAAAGTAGAAGAGTATGTTGGTAAAGCTACGTTAACTATTACTGATACATTACCATTAAAAGGTACTATAGTATCAAAAGATAATAGATGTACATTCGAAAATAATACCATTATATGTACTACAGAATATACAGTAAATGGAACTTTAGAAATAAATGAAGAATTTAATTTCCAAGTAAAATATTCTGATATAAAAGAAGATAAAATAATAAATAGTGCTACTGCTAAATTAGCTTTAGAAAATAAGGAAGAAGAAACTACTGATGAAACAGAAACAGAAGTATACAAAGGAACAGTAGTGGCTACTTACAAAACAGATAAAGGTGTAAAATTACATGATGATGTAGAAACTACTGATTTTGCAGGAACTGATTATACTACTGAAACTAAATCATTCTATGGATATACATTAAGAGAAATACCATCTAATAAAGAAGGAACTTACATTGCTAATGAAACAATTCAAGTAGATTATGTATATATAAAGAATGAAGGAACAGTAACTGAAAACAAAGTAAATAAAGTACAAAATAACACTATTACTGATATTAATTCAGAATACAATTATGTATTAAGTTATACTGGTAAAGTAGAAGATTATGTAGGAGAAGTAACTCTTGAGCTTACTGATACATTACCATATAATGCTGAAATAATATCAAAAGATAATAAATGTGTAGTAAATGGAAGAACAATAGTATGTACTGATGTATATACAGTTGATGAAGAACATCAAGTAATAAATGCTGCGTTTAACATTGTATTAAGATACACTAATGTTGGAAGTGAAGTTAAAAACATTGTTAATTCAAAATTAATATATGGAAATAAAAATGTAACTGATAAAGATGAAGTAATAGATGTTGTTCCTAGTGGAACGGTAGTAGCTACTTACAAAACTGATAAAGGAGTTACACTAAGTAATAATGTAACAACCACAGATTTAGTAGGTAAAGAATATACTACTGAGGCTAAAGAATTCTTTGGCTATACACTAAAAGAAATACCAAGTAATAAAGATGGATTATATACAAAAGGAACAACTTATGTAAACTATGTATATACAAAGAATGTAGGTACTTCAGAAGAAGAGTTAAAGAAAGATGGAGTAGAATTAGTAGGATCAATTACTGATGCCTTTGATTATACAATTACTTATAATACAGAAATTAAAGATTATGTAGGTAAAGCAACACTTACAATTACTGATATTCTTCCATTTGAAATAGATGCAGAAAAATCAGAAATTAGTAATAATTGTAAATATATTAAAGAAAATAATACAATATTATGTAAATATGAAATGGATAATACTTTAGTAGGAACAGAAATTACTAATGATGTTAATACAGATATTAATGAAAATAGAAATATTATCTTTAATATTGAAGAAAACTTTAAATTATTCTATATCAATGTAGATAAAAAAGAAGTAACTAATAAAGTAACTGCTGAATTAACTTATGGTAATACTACTAAAACTACTGATGATGAACATACTACTGAAGTAGAAGAAAGTACTGTAATAGTTAATTATGTTACTAAAGATGGTACTAAACTTACTGATAGTATTACTCTTACAGGTCCTGTAGGAACTACATATGAAACAGTTAAGAAAGAATTTGATAAATATAGCTTTATTGAAGTTAAAGGTGAAGTAGAAGGGACTTATACTAAAGAACAACAAGAAGTTACTTATATATATGATTTAACTATACTTCCACCACAAACTGGAGTAGAAGCAAATATGTTTATGTATGTTAATTATATATTTGCATTAATTGCTCTAGCAGTAGCTTTTAGAACATATAAGACTATAAAAAATAATTAATAAAAAAATGACTTGAGCAAATCAAGTCTTTTTTTCTATATTTTATATTTATTTTTGGTATTTTTTGGTTTATGTTTAAAAAAGTCAAAAATTAATTTCTTTACATCAGTATATCTATCGTTGATAAATAAATCATGAGTTAAACCATTAATTTCTACTAAAGTAACTGAAGTAGATTTAATGTTATCATATACATAATTAACTGAAGTATCAGGAACTATTTCATCTTTAGTACCATGAATTATTAAAGTGGGGCATACTATATTTTTTACATCACTATGATGTTCACTAACTAATGACATAAACTCTTTAATCGTAGTAATTGGTACTTTAAATAATCTTGATATAACTTCTTCTTTATTATAATCTTTAAATAAGTTAGGAACAACTTTAATACTTTCTAATATATTTATTTTATTACCTTCAAACTTAAAATATTGAAAGGCAGGAGCAGCAAGTACTAGTTTTTTTACTTCTTTGTATTTACTTGCTAAGTATGCTGCAATAACACCACCCATACTATGACCAATAACATATATTTCTTTATATCCGTGCTTAATTATTTTTTCGATTTGCATCTCTGACATTTTTATCCAATCATCTTTAGTAACTTTATTAATAATAGCTTTATCATGACCAGGTAGAGTATAAGTAAATACCTTGTAATTATTAACAAATTCTAAATCATTAGGTAAATTACCATAGTCATAAGCACCACCCGCAAAACCATGTATTAAAAGTATTGCTTTTTTTCTTAACATTATCTATCACCCTCTATTAATATATTAACATAATATTAATTAATTTCAAATAGAATGTTTAATCTTTTTATTATTTTCTTTTCTAGTAAGAAAACAAAATATAATATCTTTTATATCTTGATATCGATAGTTATTAAAAATACCATGATTAATATTATCTATGGTCCATAGTTCGACATCTTTAGATTTAACATTATCATATACATATTTAATAGAGGCAAAAGGTACTGTAGTATCTTTATTTCCCCAAAGCAGTAGAATAGGTATATTAATCTTTTTAACATCTTCATAGTGGTCATTAACTAAATAAGAAAATTCTTTAACTGTTTTAAGAGGAACTTTAAAGTATTTAGCCATCATCTCTCTAAAAGTATAATTTTTAAATATACTTGGAATTAGTTTAATACTATCGATAAAGTTAATTTTATTATTTTTAAAGTTACAAAATTCAAATGCTGGCGCGGCAAGTACTAACTTTTTCACTTCTTTATATTTACTTCCTAAGTAAGTAGCAATGACACCACCCATACTATGACCAACAACATATATTTCTTTGTATCCATATTTAATCAATTTTTCTATATTATACTCTGCATCTTTTATCCAGTCATCTTTAGTAACTTTATTAATAACTAAATTACCATGACCTTTCATTGTATAACTAAATATATCAAATAAACCATTTAGTTCTAAGTCATTAATTAATTCACCATAATCATAAGTACCACCAGCAAAGCCATGAATAAATAATAGTGCTTTCTTTTTCATTTAGATTCTACCTTTCTTATATATTTAAATTTAATTTACTATAAGGTATTAATATATTGTAATCACCAAAATAATATGGTGCTATTTGATATCTTTCAAAGAAGATAATGATACCTTCATCAGTTAAAGCTAATCTTTTGAAGTTATCTGTCTTAGGACTAGTGCCATCCATTAACATTTCTTTAACATCACTATTACTAAGTACTTTGTTTCTTAATAATTCTTCTCTAGATATATTAGATAATTTAATTAATATATTTTTATCTATATTAATTAAATCATTTATATTAATAAAAGAATTATTTTTAGTATTATAAATAACAGTATCAATATAATGATTAGGATGGGCTCCTCCAAGAAAAAGTTCACTATAAAATACAAGTGATATATAATCTTTATATTTATATTCCTTATAATCTATGTATAATGTATAAATATGATAATTATCATCAAAGGAAGTATTCTTAATTTCTCTACTATATTTATTAATAATATATTTAATTCTTTTATTAAGTTTTCTATACTTAAAACTAGGATACTTAATACTAATTTCCAATTCATTATCTTTCTCATTAACAAATTTAACTCTACTATTATTAATACTAATAATGAAGTAGATAATTAATAGGGTAAAAAATATAAATAAAGATATTATAAATAAAATATTTTTTTTCATACTAAAATATATTCTTACTAAGATCTAAATATTAATATAACTTTATGTATAAATATTTGGCTTATATATAATAAATTTTATTTTGAGACTTAATAGCTCAAAATAACACTAATAAGACTTGAGACAAGGCTTATAGTGAAAAAAATAAAAAAAATTAGCAATTTTATGTTGACATTGCTAACAAATAGTAATATAATTATATTAGCAGTAGAAAAGAAGGACTGCTAATAAAGGAAGTGATATAATATGATCACGGATAGACAAAAAGAAATGCTGAAAATAATCGCAGAAGAATATATAAAAACTGCTAAACCAGTAAGTTCTAATCATATCTGTAAAAAATTAAAATGTTCTAGTGCTACCATTAGAAACGAAATGGCTAAACTAGAAGAATTACATTTACTTGAAAAGAATCACTTTGCTTCAGGTAGAATACCAAGTGAAGAAGGCTATAAGTATTATGTAGATCATTTAATGAAACCTAAAAATATGACTGGTGAAGATATGCTTAAACTACAAACAATATTTCACAATCATTCACTAGATTTAAATGATACTATTAAAAAGAGTATCGAAATAGTTAGTGAAATAACAAATTATACAGCAGTAGTACTTGGTAATTCTTCTAAAGAGAATAGATTAAAGAAAGTAGAGATAGTACCACTTGAGGATAATAAAATATTATCAATAGTTATTACTGATAAAGGTATAGTACAACATAAGATATTATACTTACCAAATGATGTATCTACTGGTGATGTAAAAAAGACTGTTGAGCTAATAAATAAATTAGTCATAGGTACACCAATAAATGAAGTAAGTGAAAAACTAGAATATGAAGTAAAACCAATAATAAAAGATTATGTAAAACAATATGAAGTTTTATATAATACCTTCTATGATGCCTTTCATGAATTTACTACTGAGAAAACTAGTGAAGCCTATTTTGGCGGAAGAACAAATATGTTAAAACAGCCAGAATTCTCTAGTATCGATAAAGTAAAGGAAATACTTAGTAAATTTGAAGACATAGATAGCATTTCTAAAATGAAAGAAGAAGATAATGGTATTAATATTTATGTTGGCAGTGAAACAGAATTAACTGATGATGTTTCAGTAATAAAAACAAAATATAATATCAATGGTGAAGAAGGAACAATAGCAATAATTGGCCCTAAGAGAATGGAATATGATCGAGTTGTAACTCTTCTTGATTATATAAAGAATAACCTAGGAGGAGATTATGGAAAATAAAAAGAAAAAGAAACACGAACATAAAGAAGATTGCCACTGCAACGAAGAACACAAATGTGAGGAAACTTGCAAGTGTGAAGAATCTTGTAAGTGCAATGAAGAAGAATGTTCTTGCACAGAAGAATCAAACATTAATGATGAAAGAGAACTTCTAAGTAAAAGAATAAAAGACTTAGAGGAGGCTCTTCTTCGTAGTCAAGCAGAATTAATTAACTACAAAAGAAGAAAAGATGAAGAAACATCTAGAATAATTAAGTATGCTGAAGAAGATATACTAAAAGGATTTTTACCAATATTAGATAACTTCGAAAGAGCTATAAATATGGATGATAATAATCTAGAAGACGAAGTATCTAAGTTCTTACAAGGCTTTAAACTTATGTATAAGCAAATAAAAGACTTACTTACTAAGTTTGAAGTAAAAGAGATGGACTGTTTAGGTAAAGAGTTTGATCCTACATACCATCAAGCTGTTACTACAGGTAAAGATGAATCTAAAGAGTCAGGTATAATTCTTGAAGTATTACAAAAAGGTTATATGTACAAAGATAAAGTACTTAGAACCGCTATGGTAAAAGTAAATGAGTAAAAGTACCATAAGAGATATTATTTATATTCTAATATTCTTAGCAGTTTTAATACTTGGAATAAGATTTATCGTATGGATATTCCCAGTACTAATATTATTAATACTAGGATACTATATCTATAGAAGTATAAAGATAAATAGAACTATTAGAAATATGCATAATACCACAAATAATAAAAATAAAGATAAAAAAATGAAAGTCATTCATGAATTTGATGAAGACTAATAAATATATAAAGGAGATTGATAAATATGAGTAAAATTATAGGAATTGACTTAGGTACAACAAATAGTTGTGTATCTGTATATGAAGGGGGAGAAGCTAAAGTAATAACTAATCCCGAAGGAATGAGAACTACTCCATCAGTAGTAGCATTCAAAAATGGAGAAATAATTGTTGGACAAAAGGCTAAAAACCAAATGGTAACCAATAAAGATACTATTTCTTCAATAAAAAGAAAAATGGGTACTAGTGAAAAAGTATCCGCTAATGGAAAAGAATATACTCCAGAAGAGATATCCGCAATGATACTAGGAGATCTTAAGAAAACTGCTGAAGCTTACTTAGGAGAACCAGTAACAAAAGCTGTAATTACAGTACCTGCATACTTTAACGATAGTCAAAGACAAGCTACTAAGAATGCTGGTAAAATTGCTGGACTAGAAGTAGAAAGAATAATTAATGAACCAACAGCAGCTGCTCTTGCTTATGGACTAGATAAACAAGAAAAAGCACAAACTATCTTAGTATACGACTTAGGTGGTGGTACATTCGATGTATCTATTCTAGAACTTGGCGATGGTGTATTTGAAGTTAAATCTACAAGTGGTAACAATCATTTAGGTGGAGATGACTTTGATGAAAGAGTAATGGAATGGATGACTGATGAATTCAAGAAAGAAACAGGCGTTGATTTAACTAAAGATAAAATGGCTATGCAAAGAGTTAGAGATGCTGCTGAAAAGGCTAAGAAAGATCTTAGCGGTATGACTTCTACTGAAATATCATTACCATTTATATCTCAAGGAACAGATGGACCACTTCATTTAAACTTAACTTTAACTAAAGCTAAATTTGAAGATTTAATTAGAGATTTAGTAGAATCAACTACTGAACCAGTAAGAAAAGCATTAAAAGATGCTAAATTAACATCTAAGGATATTGATAAAGTATTACTAGTAGGAGGTTCAACAAGAATACCTTGTGTTCAAGAACTAGTTAAGAAAGAATTAGGTAAAGAACCATCTAAAGAAGTTAACCCAGATGAAGTAGTAGCTATGGGTGCTGCTATTCAAGGTGGAGTATTAACAGGGGACGTTAATGATATCGTACTTCTAGATGTAACGCCATTATCACTTGGTATTGAAACACTAGGAGGAGTAATGACTGTATTAATACCTAGAAATACTACAATACCTACAAGTAAGAGTCAAGTATTTAGTACAGCTGCTGATAATCAACCTGCTGTTGATATCCATGTATTACAAGGTGAAAGACCAATGGCTAACGATAACAAGACCCTTGGTAACTTCCAATTAACTAACATTCCACCTGCTCCAAGAGGAGTACCACAAATCGAAGTAACATTTGATATAGATGCTAATGGTATCGTAAATGTCAAAGCAAAAGACTTGGGTACTGGAAAAGAACAATCAATTACAATTACTGCTACTAATACATTAAGTGATGAAGAAATCGATAAGATGATGAAAGAAGCAGAAAAAAATAAAGAAGCTGATAACAAGAAGAAAGAAGTAGCAGATGCTAAGAATGATGCTGAACAAGTAGTATTCATGACTGAAAAGGCTCTTAAAGATTTAGGAGAAAAAGTAACTGATTCTGATAAGAAAGAAGCTGAAGACTTAATGGAAGAAACTAAGAAGGCTATTGAAACAGAAGATGTTGAAAAGATTAATAAAGCTAAAGATAAACTATTAGAGAAGGCTAATGCTCTTGCTACAAAAGTTTATGAAGAAGCTGCTAAAAATAATCAAAGTGCAGAAAGTGCTAAGACTGAAACTAAAGAAGAAAAGAAAGAAGACAAAGACGACACAGTAGTAGATGCTGAGTACGAAGAGAAATAATTTAAATAAAAAGTTAAAGTTCTAGTTTTCTAGCTAGAACTTTATACTTATGTTTGGAGGAAATGTATGAATAAAAAAGATTACTACGAGGTACTAGGAGTACCCAAAACAGCGTCTCAAGATGAAATAAAATCTGCCTTCAGAAAACTAGCTAAAAAATACCATCCCGATGTATCAAAAGAAGAAAATGCTGCAGAAAAGTTTAAAGAATGTCAAGAAGCCTATGCTGTATTATCAGATGAGACAAAGAGAAAACAATATGATCAGTATGGTCATGCAGCATTTACTAACTCTCAAGGTGGTTTCTCTGGATTTGATGGCTTTGATTTTGGCGGTATGGAAGATATCTTTGGAGATTTATTTAAAAACTTTGGTTTTGGTTCATCTTCATCTGGTACAAGAACAAGTTCTAGAAGAGAAGATGGTAGCGACTTACTATATCGTATGAGTATTACTTTTGAAGAGGCTGTTAATGGTGCTAAGAGAGATATAAAAGTAGATACTGAAGATGAATGCTCTGAGTGTCATGGACAGGGTGGCTTTAATATGCATACTTGTCCTGATTGTAAAGGATCTGGAACTGTAACAAGACAGCAAAGTACTATATTTGGTTCATTTCTATCAAAAACCTCTTGTCCAACATGTCATGGAACTGGTTCAACATTTGATAAGATTTGTACTAATTGTCATGGTACTGGTAAAGAAAGAAAAGTTAAAACTCTAACCATTACTATTCCTAAAGGAATAAATACCGGCAATAGAATAAGACTTGCTGGTAAAGGAGAAGCAGGTACTAATGGAGGAGAACCAGGAGATTTATATATTGAATTTAGTGTTAAAGAAGATGATTTCTATACTAGAGATGAGAATGATATTTATATTACTGTACCTCTTACTATTACTGAAGCAGTATTAGGCTGCAAGAAAGAGATACCTACAATCTATGGAAATGCTATTATAACTATTCCTGATGGTACTAAAAATGGTAGTAAATTAAGATTAAAAGGAAAAGGAATAGATAGTGATATTAATAATAAAAAAGGCGATATGTATGTAATAGTAGATGTCGTTATGCCAAGTAAATTAACTAAAAAACAAAAAGATTTATTTAAAGAATTATCTGAAACAACACTAGATGATGATAGTAAGTTTACTAAATTTAATAAGATGTTAAAAAAATAATATATGCGCTCTAAGCCTAAGGTCTTAGAGCGTTATTTTGAGCCTAATTTTAGTCTCAAAATAAAGTCTATTATATATAAGCCATAGATATATATATTTAGAGTACAAACAAATAATGAAGTTAACAATCCTAAAACAGGAGATAATATAGTTACTTATATTGTTATTGGAGTAGTAGCAATACTTGGAATAATAATATGTGCAGTAATGTATTTAAAAAAGAAAAAAGATAATAAATAATATAAAGAGATAAATTACTATCTCTTTTTACTTTTGTATGATATAATTATCTAAAGGCAATATAATGTAGTATGAGGTGTGAATATGAAGAAGTATATTAAAGAAAATAAAAATAGAATAATAATATTAATATTTAGTTTTTTATTTCAAACATCAGTATATAGTATAACCAAACTATTTCAAGGTACACCAATGCATCTAAATAACTATTTTGATAATATGATACCATTTATACCAGCCTTTGTAACATTCTATGTCTTGTGGTATTTATTACTATTCTTAATACCATTACTAATATTAAAATATAACAAAAAAGTATTTGATAGATACATAGTAACATGTCTAATATATGCATTATTTGAAGGAATAATATTTATACTATTACCAACCACTATGACTAGAGAACCACTAGTGGTAGACAGTATTTCAACATGGATAATAAATATTATATATAAAGTAGATACTCCAGTAAATCTATTTCCTTCAGCTCACTGTGCCTTAGCCATATTATTTATAATATCAACATTAGATGTCAAAGAAATAAAAAAAGAATACAAAATATTAATAACAATAACATCAGTATTAATAATGTTATCAACAGTATTCATAAAACAACATGTAATCGTAGATGTATTAGGAGCCTTTATAATAGTTCCAATGTATTATATAATAAGAAAAAAGAAAATAAATCTAGAAGAGAGTGGTATATATGCAAAGATATTTCGCCAAAAGAAAAGAACAAAATAACTTAATACTTGAAGAGTCAGATATTCATCATATTAAGAATGTTATGCGAATGAATATAAACGATAAAATAGAAGTAGTATATGATAAAGTATTATATATATGTAATATAGATAATCTAGATCCATTAACTCTTTCAGTAGAGGATACTATTAGTAAAGAAAATAAGCTAAATATAGAATTAACAATAGCTATAGGTTTAGTAAAAGAACAAAAAATAGATTTAATTCTTCAAAAACTAACTGAACTAGGTGTATCAAGAATAATTCCAGTCGATATGGAAAGAAGTATTGTTAAGTTAGATAAAGAAAGATTTAATAAGAAAAAAGTAAGATGGCAAATGATCTGCAAGGAGGCTAGTGAGCAATCTAAAAGAACAGATATCCCAGAAATAACTGATATTATGAGTATTAAAGATTTAGTAAATCTAGATTATGATATCAAATTAGTAGCATCTACAAAAGAAAAAGATAAATTACTAAATTACTATTTACAAAGCATAAAAGATTGTGCTAAAATTATAATGGTAATAGGTCCAGAAGGCGGAATAAGCCCTAAAGAAGAAACATATTTATTAGAAAATAATTATAACCCAGTATCTTTTGGAGACCTAATATTTAGAGTGGAAACTGCTGCCATATATGCTGGCGCAGTATTTAACTTTATCGCAGTAAGAGGTGAATATAATGATAAATTCATTTAATGATTTTTATAATAACTTATCAAGTAATGGTTTATTTTTCTTTTGGATAGTAGTATTTCTTTTTGTATTTGTTATTTTTCTACTTGTGATACTTCTACTAAAAAATAGAAAACTATCTAAATATCTAAAAGAAAATAATATTAAGGAAGAATTAAATGATACTCATGATGATACTCCATTAATATTAAGTGAAGCAAAGGAAGAACCTAAAGAAATAGTAAAAGAATTACCAAAACAAGAAATAATTGAACCAAAAGAATTAGAAAAAGTAGAAGAAGTAAAAGAAGAAATTAAAGAAGAAAAAATACCAGTAAATACTAATAATAATGGTTTATATACAAAGAATGTTTTAAGAGAAAAAAGAGTCCAAACATCACCAATTCATATTGATAGAGAATTATCAAGTAGAGAAGAATTACCAAAAGAAGATTATCATACAAATGAAGATATTCTTACAGGTATAGATTTACATGAAGATGCTTTATCTCCACTTGAAACAATGGAAGATGCTTATGAAGTAAATGATAATATGAAGTTTGCTTCAGATATTGTCGAAAGAATGGAAGAAGAAATAAAGCCATCTAATATAGAACTAACTGACTATGAAAGAAAGCAAGAAGAAGAAGCGATAATAAGTTATGATGAATTATTAAAAGTAAAAGATAAAATATATAATATTACTGATGATGAAGAAACAGACGAATTTATTGATGAACTAAAAAATTTTAGAATAGATTTACAATAAGTAGGGTAACCTACTTTTTTTTCGACATAAAACTATTACCTAATGTTATATATTATTACTAGGTGATGATATTATGAATGGTAAAATGAAATTAAAAAAAATAGTAAAGAAAAAAATTAAACTATCATTTATCTATATCATAGTAATATATATAATCTTTTCCATAACTTTTTATTATTCTTTAAAAAATAGTAATAACATAAATAATAAAGAATTTATTAAATTTCTCTTAAAAGGAGGTAATTCTCATCTAATTGGAGATTACAAACTAATAAATATCGTTAATAACAGTACTAAGTTTTTGTTTAGTATAGACTTTACTAATCCCAGTTCCATCCTTGATAGGAGTATAACATCCTCTAGCAAAGATTATGAACATAACGATGACTATAGTAATCTAGAAGAATTAAAGAAGATAAGTTCTTATATCGAAGATCCAAATCCCGTAGATATAGATAGTCCTATTATATATATTTATAATTCACATCAGTTAGAAAATTATAATAGTTCAAACTTAGATATTTATGGAATAACTCCTAATGTATTAATGGCCTCTTATTTATTAAAAGAAAAACTAAATAGTAAAGGACTATCTACAATTGTTGAAGACTCCAACTTATCAGAATTCTTAAGTATAAATAATTGGAATCATGCTAGTTCATATAAAGCCTCACGAATATTTATCTTAGATAAAAAGAATAAATATAATACTCTAAAATATTTTATTGATATTCATAGAGACTCAGTAAATAAAAATGTAACTAGTGTAAACATAAATGGTAAAGATTATGCTAGAATACTCTTTGTCATAGGATTAGAACATGATAATTATAAAGATAATCTAAAATTAAGCGAAGACTTAAATAATTTATTCAATAAATATTATAAAGGTTTATCTAGAGGTATCTATAAAAAAGAAGGCCCTGGAGTAGACGGTATATATAACCAAGATATCAGTCCTAATAGTATTTTAATTGAAGTAGGAGGAGTAGATAACAATATAGATGAAGTACTTAATACTACTGAAGCAATATCTAACATATTATATTACTATATAAAAGGTGATAATAATGGATAAGAAAAAAATATTAAAAATAGTATTCATAGTATTATTCTTAAGCTTTATCATAGCTTATGTAATAGAAAAAAGTGGTTATTATGAATATAATCTTCGTAATAAAACAGTTTTAACTAAAGAATCGATGGAGAAGTTTGAAAAAGATGTAAGTGAAGGTAGGGATGTTAGTATTGAAGATTATGTAGTTAATACCAGTACTGACTACACAACAAAATTAACCAGAGGTACCAACAAGGTATCCACTAAAGTAAATGATGTTCTAAAAAAAGGCATAGAGAGTGTATTTAAAGTATTAGGTAAGTTTGTCTATGACTAAAACATACAAGAAAACATACAAGAAAGCATACAAGTAGATTGACTATAATTAATATATATAGTATAATATTAGTAGAAAAAAATGAGGTGATTTAAATGCAAAATTATATACCACCATTTGAAATAACTAATATTATGCTAGAAAGAGTTTCTTCAATTATGAAGAAAATTGGTGGACTTGAAAACTATAAAGATTTAAATAAAATGCCAGTCTTAAGAAGAAATAACAGAATAAAATCTATTCATTCATCACTTGCAATAGAGGCAAACTCTTTATCACTTAGTCAAGTTAAAGATGTTATTGATGGTAAATTGGTAATTGGACCAGAAAAAGAAATACAAGAAGTAAAAAACGCTTATAATGCTTATTTAAAAATTAAAGAAGTAAATCCATATAGTATAAAAGATTTAAAAGAAATACACGGCATTATGACATATTTAACTACAGAGGAATCCGGAAAGTTTAGAAGTACTGGCGAAGGAGTCTTTGATGAGAATGGCAATTGCATACATATTTGTCCACCAGCAAATCAAGTAGAAGAACTTATGGAGCAATTGTTCAATTGGATGAAAGAAAAAAAGAACGAAATACATCCATTAATATTATCTTCAGTATTCCATTATGAATTTGTCTTTATACATCCATTTGGTGATGGCAATGGAAGAACAGCTAGATTGTGGCAGAATGTTATCTTATCTGAATATGAAGATATATTTGAATATGTTCCAATAGAAAGTGCAATAAAAAAATATCAAGATGAATACTATAGAGTAATTGCTAATTGTAATGCAAATGGTAATTCAACTGAATTTATAGAATTTATGTTAAAAATGATTGATGAAGAACTAGATACTTTAATTGTTGGAGTAAATAATCAAATTAATCATATAAGTCCATATATAAAAAAATTACTTGATACAATGGAGCCTGGAATTAAATATAGTACCAATGAGTTAATGAAATTAGTAGATATGAAATCTAGAGTTTCATTTAGAGAAAACTATCTAGTTCCCGCTATTGAAAATAATTTAATAAAAATGACATATCCAGATAACCCAACTAATAAAAATCAAACATATTATAAAGATTAATATAGTCTATTTATTATAAAAAGAAGCAAGATTATTTTCTTACTTCTTTTAATATTCTATCAGTATTACTAAAATTTAATTTAGCCACTTCTTTTAAAACATTTACCCCATATTTTTCTACTAATTTAATACCAACATCTTCCACATAATAATTGGCTCCCTTAGGTAAGAAGATACCATACTTATCACCAAGTTTATCAATTTCCTTAACAAAGATATATCTACTTATTAATGAGGAACAAGCGACAGATAAACACTTATCTTCAGCCTTAGTAATAAAAGTAATTCCCTTCAAAGGACTAGGTACTTCAGATAAATGCTTATAATAAGATGACTCGGGTTCAAACTGATCTACAACAATATAATCATATTCATTATCCTTAACCATCTCAGTTAATACTTTATTATGAAGTACAGCCTTTATCTTATTCATATTCATATCTTTACCATAATTCTTATTATATTCTTTATTAGATAACATAATAGTTTTATATTTAATTTTCTTAATAATTTTAGGAACTATTTTTAGTATTTGTTCATCAGATAATTTTTTAGAATCTTTAACTCCAAGTTCAGTCAAGAAAGGGATATCATCTTTATTTACATATGATGCAGTTACTACGATAGGTCCATAATAATCACCAGTACCAACTTCATCAGAACCAACTGAAGAAATATCTATTGGTATAGTAGTTTCTTCTTTTTTTTCTTTAACTTCTTCCCTATCTATAAAGTAATCAATATTCTCTTTATCTTTACCAATACTTTCCCACATACCAGCCTCAATATCTGCTGATACTCCTTGAAACATTGCCTTACCAGATTCATATAAAGTAACTATTGTATCACCAGTATCAGCTTGAAATATAGCATAAGGAGGAGTCTTATCTCTTTTCATGTCTTTATAAAAGTCAGCCATTAATTTTTTAGTTTCATTATCTACGCGTATAACTTTGGTAATAGTTTTATTTTTCATGTTCCACCTCTTAATTACATTTTATCAAATTACTATAAGAAAGTCTATAAAACTTTATAGTTAAAAGATAATTTTACACAATTTCCTTGAAAAAAATCTCTATCCATGTTATAGTAATTACTATCAAAGAGGTGATACCATGAAGTTTTACACTGGACCAGAAGATTTAAAAGATGTTATAGAAAGATACATCGTTATAGGAAATGATATGGCAGTATATTATTTAAACAATAGAAAAGTATCTATTCCCAATTTTACTGAAGAACAAAGAGAAGAAATTAAAAAAATAATGTTACAACAATTACAAGAAAGAAATGAAAGTGTAAATCTAAGACCATATACTTTACAAAAAAGTTTTGATACTGCAGTATTAACTACACTAGTGGGTTCATATATAGCTAATCGTATTAAGTTTGGTACTATGAAAGCCTACCTAACAATAGGTACAATATTTGGTACAATATATTTAACTAATAGAATACTAAAAGAAAAAGCAATAATTAAAGAAGTAAAAAAATCAAACTTATTTCTTGATATGTATGAAGAATTACAAACTCCTGAAGGTAAAATTGCTGTCGAAGAATTAAACTTTGATAAAATATATTCTGAAGAACTAAATGTTAATACTTTAGATGATTTTAGTTACAGTGAAGTTAAAGAAGTACATAAAAAACTAAAAAAAGTAAAATAGTAAGTTATCTTAATTTTAAGATGCTTTTTTCTTTATATTTCCTTGTTTTTTAAGCATAATTAATATATAATATATATCGAGGGTGTTAGGTATGAAAAGACAAATCATCAAAGTAAATAATATGTCATTTAAATTTGAAGACAATTATCTATTCAAAGATTTTAATCTAGAAATAGAAGAGTCTTCTTTTGTCTCAATCATAGGTATGAATGGTTCCGGCAAAAGTACTTTAGCCAAAATACTAATAGGACTATATAAAGCCGAAGGCTATATTACCATAGATGGTTATTTATTAAATGAACAATTCATTAAAAAAATAAGAAGAATATTTTCTGTTTGCTTTGCAAATAGTGAAACCCATTTTATTGGAGAAACAGTAAGAGATGACTTAGTATTTTCACTGGAAAACTTAGGTTATTTTTATGATGAAATGACTACTTTAATAGATATAATATCCAAAAAGTTCAAACTAGAGAATATTCTAGATAAGGAGCCAAGTCTCTTAACTGAAAGTGAAAAAACAAAAGTAGCCATTGCCTCAAGTCTAATTCATAGTCCTAAAATATTATTACTTGATGAAACAATAAACAAACTAACAGACACCGATAAAAAATTAGTTTTTAAATTACTTAAAGAATATCAAAAAGAAGAAAAGCTTACTATAATACTAATTACCCATAATCTTGAAGAAACACTATTTTCTGATAGAATTATTGTATTAGAAAATGGTAAAATAATCAAAGATGAAACAAAAGAAGAAATCTATAAAAATGATTATTTAGAAAGAAAGGGTTTTGAACTACCATTTGTAGTAAAACTATCACAAAATCTAATACTATATGATTTATTAGATAAAGTATATTTTAGTGAAAACGAGGTAATGAATAAATTATGGCCTTAAGTTTCAATAATGTAACATATAAAAGTAATTTAAAAAAGTTTAACTATGATTTTGAAGATGGTAAAATAACTACCATAGTATCGGGAGAAAGTCTATCATACTTTACTTATCTAATGAGTAATCTTGAAAAAGATTATAACGGTAAAATAACTAATACCTATAAAGGAAGAAATATTGGGGTAGTATTTAATAATCCTGAAGAAGCGTTTATTTTTAATACAGTAAGAGAAGAATTAGAGTTTGGTTTAAAAAAATATAATTATAAAGTAAGTACTATAAACAAAAGAATTGAAGACTCACTAAAAATGGTTAATCTACCAAAAGAATATTTAGATAAAAGTCCATTTGAATTATCAAGCGGTGAAAAAGAAAGTCTAGCCCTAGGAATAGTATTATCACTAAATCCCAAATTAATTATTATTGATAATCCAACAAGTAACCTTGATAGTAGAAATAAAGAATATCTAATAAAATTATTAAAGAAAATAAAAACTAGATATAATAAAACAATAATATTATTAACAAGCGATATAGAATTTACTATAAAAGTAACAGATAACTATCTAATACTAAAAAATGATAAAATAATAAGTTCAGGAGTAAAGAAAGAATTATTAAATAATATTAGTAAGATTAAAACTAGTAAGGTAGAAATACCTAAAATAATAGATTTTATAAATGCTGTAAAGAAAAAGAAAAATATTAACTTAGAACTAACTTTTGATGTAAAAGAATTAATGAAAGATATATATCGTAATGTTAAATAATATTACCATAGGTAGATATATAAATAAATCATCAGTAGTTCATAAGTTAAATCCAGTATTTAAAATAATATCATTAATAATAATGATAATAAGTATCTTCTTTATAGATAGTTATATAGACATAACTTTACTTAGTATGTATCTATTATTAACCATGTTATATAGTGATATAGATATAAAAGTATACCTAAAAAATATTTATGGTATAAAAATACTTCTAATATTTATATTTATTATAGATTTAATCTTTTTTACAAGTATAAATAGAATAATATTCGATATATTTAAATTAATATTTATTGTCTTATATTCCTCTATACTAACATATACCACTAGTATTACAGAACTAACATTCGGTATAGAAAAGTTATTAAGACCATTTAACAAATTAATTCCAGTAGGAGATATAGCCATGATAATAACTTTATCAATAAGATATATTCCTACATTAACCGAAGAAGCAAGTAGAATAATAAAGGCTCAAAAACTAAGAGGAATAAATTTTGATACTAAAAATATTAAAGAAAAAATAATAAGCATCAGTGGTATTCTAATGCCAATGTTTTCTCTATCAATAAAAAGAGCCGAAGAATCCGCAGATATAATGGATATAAGATTATATAATTATGGCAAATCAAGAACTAACTATCGTACTAATAAATGGACTAAAATAAATAGTCTATTACTAATACTAAATATATTAATATTAATTATAATAATCTGTTATTAAAAATTACAAAGTAATAAAGTTAGCAATGATACTCTATAAAAGCAATAAATATAGTACTTTATATGATTTTCCTAATTTCAGGAAAATCGTACACTATCTGAAATTTGCTAACATAAAAATATAAAACCAAATTAATTAAAAGGGGGAAAGATAAAATGAATAATTTAGAAATTAATAATATTACATTCGAAAGTATTAAACACATTGATGAATATGGAAATGAATACTGGGAAGCAAGAGAGTTACAAGAAGCATTACAATATACCGAATGGAGAAAATTCGAAGGTGTAATTGATAAAGCAAAAATTGCTTGTGAGTGGGGTGGTTATAAGGCTTTAGACCATTTTGGCGGAGCCGCCAAAATGGTTGAAATAGGTTCTAGTACAAAAAGAGAAGTTCCTGATTACAAGTTATCTAGATATGCTTGCTACTTGATAGCACAAAATGGTGATAGTAGGAAGAAAAGTGTTGCTCTTGCTCAAACCTATTTTGCTGTGCAGACAAGAAAAATGGAACTTACTGAAAGAGATTACTCTAGTTTAACTGAAGATGAAAAAAGATTCTATCAGAGAAATCTAACTAAAAAAGGTAACTATTCACTAAATCAAACTGCTAAAAAAGCCGGCGTAAAGAACTTTGATAAATTTCATAATGCTGGTTATAAAGGATTATATAATGGAGAAACAGCAAATGATATTGCTAAAAGAAAGAAATTAAGATATCGTGAAGATATTCTAGATAATATGGGTAGTGAGGAACTTGCAGCCAATCTTTTTAGAATTACCCAAACTGAAGCAAAATTAAAAAAAGATAATATAGAGGGCGAATCTGAAGCAAATAAAACTCACTATAATATTGGTAAAAACATTAGAGAGGTAATAGCTAAAAATGGAGGTACTATGCCTGAAGATTTACCGGCACCAGATAAAAGTCTAAAAGAATTAGAAAAAGAAACAAAAAACATACTTATAAATAGCAAATAAATAATATAATAAATTTATTAAGGAGAAAAGTATTATGAGATATTTAATTACAATTAGTTATGATGGGACAGATTTTTCTGGCTATCAAAAACAGCCCAAAGAAAGAACAGTTCAGTCAGAACTAGAAAAAGCATTAAAAGAAATAAATGGAGGTAAGAAAGTAGATGTTCATGCTTCAGGAAGAACTGATGCTGGAGTACATGCACTAAACCAGAAGGTTCACTTTGATTTAGAAACAAAAATAACTCCTGATAAACTAATAAGAGGTTTAAATAGTCTTTTACCAAATGATATTTATGTAAAAGACGTTAAAGAAGTACCAGAGGACTTTCATGCCAGGTTTTCTGCGATAGGTAAAGAATACATCTACAAACTAAATATGGGTGAATATAATCCATTAGAAAGAAACTATGTCTATCAGCATAATAAAAAATTAGATGTTATCGAAATGGAAAGAGCTATGAAGTACCTTGAAGGAGAACATAACTTCAAATCATTTACTAAAACAGATGAAGAAAAAGATGACTATGTAAGAACAATATCGCAAACAAATATAATTAGAGATAGCAAAGACATAAATAAAATAACTCTCTCATTCGTCGGAACGGGCTTTTTAAGATATATGGTAAGAAATATTGTTGGCACCCTAATAGCGGTTGGTGAAGGTAAAATAAAGAGTGAAGAAGTAATAGATATATTAAGAAAAGAAGATAGGAAAGCTGCTGGTAAAACAGCAAATCCAGAAGGATTATATCTAAAGAATGTCTTTTATTAATTTACAAAGTTAAAAATATATATTATAATTAATTAGAAGGATGTGTAATTATGGGAAGAGAATTAAGAAGAAAAGAAGCAAAAAGAAATGGAAAAAATGTTAGAGATATACAAAAATTAAGTAAAGAAAAGCCAATGACTATGAAACAGTTCATTACAATAATAGTAGTTTTATTAGTATTTTTTGTAATACTTTATATACTAACAGGAATATTTATTACTAAAGATATAAAGTGGTTTGATAAGAAAGATACTACTACTGATAATGTAAGTACTATATCAAATAAGATACTAGGAGTAGATTCATTAAGACAATCTGAAGAAGAATACTATGTCTACTACTACGACACTACTAACGAAAATAGTGATGTAACAAGTACTATTAATAGTCTTACTACAAAGGTATACAAAGTAGACCTACATGATGCATTTAACGCCAATATAGTTGGTGATCCATCAGGAGTAGTATCAGATATATCAGAATTAAAAGTAGCAGACCCTACAGTAATCAAAGTAGTAAACAGTACTATTACCGAGTACTATACAGGAGTAGAACAAATAACTACCACTTTAAAATAAAAAATAAGGGGGCAATTATGCAAAAATTATATTTAGATTGTGATGGTGTAATTCTAGATACAATAAATTATACCTATCAAATAATAAAAGAAAGAGGTATTTCCGAAGATAAAATAGATGACTTCTATAAAAACTTGTCATGGGAGACTCTAATCGAAGAGGCTGGAGAAATAAATAATTCCATTGAAAAAATAAAAGAATTAAGTAAACATTTTGATGTAGAAATACTAACTCATGTTAATTCTGATAATGAAATAAGAGCAAAGTTTAAATACTTTACTTCAGTACTCCCAGATATCAAGTTAAATGTTGTTCCAAAAATAATTAAGAAAGGCGATATAGTAAATCCCAAAGGAGCTATTCTTGTAGATGACTTTATGCCTAACTTAGAATACTGGAGTGAAGTAGGTGGAATACCAGTAAAATTTTCTGATACTAATAAAGAATGTAAATTTATTAAAATAAATGACTTATTAGAATTATTAGAAATGGATTTTACAAATAAAGTAAAGATTAAAGAATAAAGGTGATACAAATGAAGTTGATGAATGTAAAAGGAACTAGTGACAGTCTTCCTAAAGAAGAACTAATAAAAAGAAGAGTAGTAAATACCTTAACTAGTACTTTTGAAAAGTTTGGATATATGCCACTTGATACTACCATATTATGTTATTATGATCTATTAGCATCAAAGTATGCTGGTGGTAGTGAAATACTAAAAGAAGTATATACTCTAAATGATCAAGGCGATAGAAAACTAGGACTAAGATATGATCTTACAGTACCATTTTCCAAAGTAATTAGTATGAATGTAAATAAAAATATAACATTACCATTAAAAAGATACGAAGTAGGAAAAGTGTTTCGTGATGGTCCAGTAAAGACAGGTAGAGCAAGAGAGTTCTATCAGTGTGATGTTGATGTCTGTGGTATAGAAGGAACATTTATTGAGGCAGAAATGTTATCAATGACTAGTCTATGTTACAAAAAACTAGGAATAGATGTCTATATAGAAGTAAATAATCGTAAGTTACTTGAAGGCTTCATCCTAGCGGCAGGTATAGATGAAAATATTAAGAATAAAGTAATACTATCTGTAGATAAACTAGCAAAAATAGGAGAAAGAGGAGTAAAAGAAGAATTATCTTCTTATGATATAGAAGATGAAAAACTAGATAAACTATTTAGTTACTTCAAATGTACTATTGAAGAGTTAGATAATTTAGACATTACCAATAATACATTTACCGAAGGAAAAGAAGAAATAAAAGAATTATTTAACTACTTAAATAGTCTAGAAATAACAGAATGTAAGTTTACTCCATATCTTGCTAGAGGATTAGAAATATATACTGGTACAGTATTTGAAGTGTTTGATAAGAAACAAAGAATTATGTCCGCTATTGGAGGAGGAGGAAGATATGATAAAATAATTACCAACTTTATAGAGGATGGTAATACATATCCTGCCGTAGGAATATCTTTTGGTATTGTACCAATATGTGAAATATTAAAAGAAGAAGTAAATGAAGCATTATATGATGTACTTATAGTACCTATGAATACTAATATAGAATCATTAAAACTAGCTAATAGTTTGAGAAAAGACGATATCAAAGTACTAATAGAAATGAATAATAGAAAATTAAAGAAAGTATTTGAATCTGCTGATAAAAATAATGTACCTTATGTCATAGTACTAGGAGAAAACGAAGTAAATGAAGGTACTATAGAAATAAAAGATATGAAAAATAAAACTACTAGTAAGTTTAATATAAATGATATAGAAGGTATGAAAGAATATATTAATAAATAATATTATATATCCTCTTAAGCCTATAGATAGTCTTAAGAGGCACAATAGAGCCTAAGGTCTCTATTGTGAAAGTTTATTTAAGAAAGGTATAACTAATATCTTTCTTTTAATATATAGATTCTGCTTATATATAATAGGTATGTAGATACACTATTATTAGACTTTAGGCTAATAATAGCACTTTAATACCATGGAATTAAAGTGAAAAAAATAAATAAATTACTTGAAAAAAAACAAAATATTTGATATTATATTTATAGTAAGGAATGGTCGGTATATGAAACAAGATATAAAACAAAATAAAGTAAATATCTTTTTACTAATTACTACAATATTCAGTACTCTTATACTGTTAATAGGAGCAACATTCTCATATTTTAGTACAAGAAATATGAGTAAAATGAATGCCCTAGCAGTAGAGGCAGGAAAAGTAAGATTAGGCCTTAGTGTATCCGCACTTAGTACCGGACATAAGTTAATTCCTACTAATGATAGTGATATAATGACAGCATATAAACAAAATTGTATAGATGACTATGGTAATGGAGCATGTTCATTATATGAATTTGAAGTATATAACTTCAATAAAAGTCAAGATGTTATAGGTAAAATAGATTTTAATGTAAGTAAAATAGAAAATCTAAGTTATATGATATTAGATGAAAACGATAATGTATATTTAAGTAAAACAAGTGTACCAAATGGAGAAACAAAAGATTTACCTTTAGGAGAACATTTCTTATTAGGAGAAGCTACAGAATTAAGTAGCACTTCAAGAAAGTTTAAATTAATAATATGGTTAACAAACTTAGAAGAAGATCAAAATGATATAGATGCTGGTGGTAGTTTTTCTGCAGTAATAACATTTAGTTCAGTAACAGGAGGTAGATTAACCGCTACTGTAGAAGGCTATGAAGATAGTGGTAATAACATCTCCCATCTAGGAGGTGTCTAGTATGAAGCAAAAACTATTCAGTTCAATATGTTTGGTTCTAGCCATTGTAATAGTAGTAACAACGAGTACAACATTTGCTTATCTTATAGCATCAAGTGAAAATACAACTGATGTTTCAGGTAAAACAACAGACTTTAATGTAAAACTAGCATTAACTACAGTACATAAATCTACCAATATGGTACCACTAAAAGATTCACTAGTAGTAACTTCAATAAAAAATACTAATAAATGTATAGATGATAAAAATAACTATGAAGTATGCTCTTTATACAAATTAACTTTAAGTAATACAGGCAGTTCATTTACATTAAATGGCTATTTAAAAACAAGTAGTACAACTTATACAACAGGTAATTTAAAATATCAAGTATATGATACTAACTATAATGCTGTAACCGATGTCTTAACACCTTCATTAACTGCTAGTCAAAAAGTATACTTCAAAAAAGGCTCAAACAATATAAGTACCACTATAAATAGTACTAATGTAGAGTATTATCTAGTAATGTGGATAACAGAAACAAATACTATGCAAACAGCAGATTATTCAAAAAATTATTCTGGAGTAGTAGGATTTGAAGCTATCAGCGGAGATGTACTAGAAGCTAATTTAACAACATAAAATATACTGTAACAAAAAATGGTTGACAGTATATTTTTTTTGTGTTAAAATACTAAATGAAAGCGAGGGATAAAGATGGCAGTAAAAATAAGACTAACAAGAATGGGAGCAAAGAAAGCACCATTTTATCGTGTAGTAGTTGCAGATTCAAGAAGTCCAAGAGATGGTAGAATCGTAGAAAAAATAGGTACATATAATCCATTAACTACACCAGCTGAAATTAATATAGATAAGGAAGCTGCAAAAGAATGGCTTAAAAAAGGAGCTATACCTACTGATACAGTAAAGAATTTATTTAGTAAAGCAGGAATTATGAAAGAATTCCATGAAGAAAAGCAAGGTAAATAATGAACGATTTAGTAAATTTAACAGAACTAATCATTAAAGGATTAGTAAATGATAGCGAATCAGTATCAGTAAAAGAGTTCGAATCAGATGAAGATAACACAGTATTAATTGAAGTAATGGTATCTAGTGAAGATATGCCTAAAGTAATAGGTTATAGCGGTAAAACAATAAATTCAATTAGAACCATAGTTCAAGCTGCTTCATTTAATAAAGATAACAAATTAGTTAAAATAAATGTAGACTCTTATTAAGAACCAAGTGTTCTTTTTTTCTTTACTTTTTTTGACATATATTTTATAATAATTATGGAGGATAAAATATGAGCAAAATAAAAAATATATACGCAAGAGAAATATTAGATTCAAGAGGGAATCCTACAGTAGAGGTAGAAGTAACTCTAGAATCAGGAATAATCGGAGTAGCTTCAGTACCAAGTGGAGCCTCTACTGGTAAAAATGAAGCCTTAGAATTAAGAGATAACGATAAAAATAGATATCATGGAAAAGGAGTATTAAAAGCAGTATCTAATGTAAATAATATTATAAAACCAAGTCTAATTGGTAAAGATAGTTTAAATCAAAAAGAAATAGATAATATTATGTTAGAATTAGATGGTACAGATAATAAATCAGTACTAGGAGCTAATGCCATACTAGGAGTATCTCTAGCCAATTTAAAAGCTGCCGCTAAATACAAAGGCTTAGAATTATATGAATATCTAGGTAAAGAATATAGTATGCCAAAATGTATGATGAATATCCTAAATGGTGGAGCTCATGCCAGTAACAAATTAGATTTCCAAGAATTCATGATAGTACCAAATAAAGAAGAATATAAAGAAAATCTAAGAATGGGATCAGAAGTATTCAATACCCTAAAGAATATCCTAAAAGAAAAAGATTTACTTTGTGGAGTAGGTGATGAAGGTGGCTTTGCTCCTTTAATAGAGGATGCCGAAGAGGCTCTTGACCTAATTGAAGAAGCTATAACCAAATCAGGATATACTCTAGGTAAAGATATAAATATAGCTCTAGATGTTGCAGCATCAGAGTTCTATGATGAAGAAAAAGATATATATCTACTTGAAGGAAAAGAATACACTAAAGAAGAATTAATTAGTTATTATGAAAAATTAGTAGATAAATATCATATAATCTCAATAGAGGATGGTATGGCTGAAGAAGATTTTGAAGGCTGGAAACTATTAACAAATAGACTATCAAATATTCAGTTAGTTGGAGACGATCTATTCGTAACCAATAAAAAACTATTACAAAAAGGTATAGACCTAGGCATAGCAAATGCTATCCTACTAAAATTAAATCAAATAGGTACAGTAACTGAAACCTTAGAAACAATCAAACTAGCAAGAGAAAATAACTATAAAACAATAATATCTCATCGTAGCGGTGAAACAGAAGATAACTACATATCAGATTTTGCCGTAGGACTAAATCTAGGCCAAATAAAAACAGGCTCAATGTCAAGAGGAGAACGTCTATCAAAATATAATAGACTTCTAAGAATAGAGGAACAAATAAAATGAAAAAACTATTAATAATAATACCACTATTATTTATATTAATAGGTTGTACTAATAAAGAAGAAGAAAATAAAATAGCTTACTTAGAATATAAAAATGAATTAGAACAAAGAGATATATTTAATGGTGAAGAAACCCTTGACTTTAATGTATATTTTAATATTGAAAGAGTAGATGAAGAAATAACAGATTATAGCTTAGTAATAGATACTCCTAAAATAAATATGCATAATGTAAAAGCATTACTTATTCATAACTTTGTTAATGAAGAAGCATATCCATCAGTAGGAATATTTGATAGTCCCAAAGAACTACAAGAGAATAGTAAAGATAAAATAGTATTAAATGGACATATTCAAACTATAAATGATATTTCCAATACTAAATTTAAATTATATCTAGAATATACTGATGATAATAATGATTTAAATAAAATATATTATGAAGTAAATAGAGGCTAAAAAATGACAAAAAGTGTATAACAAATGTTATATACTTTTTTTGGTGATATCATGAAAGTAAAAGTAATAGATGAAGGACATGAAAAAGATTTAGAAGAATCTATAAATAACTTTATTAAAGAGAATAATATCGATATAATAGATATCAAGTTTAATAGTTCATGTAGTATCTATGGAGAAGAGCAAATATACTGTTTTTCTGCTCTTATAATGTATGAAAGTAATAATAAAGAATAAATATTTAAATATGTCAAATATAATCTTTCTCTTTATATAAATTCCAATTTGTGGTATCATATATATAGGAAGTGAAATATGAGAACTAAGAAAATATTTTTAAATATGATATGTGATATTTTACCATACCTAATAATTGGCGTAATAGGTATAGTAAAAATGGATGTTTTAATAAACTATATTGGAGACGTTGGTAATGGCTATTATCAAACCATAAACCAAATAATATCTTATGTCTTCTTAGCTCAAATGGGCTTCTCCGAAGCCGTTACCTATAGTTTATATAAACCATTCGCAGATAAAAATAAAGATAATATAAATGCCATATATGGCGGAGCAAGAAAAGTATTTAGAATAATAGCCTTTGTAATATTAGGAATAATATGCCTAGTAACACTAGGATTATATCTCTTCTATCACTTTGAAGAAGGTTATAAAGCATCCGCTTTAATATGCTTCTTCATAATCTCAACATCATACCTAATATCATATTTTGGAAGAGGTCAAACATATCAAGCCGTATTATGTGCTGCCCAAGAAAAATATGTATATTCCCTAGTATTCAATGGCGTAAAAATACTATGTGACATCCTAATAGTAGTAGTAACAGTAAAATTTAGAACACTAGAATCAATAGCCATCGTAATCTTAATAATGAAGATACTCGAAGAAATAATAAACAGAATAGTAGTCAAAAAGAAATATCCATATCTTCATGAAATAGCTAGAAAAGATACCAGTATGGTAAAAATGACCAAAGATTTAGCTTGGACACAAATAGGCTACCTAGTATTAAATAACGTCGATGCCTTATTATTAATGGCCTTCAATGGCCCAGTAATGGTAAGCATCTATACCACATATAACTATATATTAAGATTCTTAAATGAAGTAGCCTCAAGAGTAGAACTATCAAGTGTATATTCTTTTGGTAATGTCTTTGCCAAAAAAGAAGATGATAGAGTATACTCATTATTCAAAGAATTCCTAATGCTATTTATCTTAATAGCCTTTAGTATGTCAATAACATTTATGATAGGAATAAGAGGCTTTGTCTCAGTATGGGTAGGAAAAGAAAACTACATACTAAGTTATTTAACAGTAGTACTATTTACCTCAACATTATTCCTAAATATCATGTATTATCCCCTAGTGGCCTTAATAAATGCCGATGGCCTATTTAAAGATAATAAAAAACACATCTTTATATGTGCTACAACTAACTTAGTATTATCAATAATACTAATAAACTTCTTTGGAATAAATGGAATATTATTAGGTACTGCAATTGCTTTCTTAGTAAATATATTACTAAAAACAAATCTAGTTACCAAGAAAATATTAAAAGAAGTAAAACTAATAGACGTATTAAAATACTTTATCATAACAATACTATTATTTGTTATATTATCATTAATCTTAACACCAGTAGAATCATACTTTGTAAGTATAAGTACCGGCTTTATAAGTACAATAATAAAACTAGGTATAGTATTCATCTTAGTAACATTAATAACCATGATAATATTATATTTAATTAGTAATGATGCCAAAAATCTTTTCAGAAGAATATTAAATATGTTAAAAAGAAAACTAAAAAAATAGAGATTTTTACTTTTTCTCTATTTTTTCTTTTATATTATTTTTAAAATCAATAACCTTATCCTTAACATTAATTTTAATCTTAGGAAAAGCCTTAAATAATCTACGATTAAGAATCTTACCATTAATAATCTCTTTTATCTTATGATTAAAGTCCTCAGTACTATCTTTCTTAATAAGTTTAGTAATAGTATTCTTAATTCTAATAGTAACATTAAGAGATATAATTAAATCAGTAATAAATATAACAAGTAAAACACTACCCAATATTATTAATACCTTATCACTAATCATAGCAATAACACTAGATAAGAAAGGATTAACTATATATATAAGAAGGGCACCAAGTAAACCAAACCAAATAGAATTCTCTAAACACACTCTTCCATTAATATTAAATTTCCTATTACTATAATCCCACCATCTAGCCTTAAATAACTTCTCCATAAGATAACTAACCAAATATTCCATTATTGAACAAACTACAACCGCTAAAAGAAATACAGTGATAAAACTATTACGATATCTACTAAGATATAAAATCATAATAATAGAGGAAAATCCATATATAGGACAATAAGGACCTAACAAAAAACCTCTATTAACAAACTTTTTATCTTTATTAAAAGTAACAACTACTTCAATAGCCCACCCAACAAAAGAATAAATTAAAAATAATATAAAATAAGTAAAAAAAGTTTTCATATATCTACCTCACTTTAAAAGTATACCAAAATAAGTAAAATATGTAAAGATATTGAAAAAAATAATATAATATTATATAATTAGAGGGAAGAAGGTGTATTTATGAAAAGGATATTAACAGGATTAAAACCAAGCGGAGAATTAACTTTAGGTAGTTATATTGGTGGTATAAAAGGTACTATTAAAAGACAAGAAGAGTATGAATCATTTCTTTTTGTACCAGATATGCATGCTATTACAGTAAGACAAGAACACGATTTATTAAAAGAAAGAATAAGAAAAAATGTAGCTTTATATTTAGCCTGTGGTGTAGACCCAGACAAAAATATAATATATTTACAATCAGAAAATCTATATCATGCTAATCTATCTTGGGTATTAGAATGCAACACCTACATGGGCGAAGCTTCTCGTATGACACAGTATAAAGATAAATCAAGTAAAGGAGAAAACGTTACTGTAGGACTATTTACATATCCAATCTTAATGGCCTCAGATATATTATTATATGATGCTGACTATGTACCAGTAGGAATAGATCAAAAACAACATGTAGAACTTGCACGTAATATCGCCGAAAGATTTAACAAAAACTATGGAGAAACATTCAAAATACCAGAACCATTAATACCTAAAGTAGGAGCCAAAATAATGGATTTACAAAATCCCACTAAAAAGATGAGTAAGAGTGATGAAACATATAAAGGAGTAATCCTTCTATTAGATGATGAAAAAACAATCAGAAAGAAAATAATGAGTGCTGTAACAGATAGTGAATCAAAAGTCTACTATAACCCTGAAACAAAACCAGGAATATCAAATTTACTTATTATTTATTCATCACTTAAAGAAATAAGTATAAAAGATGCTGAAGAACACTTTAAAGACTATAACTATGGTAATTTAAAAAAAGAAGTTGCCGACTTAGTTGTAGAAGTTCTAACTAATATTCAAACAAAGTATAATGAATTAATAAATAGTACTGAAATAGATGAAATACTAGATAGAGGAAAAGAAATAACTAATAAAATAGCCAAACAAAAACTAGAAGAAGTATTCAGTAAAGTAGGTTTAGGAAGATATTAAAGGAATGAATTAAAACTCATTCCTTTTCTATATATATTTCTTTATTAATAATAGTATTATATTTAGATAATTTATCTAAAACACTCTTATTAACATAAACATTATAAGTAATATTTTCATCAAAACTCTTATTAATAATTCTAGAATTTCCAAGAATATAATCAACATCTTTAATATCATTATAATTAAAAATAATATCTATATCATAACCCTTTTCTAACTCAATAATATTATTATCTCTAATAACTTCTCTAGCTACTTTAGCATAAGTTCTAGTAAGAGGACCCACTCCTAGTTTAATACCGCCAAAATACCTAATAACCACAATCAAAGTATAATTTAAATAATTACTAGTAATTTGATTCAATATAGGATATCCAGCAGTACCTGAAGGTTCATTATCATCATTAGCTCTAATATCACTATCAATAACATATCCATAACAATAATGAGTAGCATTAGGATACTCTTTTTTTATACTATATAAAATATCATTAACTTCATCTTTACTATATACTCTAAATATCAAAGAAATAAACTTAGAGTTCTTAATAATAAGTTCATATTTATCATTATTCTTAATACTAAACATAATCTCACCACCACCATTATACTATATAAAAATATAATTATCAAATACTTCTCTTATATATAATAGGTATCTCGGATACACTGTTATTAGACCTAAGGCTAATAACAGCACTTTAATACCCTAGAATTAAAGTGAACAAAAAAACTAAAAAAACATTGACTAACCATAGAAACATAATTATAATAGAGAGTTATATATAAGATAGAAAAGAGAAGGAGGTAATTTGAAAAAAACAATATTAATATTAACAATAATAACTATCTTACTAGGAGGTACCATCTTTGTCATATATAAAAATAACCAAAATAGCAAAGAAGAAGTCATAGATATCTTCAAAGAAGATAAAAAAGAAGAAAAAGAAGAGTCAAAAGATAATATTCCTACTACCAAAGTAACCGTAGATATCAAAGGAATGATAAATAACCCAGGAGTATACGAAGTAGATAGTAATTTCAGAGTAAACGATGTCATCACTCTTGCAGGAGGCCTAAAAGAAGGCGCAGATACCAGTAATATAAATCTAGCCAAAATAGTAAGTGATGAAATGACAATAATAATATATAGTACTGAAGAAGTACTGGAAAAATTCAAACAAGAAGTATGTATCTGCAACTGTCCATATATAGAAAATAATGCTTGTATAAATAATAATGATAATAATAGTAATTTAATAAACATAAATACTGCCACTATAGAAGAGTTAACCGCCTTAACCGGAATCGGAGATGTAAAAGCTGAAGCCATAATCAAATATCGAAATGAAGTAGGAAAATTTAAAACAAAAGAAGAACTATTAAATGTCGATGGAATAGGAGAGTCTCTATTTGAAAAAATTAAAGATGATATTACAGTCTAGATATATCTTCAAAATACTAACTATCTTAATCCTAATAATAACTATAATATATACTAAGTATTATCCCTTTAAATCAGTATTTAATACTAATGATACAGAATTTATAGGTATAGTCGAAGACTACATCATAAAAGATAATCAAATAAAAATAAGTCTTAAATCAAAAGAAAGAATAATAGTAACATATAAATATACCGGTAAAGTATTTAATAATCTCTCTTATGGAGATAAAATCAAAGTAACAGGAGTACTAAAAGAACCAAGTACCAATAATATCTTCAATAATTTTAACTATAAAAAATATCTCTATAATAAAAAAATATACTATATAATCGAAGCCTCAAAAATAGATAAAATCCAAAACAATAATAACCATATATATACCATAAAAAACTTACTCTATACCAGAATAAATAGTCTAAAATCCTCTAATTATATCAAAGCATTATTATTCGGAGATAACAAACTAGATAAAGAAATAAAAACAAGTTATCAAATAAATGGAATATCTCACTTATTCTCAGTATCAGGTTTCCATATTAATTTCATAACCTCAATAATATACTTCTACTTAGATAGAGTAACCTATAATAAAAAAATAAAATACATAACAGTAGATATCTTCTTAGTATTATATCTATTACTATGTAACACTACATCATTATTAAGATGCACAGTAATGAATATTCTTCTAAGTATAAACCATCTTCTAAAACTAAATATAAAGAAAATAGACATAGTATTATTAACTCTAATACTATGTATCATAATTAATCCCTTTATAATATATGATATCGGTTTTATCTATTCATATACCATAAGTTTCTTCTTAATACTATATAAAAACAAATATAAGACAAATAACAAACTACTAAAAATAATATATATATCCCTAATATCTTTCTTAGTATCATTACCAATAAATATATATACCTCATATGAAATAAACTTCCTAAGTATTATATTAAATATAATAATAGTACCCATAGTAAGCTTAATATTATTACCATTATCATTATTAACACTAATATTCCCTATATTAGATAATATATTATATTTAATAACCAGTATCCTAGAAAAAATATCCCTATATACATCAAACATAAATATATTCAAACAAGTTCTCTCTAAACCAAGTATTATTTTAATAATAATATACTATCTAGTAATAATCCTAATACTAAGTAAAAATAAACACTACTATCTAATCTTAATATTACTAATATTTCATAAAACAATTCCCCTATATAATAGTAACCTAGAAGTAGTAATGTTTGATGTCGGTGAAGCCGACTCTATGCTAATAAGTACTCCAAGTAAAAAAGTTAATATCTTAATAGATACCGGAAGAGGAATAGACATAAACAATATAATAATCTATCTAAAAAGTATCGGTATAAGTAAACTTAACTATCTAATAATAACTCATGGTGATGAAGATCACATCGGCGGAGCCCTCTATCTAATAGATAATTTCAAAGTAGATAATGTAATTCTAAATAAAGGAGACTATACAGAATTAGAAGTAGAATTAATTACCCATCTAAAAAATAAAAATATCAAGTACACTAATAATATAAATAAAATACCATTACTAGGTAGTTATATGTATCTTCTAAATACAAAAAAATTTAGTAATGAAAACGATAATAGTATCGTAACCTATTTTGAATACCAAAAATATAAATTTCTATTCATGGGAGACTCTTCCTCTAAAACAGAAGAATATTTAATTAATAATTATAATCTTACTAATATATCGTTCTTAAAAGTAGGTCATCATGGTTCTAACACCAGTAGTAGCCCTCTCTTTATTAATAAGATAACCCCCAAAGTATCCCTAATATCCGTAGGAAGAAATAATTTTTATCATCATCCTAATAAAGAAGTACTAACAAACCTATCAAACTCGGTAATCTATAGAACAGACATAAATAAAAGTATCAAAATAAAAATAAATAACAAAGTAAAAATAACAAAACTAAATAATAATTAGAAAGAAGGTCAAAATGAATTATTATAATGAAATAAAAAACGAACTAATAAATAATGAAGTATACAAAAGAGTAAAGGATTATTCAAAGAATAAAAATGAACTAAGTACTTATTATAATGTCGGTAAATTGTTAATTGAAGCCCAAGGTGGTGAAGAAAGAGCTAAATATGGTGATGGTTTAATAAAAGAATACTCAAAAAAATTAAGTGAGGAATTGGGAGGAAAATATAATATAACTACATTAAAAAGAATGAGACAATTTTATTTAATTATTGAAAAAGGTGCCACACTGTGGCACCAATTGACGTGGAGTCATTATAGAGAACTTTTGACATTTGATAATATTGATGAAATTAACTATTACATAAAGCAAACTGGGGATTATAATTTAAGTGTTAGAGAGTTAAGAGAAAAAATAAAATCTAAAGAATATCAAAGACTAGATGATAATACAAAATTAAAGTTAATAAATAAAGAAGAAACGGTAGTAAGTGATTTTATAAAAAATCCTATAGTAATAAGAAATAAATACAACATAGATAAAAAATCCGTAACCGAAAAAATATTGCAAAGATTAATACTTGAAGATATACCATCATTTTTAAAAGAATTAGGTGATGGCTTTACATTCGTTGAAAATGAATACAAAATTAAAATAGGTAATACCTTTAATTATATAGACCTACTTCTATACAATATCAAGTTTAATTGTTATGTAGTAATAGAATTAAAAGTAACCGAACTAAAGAAAGAACATATCGGCCAAATACAAATATATATGAACTATGTAGATAAAAATATTAAAACTATAAATCAAGATAAAACTATTGGCGTAATAATCTGCAAGAAAGATAATGGTTATTATATAGAGTATTCTAGTGATAACAGAATATTTTCTAAAAATTACATATTGTCTTAGGAGGTCTAAATGAATTATTATAAAGAAATAAAAATGAACTAAGTACTTATTATAATGTCGGTAAATTGTTAATTGAAGCCCAAGGTGGTGAAGACAAGGCTAAGTATGGAAATGCTCTAATAAAAGAGTATTCAGAAAAATTAACAAATGAAATCGGAAGGGGATATACATTTTCAGCATTATCAAGAATGAGACAATTTTATTTGTTGTCAGAAAAAATTGCGACACTGTCGCAACAATTGACATGGAGCCATTATTGCGAACTTTTGGTTTTTGATAATGTTGACGAAATTAACTATTACATAAAGCAAACTGAAATTTATAATTTAAGTGTTAGAGAGTTAAGAGAAAAAATAAAATCTAAAGAATATCAAAGATTAGATGATAATACAAAATTAAAGTTAATAAATAAAGAAGAAACAGTAGTAAGTGATTTTATAAAAAATCCTATAGTAATAAGAAATAAATACAACATAGATAAAGAATCTATAACAGAAAAAATATTGCAAAGATTGATACTTGAGGATATACCATCATTTTTAAAAGAATTAGGTGAGGGTTTTACATTCGTTGAAAATGAATACAAAATCAAAATAGGTAATACTTATAACTATATAGATATATTACTATTTAATTATATTTATAATTGCTTTGTAGTAATAGAATTAAAAGTAACCGAACTAAAAAAAGAACATATCGGTCAAATACAAATATATATGAACTATGTAGATAAAAATATTAAAACTATAAATCAAGATAAAACTATTGGCGTAATAATCTGCAAGAAAGATAATGGTTATTATATAGAGTATTCTAGTGATAACAGAATATTTTCTAAAAATTACATATTGTCTTAGGAGGTCTAAATGAATTATCATAATACAGGTAAATTATTAATTGGAGCCCAAGATGATGAAAATAGAGTTAAGTATGGTGATGGTTTAATAAAAGAATATTCAGAAAGATTCACAAAAGAATTAGGTAATATATATTCAGTAACTACACTTAAATATATGAGAATGTTTTACCTATTAATCGAAAAAGGTCAACCACTGGCTGACCAATTAACTTGGTTTTATTATTGTGAATTATTGTTTATTAAATATAATATTTACTATTTTTAAAGCATTTATATAGTTTTGTATTTTTAAATGATATATAAATCAATATAAAATAAAATATTGCAAATATCACTCTGTTATGATAAAATAAATGTGAAATGTAGGTGTATTATATATGAATAAAAAAATTAAATTGTTACTACTTTGTATCCTTTCACTAACACTTTTATTTACAAAATCGAATGATGTACTAGCAGTAGAATGCGATACAAAAACAGCAGAACAATTAGCAAAAATTATATATCATGAAGTTGGAGCTGATACCGCTAAAAATAAAGATGATAACTTTTTTCAAAGATTAACGACTGCAAGCATAGTATTAAATAATGCTTACAACAAAAAAGGTAGTACTACGTATGAAAAGTTAATGAACTTGACTGATGGAAATTATCAAGGATATAGTGAATATAAAAACAATAGTTTTAGTAGTGAAGTTGCTCAAAGTAAACAAAGTGAAATGCTTTATATAGCAGAACTTGTTTTAACTGGTAAATATAATTTACCAAAAAATATGACATTACAAGCTTCAAAAGACATAGTTAATAAATTCGGAACAGTATGGTTCTATATAGAAAATCCTGGCTATGAAGACACTTATTTCGGTTATGAGGGAAGTTCTCTAAGTAATACTAATGTATTTGGAAGTAAACTTTCTGATACAACATCAGATTATTATAAAAAACTAGCAAAAAAATATGAAAAATCATCTTATGACACAACTTCCAGTACAGTATGTAATGGAAAAACAAAGCCTTCACCAACACCTAATGAAGGTGGTAATAGTGGAAGTAGTAGTAGCACTAGTACTAAAGGAAATACAACAATAGTAGATGCTTGTACTAATCCAGATATACTTAGAGTCATATATTTTGGTAGATTAATTGTAGATATAGTAAAAATTGTTATTCCAATAGGATTAATAATTATGGGAATGATAGACTTTTCAAAATCTATTGTTACTAGTGATGATGGAGTACAAAAGAAAAACATGAAACTATTAGTAAAAAGAATCGTTTTCGCAGTACTTGTCTTCGCAGTTCCTTGGATAGTAGAAGTTTTAATGATAAATTTAGGTAATTTAACAGAAGGCGTTAACTTTACTGATTGTTTAGAAAATGCTACTGGTGATTGTATCGATCAATTGGAAAATGGGTATTCACGTTGTTATTCAAAAGATGAATATTCTTGTTACTATTGCCCATCATCAGATAAGTATTTATGGAGACCAGGTAGTCCAAGTGAAAATTGTCCTGGTGGAATAGGTTGGAGTAAAAAGACAAATATAGAAGAAAAAAATTGCAAATAATTAAAGTATAACTAAGTATGGTTATACTTTTTTTCTAAAAATAAGATTATGTAATTGACTAAAAATCTTCAAAATGGTATACTTTATATAGTAGGAAAGTAGGAATCTTATGAAAAAGAAAAAAGTGGTTAAAAAAGAGTATGATTATAGAAGAACTTTTCTAGTTTTTACTATAGTATTTAGTATTATTATAGGAATAAGTACTTATTGGATCTATGCCTATAAACATAAACATCCTTATCTAGAAGATAATATAATCAATTATAAAATAGATAGTTATGTTAAAACCAAAGGTAATGTTGTTTATTTAGAAAATATTGATAATAAAGTTACAAATGATTTTGTTAATAAACAGCATAAAATTATAAATAACAATAAAATTATCGATACCGATATAACTAAAACAATATATAAAAATATTTTATCAATAAAAATAAGTTATATTCTATATGGAGATTTATCTAACTATGAAGAGATTTTGATTTTAAATTATAATCTAAAAAATAAAAAAATAGTAAATAATGATAATCTTTTAGAAATGACTAATGTTACATACAAAGATATAGCGGATTCACTATTTACTGATTATATAAAAATAGAAGATACTAGTAGTGTGGTCATAGATGCTATTACCAATGAAAAACTTACTGGTACAGAATTTAATGATAATAGTTATAAATATATAACTAGAATAAGAGAAAACTTGCCTGATATAATGAGCTTATATATCAAAGATAATAAATTATATTATGCAGTAAAATTAAAAGATATAAATAAATTATGCTACCAAACAAACATAGATGTTAGTGGTAAATATATAGATAAAGAAATAGATAAATTATAAGGAGGAAATTATGGAAAGTATTTTATCTGCAACCGCAATTGGAATAGGGGTAATGGTTGGACTTGCATTTTTAGGATTAGGACTAGGAGTAGGCCTACTAGGAGGAAGAGTAGCTGAAGCCGTAGGAAGAAACCCAGAAACTAAAAATGATGTAGTACATTCAATAATGACAATATTAATAATATTTTCAATATTCTTATTATTCTTATTTGCATTTTGTTTCTTATTATTATTCTTTAATCCATTAGTGGGATAATATGACTTTATTTATTATCTCTTTTGCTGTTATTATACTACTTGTAGTATTAATGAGCTTAATACTTAAGAATGCTGTAAAAGAAGTAGATAAAAAATCTAAATCATACTTTGTAGATAAACTACAAGAGTATGATTACCTAATAGATGAAAAAGAAAAGAAACTTTCTGAATTAGAAAGCGAATTAGAAAAAAGAAAGAATGGATTAAAAGATGGTAATAGTGATATCAATAATCCTAACTATGATTTTGATAGTAGTATTATTGATATGCTTACTGAAACAAATTATCTTGATAAGAATATATTTGAATTAAATAAAAAAATAGAAGAAAAATTTATAATTAATTATGAAGATTTACTTAAAGATTTTTTATCAAATATTAAAGATAATAATAAATATGACTTTACTCTTAAACTTAGAAATAAGTTTACACCTGACGAAATATATAAGATAGAAACTTTATTACCTGAAGAGAGAGATAAGTATTTAAAAGAATTATTAACTGATGAAGAATACAAAGTATATGAAATATTTGTGATAAGTAATAAGTTTAATATGGTAGATTTTATAGATTATCTAAATAGATTAATTGAACTTAATAATCCTACTGTTACTGTACTTGTACCAAATAAAAATATTAATTATGATTATATTGATAGTAAAATCAAGACTAAAGTATCAGATAATATATATAGAGGAATTAAAATTATTTATAAGAATAAAGTATATGACTTTAGTTTAAATGAAGGGAATGTGTGATATGGAACTTAATAAAGTAAATAAAAAAGTTGAAGATATTAAGAATAATGATAATATCTTTTCTGTTGGCAAAGTAATAAAAGTTAATCCTTATACTGTTATTGTATCAGGACTTAATGATATTACTTATTATGAAGAAGTAAATATTGATGATAAAGCTAAAGGATTTGTTTTTACTGTGGGTAAAAATAATGTCACTATTTCTCTAATTGAAGTAAAAGAAAAAATAAATCCAGGTGATTCTGTATATGCTTTAAAGAAACAATTTAAATGCTTATTTAGTATGGATTCAATGGGTAAAGTTATTGATATCTTTGGTAATGATTTAATAGCAGGCAAGAAATTCGATAACTTAGTAGAAGTATCAATTGAAAATGACCCCATTCCTATTATGGATAGAGATCTAGTTACTAGAGAGTTTTTAACTGGTATTACTGGTATTGATATGCTATATCCTATTGGTAGAGGTCAGAGACAATTAATAATAGGAGATAAGAAGACTGGTAAAACACAAATAGCCTTAGATGCTATAGTTAATCAAAAAGATAAAAATATGGTATGTATTTATGTAGCTATAGGTAAGACTAAGAAAGAAGTTAAAGATATTTATTATGATCTCACTAAGAGAGGTGCTGCATCTTATACAATTATTATAGCTTCATTTAATGATGAACTTCCTAATAGAACATATTTAACTCCTTATGTTGCTCTTTCGATAGCTGAAGAGATGATGATGGACTCTTATGATGTATTAGTAATAATAGATGATTTAAAGAAGCATGCTGATGTATATAGACAGATAGCTCTTGCTAGCGGTAAAACACCAGGTAGAGATGCTTATCCTTCTGATATCTTTTATGCTCATTCTAGACTACTAGAAAAAGGATGTCAACATAAGAATGGAGGTTCTATTACAATACTTCCAATAGTAGAAACTAAATCTTCAGATATTACAGATTATATATCTACAAATATTATATCTATATGTGATGGACAACTTGTTTTATCTAGTAAAAACTTTGCTAAAGGACAAAAACCAGCATTAAACTATGGATTATCAGTATCCAGACTTGGTGGTAATGTACAGGATCCTGATATGAAGAAATTAGGTAGTTTAGTAAGAAGAGAATTACTAGAATATTTGGAAGTTAGAGATATATATGAACTTGCTAATATTGATGAAATGGGAGAAGAATTACAACATAGAATGAAGGAAGGTAAAAAGATTCTTGATAAATTAAGTCAAAATAAATTTTCTCCAAAGAGTAAGGAAGAAATGTTAAGTTTATATAAGTTCCTAGAAGAAGGTGAAGATAATGCAAGTAGGTAAGATAATAAAAATTAGTGATATATCTATAGAGATAATCTTATCAAGTACCAATATAAAGATAGGGGATATTCTTAAAGTAGAAGGAGACACTGAAGAAAAATATTTATTTGAAGTAGTTGAAGTAAATAATATATCTGCGACTTGTGTAAGTTTATATTCTACTAGAGGACTACAAAAGGGTAGTATAGTTTTAAAGAAAGCTGACGAGCTAGAAGTAGAATATTCTGATAAAATATTAGGAAGAATATTTGATTCATATGGTAATCCTATTGATGGTTTACCATTTGAAAGTGAAAGAAAAGTATCTGCGAATAATAGTGCTGTATCTTTAAAAGAAGTAAAAGTTGAGACTGAACCATTATGGACTGGTATTAAAGTAATTGATTTCTTTGCTCCACTGCAAAAAGGATTTAAAATGGGATTACTTGGAGGTGCTGGAGTTGGTAAGACAGTACTTATTAAAGAGTTAATTCATAATATATATGCTAGTTCTAATGCAAGAGCAGTATTTGTTGGAGCAGGAGAAAGAAGCCGTGAAGGTAAAGAATTATACGAAGATATGAAAAATTCTAACTTACTTGATAAGATGGCCATGGTATATGGACAAATGGGTGATAATCCAATATCAAGAAGTAAGAGTGTAAGCACTGGACTTAGAATGGCCGAGTACTTAAGAGATGAGAAAAAAGAGGATGTATTAATCTTCATAGATAATATATATAGATTTATTCAGGCTAAAGCAGAAATAGCTACTGACTTAAAAGAGTTATTAATAGAAAATGGTTATCCATCTAATATGGCTAGTGAAATAAGTAGTATTGAAGAGAGAATTAATTCTAATAATAATGGTTCTATTACTTCATTTCAAGCTATTTATATACCAGCGGATGATTTAACCGATGATGCAGTACAAACTACGATGAGTTATATGGATGGACAAATAGTACTTGATAGAAAGATATCTGAATTAGGATTATATCCCGCAATTAACGTATTTAAATCTACTTCTAAATTAGTAGATATAGAAAAGATAGGAGAAAGACATTTTAAATTAGTTGAAAGAGTTCTTGCTTATTTAACTAGATATGAAGAACTAGAGGAAATAATTGCTGTACTTGGTATTGAAGAATTATCTGAAGAAGATAAAAAGATATTCCATAGATCAAGAAAATTAAGAAACTATTTCTCCCAGCCAATGTTTGTAGCAGAACCATTTACTAATATTAAAGGAGAATTCGTTGATATAAATGATGTACTTAACGATGTAGAGAATATTCTTGAAGGTAAGTATGATGATGTTGATGAAAGTAGATTTAGATATATAGGTAAAATAACATGGACGGAATAAAAGTAAAAGTATTTGATATTAGAAATGGTATGAGAGTATATGATAACATTAAAATAATAAGAATAATAAGTAAAGACTATAATCTTTTAATTATGAAAGACTATTTACCCATAATAGGAGAAATAGAAGGATCAGTTGATATAAAGAATGATGTAGTAAATGAATCATTTAAAAATATCAAAGCCTTTTATATGAATAGTGACAATGTCTTTAATCTAATGATAAAAGAGGGATAGTATGGAGAATGTATTATATTTTGCTAGTGTTGGATTAATAGTATTAATATCCTTATATGCAATATTAAAAATATTAATAAAAAAATTCAATCCAGAAGAATCAAAAGTAAATATATACGGAATACTACAAGGTATGAAAAATACTGAGATAATTAGTTTATCATGTAGTATTGTTAGTTATATCTTCTTACTATACATAATGGCTTCATTTATAGATTTAAATCTATATATAGCATTAATATCTTTATCATTAACTCTTATCAGTGGTCTTTTAATAAAAAATAAAAAAGTAATAATAAATCTTTTACTAGATTTAATATCACTAGGAGGAATTAAATTAGTATATTTAATTCATGACTATATAGTAAATGAATACTATTCAGTATGGATGTTATTATTATTAGTATTCTTAATGATATTTTTATTACTATATTTATCATATACATTACTTAAAAATATTAAGAATGTAGTAATTAGAAATAAATATGTAAGGAAGGGTGGTAATGATGAGAATAAAAAACGTAGTTAAAGTAATGAACTTCCACTCCTTACTTAGAATTGAGGCTTCTAAAAGAGAAGCCAGTCATTATCAAAATGTTGGTGATGAAATAACTAATATAATAAGAAGTATTTTATATAATAGAAATCTAGTTCTAGATAAAAAAATAATTACTCCAAATCCAGATAATCCTAAACTAAATATATATATAGCCAATGATTATGGATTCTGTGGTAATTTTAATTCCCAAGTAGCACATCAAATAAGACAAGATAAAGATGTTTATAAAATAATTATAGGTAAAAAAATAGTATATAGTGATGATAAAACATTATTAAAAATAGAGAAAGATAACTTTAATAATGAACTTGGTAGAATAGAGAAGACTATAGATGAATCTATACATAATGCAGCATATAGTGAGATTAACTTATACTATAACCACTATAACTCAAGTACATCTTTTGAATTTAAAAAATTAAATCTATTTCCTTTAAAGTTTGAAGGAGAATATTATAGTAATAAAGACTTTGTTATAGAGACAGATATAACTAGTATGATTTATAGCCTGCTTACTTTCTATATAATGTATCAACTTAGAATGTGTGAATGTATCAGTAGAGCTGCTGAAAACACAATAAGAAACCAAATAACCAGAGAAGCAATAGATAAAATAGAACAAATAGAAGAAGAGCAAAGTAATGAATTAAGAAAAGAAAAGAAAACTATTCTAATTAATAAAACAGTAGATAATTATAAGAAATTATCTTATATGGAGGCTGACAATGGATAAATTTGATTATATTACTGCGACTATTGAAGAAGAAAAAGTAAGAGTAGAAAAAATAATAAAATATTTAAAAGAAAATAATCTAGTAGATGAATTACCTGAATATCAAGAAAGATATAATAATATATTAAAATATTTAACTGCTAAAGAAAGATATTTTAAAGTATTAGAAAGTGTTAAGCTAGATAAAGAAAAGCTAGAAGAATTAAATAGAATTAAAGATGAATATGAAGTAGATAATATACTACTTGAAGATACTCTTTTATCTAAGTTTAATGAAGATACTTTTGGTAAATATAGAAATGTATTATATGAAGATATTAAGAATCAAGATAAAGATGTTCAAGATTTATTATACTTATTACTAGAAAAACAAAGTAATTATAGTGAATTAGTAATTAAAAGAGATAGATTAAAAGATAAAATAGATAAAAATAAATATCCTAAAACTTATAATACTTTATATTCACAAGATATTATTATTGAAAAACAAGATAGTATCTTAGAAAAAATATTTGTAGTAGAAAATAGTATTAAAATAGAAAAAGATAAATTATCTTCAATTGAAGATAGTGTTATGACAGATAGTATATTAAAGTTATTATATGAATTTTGGATAGTTAATTCATATGATCCAAGTAAAGTAGATAAAACTAAATTATTTATAACTAATAAAACATTTACTAGTTATAAAAATAATATTCCAGAAGTAAAAAAAGAGGTAGTACCTCCAAAAGAAGAATATAAAGAAATTAAAATAGATAATCTAAAACTTCCAGGTCTAGATGAAGAAAAACCAATAGATATTGATGGGAAAGATTATTTAAAATAAAAAAATTATATTGATAATTATATCAAGTTTTGTTATAATTAATATGATGATAGGAGGAAGAAAAAATGATAGAAGAAAAGAAAAAAGTAAATAGACCATTAGTCTATGCCATATTAGGAGTAACCCTATTAGTGCTAGCAGTATCTGGTAGTGCTTATGCATTCTTTACTGCACAAGCAACAAGTGATCAGTTCTCTGGTAATACAATTGACGTTCAAATTAAAAAACCAGTAGTAACTCTAGTAGTAGGTGATAAAACAAAAGGTTTAATTCCTATACATGATGGCTCAGTAACAGGCCATACTACTAATCAGTTAACTACCGCAGTTAGTGGTACCAATAAATGTGTAGATAAGAATGGTTATATGGTTTGTCATGTTTATAAGGTAACATTAAGTAATGAAGGTAGTACAGCCACTACAGTAGATACTTCAATTACATTAAATACTGGAGGAGCTGCAAATGTTACTTGGGCTAAGATGACTAATCAAACAACATTTGGTTCATTAAAAGGTACTGACAATTCTTTAGCAAAAGGAACTGCATTAAGTGCAAATGGAACTGCTGATCTATATTTTGTTGTATACTTAAAGAATACTGGTTCTGATCAAACTGGTACTGATGCTGGTAAAACATATAAAGGTACAGTAACAGTAGTTGCAAGTACTGGTTCTACTCTTGAAGCACAATTCTAATTATTAAAATAATAGTGAGAAATCACTATTATTTTTTTCTAAAATATGAGAAATAAGTATTGCAAAAATAGTCGGTATTTGATACAATTATTATTGTAAAGGAGGATTGAAAAAGATGAATGAAAATAAGAAAGGAAGTACACTTTATGTAGTATTAGGTGTTGCTACATTAGTAGTAGCTATAATTGGCGCTACATTTGCATACTTTAGTGCTCAAGCTAGTACCAAAGATGGCGATATCTCTGGTGGCACAAGTGATGTCGGTGCTGCTTTGTCATTAAATGTAACTAGAGATTTGGTTGAAGCAAGTAGTGAAGAAGGTACAACTGTTAACTATAATAATTTAGTACCTGCAGAAATTTCTAATGAAACTGATATAAAAAATGCTATAGATAATAAGTGCATAGGAACAAGCGGATATGTTGGATGCCATGTTTACAAAATTGAAGCAGGTTCTTCAGAGGCACTTACAAGTGCAAGTATTAGATTAGCAGATTTACAAACTACTGCTACTGACTATGCTAGCTGGAAATTCTATCTATATAAATTAGATGAAAGTGGTAATGTTACTATAATTTCTGATGCTAAGAATACAAATCATAGCTTTGCTGCATATGATGCAGAATCTACTAGTAGAGTATATACATATAGTGCAGGAACTCCAAGTGGATTTGATATGCATAATAATGCAAGTTTAAATGGAAATACTACCTATTATTTAATGGTTTATTTAGAGAATAAAGAAAATGTTTCACAAAATCCTAACGAAACTTCAGCTACTGAAAGCGGAACTGGTACCTATTCTGGTATAATAACTATGGATGCTGCTGGTGGTAAAGTATATGCTAAGTTCGAAGCAAAAGTAGGCAATTAAAAATTATTTATTAAGGGAAGAAACGTTCTTCCTTTTTACTTTGAAAAAAGTAATTATTTGAAAATAAAAAAAATATCAAAAATGAAAATAAAAAAAATATCAAAAAACTATTGCAAAAAGAATTTATATTTGATACAATTATCATTGTAAAGGAGGATTGAAAATAATGAACGAAGAAAATAACAGAAAGGGACCTGGCGTATTTTACGCTGTAGTAGGTGTTGCTACATTAGTAGTAGCTATAATTGGTGCTACATTTGCATACTTTAGTGCTCAAGCTAGTACTGGAGCTGAGGATATCAAAGGTGGTACTTTGGATATTAAACAAAGTTTCTCTGTTGAAGCGGTAAGAGTATATAAAGATGAAACTGTAGCTAGTGATAATCTTGTTCCATCAGATGCTGGTGCAAATATTACCAATATTAAAAATGCTATGACTGCTAAATGTGTAAATAAAGGTTATACAGGATGTCATATTTATAAAATAACTGCTAAATCAGGACAAACATTAAATACTGCATCATTAAATCTTACATTAACACAAACAGGTGCAACTGATGTAGCTGCTTGGAAATATGTAACATTTACTGGTGAGGGCGATGCTGCTGCATTAGTAGAAGGAAAATCAGGAAGTTTTAATGTTCTTGATACTGCTCCTGTAGACTTACACAGTGGCGCTAGTGTAACTGGTGGAACAGATGTAGTTTACTATTTAATGATTTATTTAGAAAACAAAGATGCATCTCAAAATGAGCCTGGTGATAACCTAGCAACTGGTTCTTATGTTGGTAAAGTTACATTCCAAGCTGCTGGTGGTACTGTTTCAGCTACATTTGCTGCTTAGTAATATGTTATTTAAAATATAGTAATGATTATAATTACTATATTTTTTTATGCCTTAAAATTAAAAAGTGTGCTTTTGCACACTAATTATGTTCTTCTTTTATTAATACCTAGAATACTTGCAAATACTCCAATTAATATCATTAATATTAAATATAATATTCCTATTAAAGTAATATTTTTAGTAATTATGTTAAATAATAAAAATATTATTATCCATATACCACTATACTTTAATCCTTCAATATATCCCTTTTGATTAGAAGTTTTTCCTAATTTATAACTACCTATAAATATAGAAATTAATGGTATAAATAATTCTAATACTTTAAGTATAGTTCCATTTAGAATATTAAAATAATTAAAAATAGTAAGTATTATTATACTTGATAAAAAGATACCTAAAGACCAAAAAAAACTTTTTAAATAATTCATTAGCATATTATCACCAATAAATATTATGTATTTGTATAAAAAAATATACTTTGGTACATAATGGTAATGGTGATAATATGTATATAGTTATGATTAGAACAGTATTTTTTTATTTCTTTATATTTCTAATATATAGAATAATGGGTAAAAGAGAACTAGGACAACTTAGTATTATTGATTTAATTGTATCTTTACTAATTGCAGAACTTACTATAATTAGTATAGAAAATTATAAGGAATCTATTTTATATTCTTTAGTACCAATAGTAATATTAGTATTACTTCAGTGTATATTATCATATATTGGTTTAAAAAAACCTAAGTTTAGAATATTTTTAGATGGTAATCCTTCAGTTATTATTAAGAATGGTAAAATTAATTATAATGAGATGTTAAAACAAAGATATAATTTAGATGATTTATTGGTACAATTGAGAGATAAAGGTTATAGAAGTATTGAAGAAGTAGAATATGCTATATTAGAAAGTAGTGGTACCTTATCTATATTTCCTTATGAAAATGGTAATAGCCCATTACCACTTCCTATAATATTAGATGGTAATATACAAGAAGATACAATCAAACATTTAAAGAAAGATAAAAAATGGGTATATAACTTTTTAGATAAAAAAAATATAAATATTGAAGATGTATTCTTTGCCTTTTATAAAGATAAAAATATATTTATAATTAGAAATGATGATTTAATTAAGTAATATTTGTTATACTTTAAGTCATAACAAATTATTGTAAGTAAGTATTTATCATAGTATAATATTATTGGTGAAGTAAGATGGAAGACAAAATTAATAAATTAAAAGACATAATAAATAATAGTAAGAAAATAGTATTTTTTGGAGGAGCAGGAGTATCTACTGAAAGTGGAATACTTGACTTTAGAAGTAAAGATGGCTTATATAATATGAAGTACGATTATCCACCCGAATTAATACTTAGTCATAGTTTCTTTTATGATGATACTGAAGAATTTTATAAATTTTATAAAGATAAGATGAATAGTTTAAATTATAAACCTAATGTTACTCATTATTATTTAAGTGAGTTAGAAAAAGAGGGTAAATTACTTGGTGTAATTACACAAAATATTGATGGATTACATAGTAAGGCAGGTAGTAAGAAAGTATTAGAATTACATGGTAGTATTATGGATAATTATTGTATTAAATGTCATAAATATTATGATGCTAATTATGTATTTGATTCTAAAGATATACCTAGATGTACTTGCGGTAGTATTATAAAACCTAATGTAGTATTATATAATGAATCACTTCCGGAAGATGTATGGAATGAAGCTATTAAATTAATTAAAGAAGCTGATACTATGATAATTGGTGGTACTTCATTAACAGTTTTTCCAGCAGCTTATTTGATAGATTATTTTCATGGTAGTAATTTAGTTCTTATTAACAAAGATAAAACTAGTTATGATGATAGATGTACTCTTGTCATAAATGATAAATTAGGTAATGTATTTAGTAAATTATAAAGTATTACTATAAAAAGTGGTACTTTTTTCTTATATGCAACATAAATTATTGTGAGGGGTGATATCTTTTGTCTGCATATAAAGAAATAGTAACAAAAGCAGTAGTAGGTAAAGGTAAAAAGTATTATAGAAATACCTATACTATAAATACTGATAGTAAACCTAATACTGTGCTTGGATGTTGGGTAATAAATCATCTCTTGGTTGTTGGTGATAACCATTGTAAAATATACTAATACCGAGGTTTCTATTGATATTTTTTATAAAATTACCGTGCTCAATATAAAAAAATGGAGGTAATTTTAATGGGAGCAGTAACAACGAGAGTTAGTTCGTTTGGAAGGGTAAATACGACATTTTACTCATTATTAAAATTTTTAAATGAAAAAGATGGAGAAAATTTAGAAGTATGCGATTTTGGTTGTTTAGATGGATTACATACTCTTCCATTTCTAAAAAAAGGATATTTAGTAGATGCTTTTGATATGAATGAAATATATTTATATGGTGGACATATTCAAATGCCAATAATTAATGAAGATGGACAAGTTGTATTGCAAAGAAGAACAATGTATGGTGCAGAAGATAGAATTAATATAGAGGGATTACATGATGGAGTTAGATTATATAATAAAAGTATATTTGAATGCTGTAATAGACAATATGATGTTGTCTATTCTAAAAGAGGATTAAGTAGAAAAGAGTATTCTCATATACCTATGAAAAGAAAAATAGAAAAATTAAAAAGCTTGGTAAAAGATGATGGAATTATGTATTTAGAATATTTGATGTGGTTAGATGATAAAAATACAGATAACCTTAATCCTAATCAATATTTAAAGCAATGTGAAATGGAAACTTATTTTAGAGAAGGATGGGAGATTTTATCATTAGTTGAAGATCGTAATTGTATTGTTGAGGATCCACATATTGGTAATCCAACTTTTCATAAGCATAGAGTGGGTATGATAAAAGTACGAAAAGAAAAGAACTATAAAAAAGAACATTTTAATATAACTATAAAGGTATAGGAAACTATATCTTTTTTTGTTGCAGTAAAGGGGGAATAATTATGGCTGTATTTAAAATAGAAAAAAATAAAAATTTTACAATTATGAGTAATCATCATTTACAAGATAAAAGTTTGAGTTTAAAGGCAAAAGGATTATTATCTTATATGTTATCATTACCAGAAGATTGGGATTACTCACTAACAGGGTTGTGTTCTATATGTAAAGAAAATAAAACAGCTATTAGATCTACTTTAAAAGAATTACAATTGTATGGATATTTGTCAATAAATAAAATAAGAGGGAAAAAAGGCTATTTTGAATATGAATACTTAATATATGAAGTGCCTAAACAAATAGACTTGATTCCAGATATAGAAAATCGGTATATGGATGAACTAGATATGGAAAATATTACACAAAAAAGTACTAATATACAAATTGATAAAGACGATAAAACCAATTTTGATAAAAATATAAATTATTTAACATTAGAGTTAATAAAAAAAGGATATATAGATGAGAATGATTCACAGATTTTTTATTATAATGATTTATTTGAAGAACTATTAGAAGAAAATGATTTCGTTGATTTAATAAAAATTATTCATTATATAGTACCAAGAGTTGTAAAAAACAAATTTTATGATGAAGAAGGATATAAAATAGAAAACAAATATGGATATATGAAAAATGCGATTTATAACAATATTAATAAATTAAACATAAATTCAGAAGAATTGTGGGAAGATGATTTGGTTTTGTAACAATGAAGGGGGGTTGATATTATGCCAAATAATAAATATTGTGAAAGTACCATAAAAGTTGGTACTTTTTTTAGTGGTATTGGAGCACCAGAAAAAGCGTTTCAAAGATTAAAAGAAGAAGGAGTTATTAAAGATTATAAATTAGAATTTTTTTCTGAAATAGATAAAAATGCAATAAAATCTTTTTGTGCTATTCATAATGTTGATGAAACATTAAATTTAGGAAGTATTACAGATATTAAAGGAACCGATTTACCATATTGTGATATATGGATAGGTGGTTTTCCTTGCCAAGATATTAGCTGTGCTGGTAGAATGAGAGGTTTTGACTTTAAAAGTTCAACCAGATCAAGTTTAGGATGGGAAATGATAAGACTGTTAAGAGAGGTAAAGGTAAAACCTAAGTATGTTATCTTTGAAAATGTTGCTAATATAACTAGTAAAGCATTTAGTGAAACATTGAAATTGTTTAAACAGGATTTAATTGAATTAGGATATTCATTGCATGATAAAGTTTTAAATGCTGTTGATTATGATGTACCGCAAACTAGAAGAAGATATTTTTTAATTGCTATCTTAGATAATGACATAGACTTTAAATTTATTGATGGTAAAGGATGCAATAAAACATTATTAGACTATTTGGAAAAGAATGTTAATGAAAAGTATTATTTAACAGATAATAATTACGAAATTATTGATGATAATAATATTTTGTTTCATAACAAAAATAATTCAAATAGAACATACGAGATAAATATAAATAAATATAAAAATGGTGGTGTTTGCGGAGTTGATAAAGAATGTAAGTTTGCTCAATCATCAAGAGTTTTTTCTCAAAATGGTTATGCACCAACGTTAACTGCTAATAATACTGCTGATAATTGTAAAATTGTAGTAGAGAGGGATTAAAATGAGAGTAAGAAAGTTAACATCAAAAGAAGCTTGGAGATTAATGGGATTTAGTGATGAAGATTATGAAAAAGCATATAAAGTATGTGCAGAAACATATTTATATCATCAAGCTGGTAATTCGATAGTAGTAGATGTTATTTATAATGTTTTAAAATCTATATTTGCATAAATAAGGCACTAGTAGGGAAATTGAATCTTTACTAGTGCTCTTTTTTAATTTATAAAATTATTTTTTTTCTTTAAAATTCTAGTAATTTAAGTTAGTTTGCTAAAATCCATGTTATAATATTGTATAGAAAGAGGGTACTTTACTTATGAAATATATCGGATCAAAAGTATTAGAATCTGAAAACTTAATTTTAAGGCCTACTAAAGAAGAAGATTTAAAAGTTATTTGGAATATTCTATGTGATATTGATGTCGCTAAATATTATCTTGTTGGAAAATTTAATTATGATTGGGAACTTGAGAAAAAATGGCAATATAAGAAATTAGAAAGATCATTAAATAAAGATGTATTTCAGTGGTCAATAATTTTAAAAACAAAGAATGAATGTATTGGTCAAGTGAGTTGTCAAAATTCTTATGATGAAAACGGTAATAAAAATGACGATACTATAAGAGATGTTGGTTGGTTTTTAGATTCACGTTATCATGGAATGGGCTTTGGAACAGAAGCAGCTAAATTAGTGCTTGATTATATGTTCTATGAAGTTGGAATTAATAAAATAGAAACGTGTGCTGCAATAGAAAATTCTGCTTCATGGAAGATTATGGAAAAATTTGGTTTTTGCAAGTTAAATAAAACAAAGATGGTTAAATATACCATTCAGACTAAAGAAACTGAGTGTTATTGTTATGAAATAACAAAAGATGACTACACAAGATTAGATGAATTAAAAAATAGGTGAGTTTAATGAATTATATATTAGAAAAAGTAACATTAGATAAAAAGGAAGTATTGCATAACTTATTACAATTTGCTTTATATGATGGTAGTAAATATATCAAAAACGAATTAACTGAACATGCTAATTTTGAGTATAAATGGTTTGACAATTATTTTACTGATAATGATAGAGAAGCATATTTTATAAAAAATGATAAAACATATTTAGGATTTGTTATGATAAATGAAAATTTGAAATTTAATAATACTGGAAAATCAATTGCAGAGTTTTTAATAATACCACAGTATAGGAGAAAACATATAGGAAAAAAAGTTGCAATAGAAATCTTTGAAAAGTATAAAGGATATTGGGAAATTGAACCTATAAAAAATAGTAATGAAGCATATTCATTTTGGGAGAAAACAATAGAAGAATATACAAATGGTAATTATAATATAAAAAATAATGAAACAGAAGAAATGTTTATTTTTAATAACCAATAGAGGAGATACTATGCAAATAATAGAATATGATGAAAAGTATTTAGAAGATGTAAAAGACTTACTTGTAGAATTAGAAGAATATATATTAACTATTGATAAAGATAATTTAGATCAATTACATCCAGAATATAGAGATAAAATGGCTATTTTAGATTTAAAAGAAATTAGCATTAATGAAGGTAAATGTTATTTAGCACTTGAAAATAATAAAGTAATTGGCTTAATAATGGGTTATATTAGAAATTATGATGAATATGACTATTTAGATTATAAGTGTCCTAGAAGTGGTGAAATATCAGAATTAATAGTATCTAAAAATATTAGAAGTAAAGGCATAGGTAAATGTCTTATGCAAAAAATGGAAGAATATTTAAAAAGCATAGGTTGTGAATATATATTTATTGATGTTTTTGCTTATAACGAAAATGCTATAAAATTTTATGAAAAACTTGGGTTTCATACAAGAGGATTAATTGATATAAAAAAATTAAATAATGATAATAATTTTAAATGTGTTATTGCCACAAAAGATTTAATAATTCAAAAATGGAATGAAGAAATAAAAAAACACAATGATTCTGATGTGTGGAAAGAATTTAAAAAAGAATCATTACGTAATGTTGATAATAGAATTGTTTATATGGGTCTTCTTAATGATAAAATAATTGCTGAGGCAACTGCAATTATATCTGAAAAAGATTTAGATATGCAAAACAAAGAAGATTTAGTAGGAAGTGGTAAAGTTTATTTATCAGCTTTTAGAACAAATAAAGAATATCAAAATAAGGGATATTTTTCAAAACTATATAAATTTATGGAAAAAGATCTAAAAGAAAAAGGATATAAAACATTAACTTTAGGAGTAGAACCTAATGAAATAAGAAATATGCAAATATATTTCAAATGGGGATTTAAAAGTTATATTAAAACTGATTATGAATATTATCCAAACGGAGAAAAAGTAATAGTTAATTATTATAAAAAAAGCATAGATAATAATTAAAAAATAGAGTTGAAATTGTGATTGATTTTAAATATATTATTATAAATTTTACTTTGAATCCGAAACAGAAGTGTTTATATAATCTAAAAAATAAAACTTTAAATGTTTAATCATATAATTTAATATAAAAAAATTCCAAATACTCCACATTTTTAAGAACAAAATCATTGACTATAATGTAAAATAATGGTAAAATATTAAATGAATGACTTGGGGAAACATATTGTAAAAAATGTTAGTTGTTTTATAAAGATGGCTGCTACTGATGAATGGCTAATTAGGCAATATATATTTTCTATTTAAAAATTAATCTCAATAATTGGTATCTTATAAAACGTTGTGTTGTAGTTTGTGATGCCAATTATTTTTTATTGTATGTTAAACTTCAAGCTTGGAGGAAAGGATTGATATATGATATGAAAATTTTGATTACAGGTGGAGCAGGATTTATTGGAAGTAATTTAGTTGAGAAACTTTTAGCTGATAATCAAATTTATGTTGTTGATAATTTATCTACTGGAACTTATGAAAATTTAAAAGAGTTTGAAAATAATGAAAATTTTAAATTTTATAATATGGATATTACCAATAATAAAATTATTAGTTTTATAAAAGAAAACTCATTTGATATAATTTATAATTTTGCATGTCCTGCAAGTCCACAATATTATTTAGAATTTCCAATTGAAACATGGGAATCGAGTGTTTTGGGTGTTAGAAATTTATTAAAAGCAATAGAAGGAACAAAAGTAAAATTATTTCATTCTTCTACTTCTGAAGTTTACGGTGATGCGCTTGAAAATCCACAAACAGAAGATTATTGGGGAAATGTTAATTCAATTGGTGTACGAGCATGTTATGATGAAGGGAAAAGGGCAGCTGAAGCTTTAATTTATGACTATATTAGAAAATATGATGTAGATGTAAGGGTAGCAAGAATATTTAATACATACGGACCTAAAATGAGAAAAGAAGATGGGAGAATTATATCTAATTTTGTTAATCAAGCATTATTTAATGAAAATATTACAATTTATGGCGAAGGAAAACAAACAAGAAGTTTTTGCTATATCGACGATACATTAGATTTTATTTTAAAACTAATGTCATTTGATAAAAAAATACCATTTCCAATTAATGTAGGTAATCCTGTGGAGATTTCTGTTTTAGATGTAGCAAATATAATAAAAAAGACAGTAAATACAAAATCATCAATTGTTTTTATGGATGCAATGAAAGATGACCCTCAAAAAAGAAAACCAAATATCAATAAGGCAAAAGAAATTTTAAATTGGGAACCGAAAATAGATTTTAATGTTGGATTAGAAAAAACTATAAAATATTTTGCAGGTAGGAAATAAGTATGATAACTGTTGAAAGTTTAGAAATTCATGTTTCTAATCATTGCAATCTATCTTGCCGTGGATGTTCACATATTTCACCATTAGAGAAAAAAGAATTTTTAAATGAAGAAAATATGTATTTGGTTTTAAAAAAATTAAGTTCTGTTTTGCATTGCAAGGTTATTAGATTGCTTGGAGGGGAGCCAACCTTAAATAGTAATTTAGAAAATATTGTAAGTAAAATAAAAGAAATAGGTATATCTGATGAAATATCTATTCCAACTAATGGCATTTTAATATCGAAATTATCTGAAAATATTTTAAATAATATTGATATCGTAGAAATATCTAATTATAATTACAATGAAAAAATTTCAAAAAATTTAATTGAATGGGCAAAGAAAAATAAAGATAAAGTCACTACATACATATATTTATATGATTATTTTAGAGAACCATTTTCATATCATAAAAATGCTAATAAACAATTGGTTGATGATATATATAAAACATGTATTATATCCCAAAAATGGCAATGCTTTAATGTGTATGGTGAATATTTTTATAAATGCCCTCAATCATTAGCAATTTGTAAAAATATAGAAAATTGTAGTTTTGATAAAAATGGTATTAAAATTTTAGGTAATCAAAACTTAGAAGAAGAGTTAGAAAAATACATTAATTCAACATCTCCTCTTCAAGCTTGTGATTATTGCTTGGGGACAGTTGGTAAGAAATTTAAGATTATGCAAGTTTCTAAAGAAAAATATAAAAAAGAAGCTGAAAAAAACATTGAAGAAATGTTAGATAAAGAATTTTTGAAGCAATCTTTAGAAGAAGATGTAGGAGATATGTTTACTGTAGGTAAAGTTTTAAAGTTTTAGGAGGTAAGATATGAATAGAGCTGTTTTAGTTGATGGAACAAACATAGATGGATTTTTAAGTAAGTATAATGTTATAACTTGTAAATTAAGAAATTCAAGAATTAAATCAAAGCAATTAGGTATTATGGAAATGCTTTTATCTAATTATGATTTAGATATAATTTTTATAAAAAATGGACCACTTAGTGATGTTAAGGGGATTGTTTCATTTTTCGTCAAAAAAGAGAATTGGGATGAAGTACAAAATAGATTAAAAAATATTGGTTATTTTAATGAATTTTATTTTTTAGATTTTGATTCTATTGAACAATCAAATGACACAAAAATAGAAACGATTAACCCTTTGATTTGGAAAGGAAAAAAATATTCACTAAAAAAATTATATATACAAGATGAAAAAATATATGATACACAATCACCACATAATAGAGAATTCAAAATTGTTTCATTTGATGGCGTTGAAAAACAATTAACGGGATATCGTGGAAATGGAACTGAGTTTGGGCGTAGAGCTTTACCAGTTGAAGATGCTAGATGTTTAGTTAATTTGTCAATGCCACATAATGAAAAAAAAATTATTGAACCCTTTGCTGGTGGAGGCGGGATTGTATATATGTATAAATATATAAATCCAGATATTGATATTACAAGTATAGATATTGATGAAACATTAAAACCAGGATTAGAATTTTATGGTTCGAAACATATTGTTGGTAGTTCAGCAAATGTTCATTTAAGTGAAAAATACGATGCTATAGTCACAGAAGTTCCATTTAGTGATAATGCAACAGAGCAAGTAATAAATTCATTTACTAATTTATATAATAATCTTACTGACAAAGGAATAATTGTATTAATGTGTGGGAAAAATCAAAGCAAAGAAATTAGTGATTGCTTTTCTAGAGATCTTAATAGTAATTTGATTTTTTCGAGAGAATTAAATAGAAAAGGTACTGATGTTGTTATACAAATCTGGACAAAAAATTTTGAATTAAAAAAGGAATTGAATGAAACAATAGAAAGTGTTTCAAAGACTTTTTAGATATGAAAAATAGAATTGATAAAGAATTAGTCGAAAGACAATTAATTACTTCAAGAACAAGAGCACAAGAATTAATTGAGTCGGGATATGTTAAATGTAATGATAAGATAATATATAAATGTAATTATTTAGTAAGTGAAAGTGATAAATTAGAAATTATAAAAAATGATAAATTGAAATATGTATCAAGAGGCGGATTAAAATTAGAGAAAGCTATTAATGAGTTTGATATAAATTTGAAAAATAAGATTATTATGGATATCGGTTCAAGTACTGGCGGTTTTTGTGATTGCGCTTTACAAAATGGTGCAAAAAAAATTATTGCAGTAGATGTTGGAACAAATTTAATGCATGAAATGTTAAGAAATAATCCTAAAATTGAATTGCATGAAAAAACAAATTTTAAAAACTTACCACATAATTATTTTGTTGATATAGATGTAATAACTTGTGATGTATCATTTATATCGTTAAAGCAAATAATTAAAAAAATATATAACGAAAATATAAGAGTGGATCTTATTTGCTTGATAAAGCCCCAATTTGAATGTGGTAAAGAACTAGCAGATAAATATAAAGGAATAATTTTGAATAAAAGTATTCATAAACAATTGATAAAAGATTTGTTTTATTATTTTAATTCTTTGAATTTTTATGTTAAAAATTTTACTTTTTCACCTATAAAGGGTGGAGATGGTAATATAGAATATTTAGTACAACTAAGTAATAAGAACTGTACAAATAAAGAAGTTAATATTGATAGAATAGTTGATATTGCATTTAAAAGTTAATGGAGGATATATGAAGAAAAAAATAGTATTTATGTTACAAAATGGAATAGGTTTTGGTCATTTTAAATTAGCTTTAAATATTTCAAAATACTTAAAAGAAGAATGTGAAATATCCTTTATAACACAGGCAAAATCAACTAGAATATTTGATGATTATGATTATAAAGTATATAATTTTCCAATGTTATATACATTAAAATCAAACAATGAAATTCTAATAATTAATAATATTTTAGATGATCTTATAAACGAAATACAACCGGATTTAGTAATAGAAGATACATATCCTGAAGATTTTTATCTAAATCTGCCATCATTAATGAATGTTTCTAAAATCTTATTATTAAATAGATTGAATAACTCAGAGTTTGAAAATTACTATTTTAATGGAATTTTAAATCAATATAAGAAAATCATTGTATTAAAAGATAAAGAATGTTTTATTAATGAAATTACTTCCAAAGAGGTGAAAATTTTTTCTGAAAACTCAACTAGGATGATATATTTAAGCGGAGTTTATAATGAACCAACAAAAAGTATAAAGCAAAGTGTAAGAGAAAAATATAATTTAAATAATTTTGAAAAAAATATTGTTGTAAATTGCGGCGCCGGTGGATGGCATATTGGTTCTAATGTGTGTGAAAGCATTTTTGAAGAAGTTATAAAAATTACCAATAATTTAGTTAAAAAAAATGTAAACGTACAAACAATTTTGGTGTTAGGCCCATATAGTGATTATTTACAAGAAAAATTTAAAAATATAATAAGTAGTAATATTAAAATTGTTGATTTTGAAACAAATCTTGATGCTTTGTTTAATGAAGTTGATTTATGTATATTAAGACCTGGATATAATTCAACAATGGAAGCTCTTTCTGGAAATGAAAATATCTTACTATTGCCAGGAATTTCCTATATGGAAGATCAAGATGTTTGGTGTAAAGAATTAAAATTGGAATATGGTATTGATTTTTTAAATGTAAATAATTTGGAAAAACTTCAAGAAAAAATAGAAAAATTGATTCTAAAAAATATAAGATTATCAAAAAAGCCTATTAATAATACTTGTAACGTTTCATATGAAATATTGAAAACAACAAAAGAATTGCCAGATGGTAATCATATTCACTTGGCTATTAATAATTTAGCTAATGATTACGAAATAGATTTAAAAAAGGTTAATAAGGAAATTGATATTTTAAAAAAAATAAATAATACAGTTTTTCTTAATTGTGCTTTAGTTCTTAATATGAGCGAATATTCTCCGAAAAATATACAAAACTCTGATATATTTATTATAAATAATGATTCTAATATTAGTTTAAATAGATTAAGTTTCTATGATTCAAGATATAAAATTAGTTATTCTGGTGCTTTATTAGTAGAATATAATGAAATAATATTTACTACAATCAAAAAATTTGAAAAAGAATTAATTTGTATATTAAATAATACTCAAAAATTTTCTAACAATATAATAATTACTTTTAAAGAAATAAATAAAGTTGATTTTTATAGTAGCATTGATAATATAATGTATATTTTAAAAAAATACAATATTAATATTGATCCTTTTACAAAGAAAATTGAAGAGATGGTTCAAGAAAAAAGTAATAATTATAAATTTGGATACTATAGACCTGAAATAACTAAATTAACTTAGGTGGTGTAAATTATGAATAGAATTAACTCTTACGATATTTCAAAATTATCTTTTCACGATATAAAGGAATTAGAAGAAAATTATATTTCTCAAGTTAAAAACAAGAATATTAAAAAGTTAGACATAAAAATAAATGAAAATGATTTATTAATAAATATTGAACCATATTATTTAAAGTCTGATAAATGGGATGAATTAAATAATATTTTAAAACTAAAAAGAGTAAACTTTTGGTTTAGAGATGATGATGTAGGATTTGCAAATGAGGAATTAAAAGAAATGCTATGTTTCTTTAATAAAAAAAGCATAAATTTATTACTTGCTGCTATTCCTAGTAAAGTAGATGTTTTTACGAAAGAAACATTATCCAAATTCAATAATTATCTTATTGGGCAACATGGATATAGTCATAAAGATTATTCTGATGTTGAATCAGCAGAATTTACAATTGATAGGGATACATTAATTGTAAAAAATGAAATTGAATTAGGTAATAAAATATTAGAAAAATTATTTGGAGAAAAGTATATTAAAGTATTTATTCCACCATGGTTTGAAATAGATGATAATACTCACAAAACTATAAAAGAATTAAAATACCTTGCTTTATCCAATTATTGGAGTAATAATAAAAATAAGTTTGGTATGAATGAAATTAATTGTCAAGTTGATTTGATAAATTGGGAAAACGCATGGACTTTTGGCGGAGAAGATTTTGTATTAAATCAACTAATTAAAGAAATATCAAGTTGCAATGATGATTATATTAACATTGGTATATTGTTGCACCATGAAAGAATGGGAAAAATTGCATATCAATTCCTAGAACGTTTTTTAAACTTTATTGAGGGAAAAGCTAATATTGTTGACTTCAATACATTGTTAAATAATATTGAGGATAGAAATGATTAGTATAATAATACCAATGTATAACTCTGAAAAATATATTGAAAAATGTATAGAAAGCATTTTAAATAATTTATATAAAAATTTCGAAATTATAGTGGTAGATGATGGGAGTACAGATGATTCAATTAAAATAGTAAAAAAATACACGAATATTAAATTATTATATTCTAACCATGCAGGACCTGGAAGTGCAAGAAATGTTGGAATAGAAAACGCGAGTGGGGATTTTATATTTTTTCTTGACAGTGATGATACTATAAATCCTAATACTCTAAAAATCTTAAAGAATAATATTAAAAAATATGATATAGTGATTGGCAACTATAACATCATATATGATAATGGTGATATTGAATTATTTAAAACACCAACTGACTCTAAATTTAATAGTTTTTTTGAGTCAGTCACGGTTTGGAATCGTTTATATAGAAAAGAATTTTTAAATAAATATAAAATAAAATTTGAATCAATATTTCAAGGGGAGGATAGATTGTTTTTAGCAGAATTATATTTGCATAATCCTAAAATTAATGTTATATCAGATAATATATATAATTGGATGAGACATGAAAATGAAACACAAAAAACTTTAACACATATTAATGATGAGTCTAATTTTAATGGACAATTATATTGCATGCAAAAATTTAAGAGCTTATTAGAAAATAAAATTTCTGTAAAAGATAGAGATTTATTAATTGAACATCTTCAATATAGTTGTATATATTTAAATGAAATTTTAAAAACAACATGTAAAGAGAAATGCGATATTAAATCTTTTGAAGAATTTATTTTATCTTTAAAATTTGATGAAAATATAGAATTGTATAAAAAAATATTTGGTAAGGAGTGGAACAATGAAAAATAATGAAAAAAATTTTGAAAAGCGTTTAACTGAAATGCAAAAAGAAATAGATAAATTGAAGGAAGAATGTCAATATTGGTCTAAAGAAGTAGAAGATATTGCAACTTTGACAATGAATAAAATGAGAGGGCCTTTTATCTCATTTGAATATCATTTGGCTGATCATTGTAATTTGAATTGTAAAGGATGTGATCATTTTTCACCTATAGCAGAGACTAAATTAACTGAATTTACACAGTTTAAAAAAGATATAAATAGAATGTCTGAATTATTTGAAAAAAAGGCAAAGTCTATTCATATTTTAGGGGGAGAACCATTATTAAATCCTGAAATTAATAAATTTATTATAGAAACAAGAAAGTGCTTCCCAGATAAAAAACTAACTGAAATTAGAGTAATATCAAATGGTATTTTAGTTAATAAAATGCCAGAAGATTTTTGGAAAACATTACACGAAAACGAAGTTATACTTTCTGTAACCAAATATCCATTAAAATTAGATTATGATTTAATGCATGAAAAAGCTAATAATTATAATGTGAATTTCGAATTTTATGACAATACTGATCAACAACAAATTTGGTATAATATAAAACTTCAAGAAGATGGTAAAAGAGACGCTAAAAAGAGTTTTTATAAATGCTTTGTGGCAAATGATTGTATTATGTTGAAAAATGGTAGATTGTATACTTGTACCTTAATTCCAAATATAGAACATTTTAACAAATATTTTAATAAAAACTTAGAAGTTTGTGATGATGATTCAATTGATATATATAAAGCAAAAAATAAAGAAGAAATTTTTGATTTTCTTGCTCATCCAGTTCCATTTTGTAGATATTGCAATCCAGATATAAAAGATTATTCACTTAATTGGGAGCCGACTACTAAAAAGATAGATGAATGGACATAGGTGTATTTATGAATAATGAATTGTTTTTGTTATCACCCCAAAATTTGATAAAAAAAATAAATGATATGGGATTGAACTTCAGAAAAAATATTGCAATGCAAGTAAGTGAAATAATTTCAAACGATTATATTAGTATTTATGATTATATAAATAATTATAATGATAAAGTGATTGTTATTCCAGCTATGATTTGTGATGAATTTGATATTGACATTTTATATAATGAATTATTATCTCTTGGTGTAAAAAAAGAAAATATAAAATATATACCATTAGAATATTTTTATACAAACAAAAAAATAAAAGAAGATAGTTTAATTGAATATGATGATATTAACTATTTAAATTATTTAGAAATATGTATTAATGATTTTTGTAATATGAATTGTAAAGGATGTAGCCATTTTGCAAATTTAGCACCTAAAGAATTTGAAGATTTTGAACAAGTGAAAAGTGATATTATACGTTTAAGACAAATATTTTCGCATATTGATAAAATTAGAATTATGGGTGGGGAACCATTGCTAAATCCCGATTTAGCAAAATATATTGTCATGATTAAACAAAATTATCCGTATACAGATTTAAGAATAGTTACAAATGGTATTTTGTTAAAAAATATTTCAAAAGATTTACTTAAATGTATTAGAGAAAACGAGGTAATGATAGATATATCAGTATATCCACCTTTGATTAATAAGATGGATTCCATTATAAAAAAACTTAATGAAGAAAATATAAAAGTTTTTATTGAGAATATTGGCAAATTCAAACCTATTCTTTTAAATGAAAAAAGTTTGTATCCATATAAAGAATTACGAGATTGTAATTGTATAAATTTAAGAAATGGGTATTTAGCTAGTTGTCCATTAGTATTTACAATTCAATATATAAATGATAATTACAATAATAAATATAATTATGCAACAAATAAAATAAATATTTATAAAAAAAATATTACAGCAAAAGATATAAAAAAGCAATTGAAAAAGCCTTTTGAATTATGTAATTATTGTGCTCATTATAGAGATGATTTGAATTTTTTTGAATGGGAGCAAAGAGTGAAGAATTGTAAATTAGAAGATTGGGTAAGTGAGGAGTAGTTATGGCGATAAGAGTGTGTAAAGGTAAATATAATATTAGTAAAGATGATAAAATAGATTATACTTTTTTAGAAGTTGACGATAACAATAAATTTATTATAGTAATTGATAAAGATGAAAAACCAAAATATTATATTTATAAGAATAAAAAAGTATATAATAAGTTTATTAATTTTGAAGATATATATACGAATGGGAAAAACATTTTAAAAAATTTAAAAATAGATTATTTACCAATTTTAAAAGATAATAAAATATATGGCTTTATATTTGATGATGATTATTTAAACGATGCTTTAAATAAAATTAAAGAATTGATTGTTGTATCAAAAAAAACAAACATATTTAAATTTAAATATGATGAAGCAATTATATATGGTTACAATGAGTTGACGTATTACTTAGAAAAATTATTTAAAATAAATAATTTACCATATCAAGTAATTACTGATGGACAATCCCCATTATTAAATGATAATAAAAAATATTTTATATTGTATGTTGAGGGAAATTTAGGTTTAGCAATAAATGAATGTTCTTTTTGGAAAGCGCATGAGGAATGGCTTTTCGAATCTATAAAGCCTTTATATAAAATTTATAATGAAATTAATCTATTAGATTATAATAAAAATTCAATGGATGAGATAGTTGAAACGATAGTAGAAAATAAACCATTTATGATAGCAAGAGTTGGTAATACCGAATTAGCTATTGTAAAAGAATATTTACAAAAACACACAAATTTAATTGATAACTATGATGACTTTTGGCTAAATTATTTGTTTAGTACTTCTGGTTTTTTTGCAAAAAAAAGAAACAATGATATTGTAGATAAATTTGCAATAGAACATATAGAAGCAATTAGAAATTGTGATTGTAATTTTTTATATGGTAATGATGAACTCGCAGAAGGACTAAAATCAACACTTTTATATATTCAAAATGAAGAAAGATATAAATTGAAATGGGATGATTTTGCAACACCATATAATAGACTTGTTTCTGCATTTAAAAATAAAAAAGTCCTAGTGATTAGTCCATATTCAACTGATATACAGAGACAATTAAATAACATTAAGAATGTATATGGTGATACTATTTATGATAATGTAGTTTTTGAAACCTATCAAAGTGTTGAAACACAATTAGATAATACGCTAGGATTTGATGATTATTTTGTTGCTTTAAATAAAATGAAGAAAGACATAGAGAAAATGGATTTTGATATTGCGCTGGTTTGTTGTGGAGCTTATGGCTACTTATTATCTAGTTATATTAAAGACATGGGGAAAATTTCTATAGAATTATGTAGTTATTTGCCAAATTGGTTTGGTATAAAAATTAAAAGATATTGTACAAATTTAGTGGTAAATAAAATTTGGAATTCAAATTGGATTTTTCCTACTTCAAAAAAAATATTGAAATCAGAAAAAATAGAAGATAATTGTTATTGGGAGTGATTTTTATGAAAATTTTAATATATTTATATTATCCATTTTACGAAAAACATTTAGCAGGTGGTGTTCAAGTTTGGTTAAAAAATTTAATAAGGAATATGCAATCAAAAAACAAAAATATAAAATTTCAAATTGTATGTCCTACAGGCACTATGTATGAATATCCAAAAGATATTTCTGTAGATCATTCGTTAGTAGATATGGAACAAGACTTCTTAACACCTAAAATAATTTATGAAAATTTTAGCAAATTAAAAAAGTATGAAGAAAATGCAGATTTAATATGGATGATTGATAGAACATTTCCTATAAATTCAAAAAAGCCTAAACTATTATCTTTAAATACATTATGTTACGAAAGAGAATTGATGAGTATTTTTCAAAGTAATTGGGATAAAATGGTTGTCTTAACTGATTTTGTAAAAAGGCAAGTAGAAGATTATGTGAATAAGTCTGAATTATATGAAATTCCTTGTTATGTTGACCCAATCTTTTTAAATTTTGAAAAAAATACAAAAGTTTTAGATAAATATTTTAAATATAATCCAAAGTATAAATATATTTTATTTCCACATAGACCAGATCCGGCTAAAGGGCATATTACGGCAATTGATATTTTAAAAGAATTAATAAAAAATGATTCTAGCTATAGATTATTAATACCTTTACCACCTTTGGCAAAACAAATTAATGTTGATAGAGAAAACGAATCTATTTTACAAATAAAAAAATATGTAAGCAGTCAAAAATTAGAAGATTATGTCATATTTCATAAATGGATAGATTATGAAGATTTACCTATTTATTACTATATTGGTGAGTATACTTTGTTTTTATCTAAATTACCAGAAACCTTTGGATTAACACTTCTTAATTCAATTAGTGTAGGGACACCTGTTATAAGTTATGGAGTTGGAGCATTAAATGAAGTTGTTCCAACTGGGAATGCACATTTTAACATAAATACGATAGAAGATGCTGTTAAAATTATAAGCAAAGGAAAAAATAAATGTAATATTAAGGGTGATAAAAATTATGTTTGTGAAAAATATAATTTAAATAATATATCTCAAAGTTATATAGAACTTTTTGAAAAATTAAAGGAGGAAAAATAATGGCAAAAGTTAGTATTGTAACAGTTACATTAAATAGAGAATCTTTAAAAAATGCCTGTGAAAGTGTAGATAGACAGAGTTTTAAAGATTATCATCATTATGTATTAGGGGATGGAGTTTTACCAACCGAATATGAAAATGAAAAAAGAAGTACATTAGGGTTTTCAACACCATTAGGTGCAAAAGAACCTGGAGCCAATATGCCCAATGGTACACCAAATCCATTATTAAGATGGGCAATAAAAAATATAGATTTAGGAGATTATTTATGTTTTTTAGATGATGATAATATTTATAAAGATGATTACTTAGAAAAAATGGTTAAAATTTTAGATGAAAACTTGGATGTTGGTTTAGTATTATGTGGTGCAGAAGATTTAAGATATGAACAAAATATTGATGGCTATCCAGAATTAGGAAGATGTGATAACTCAGCATTTATGGTAAGAAGTGAAATTGCAAAATCAATTGAGTTTCCTCATGCGTCTATGGATAAAAATGTTGTACAAGATTGCGAATATATAAAAGAATGTTGTAGCAAATATAAATGGAAACATATTGATGATAAATTATTAATTTTTGGTGTAGGATTAAATCAACCACCAAAAAGAGGAAAAATAATGTATTTAGAGTCATGGAAGTTGCCACAAGAAGCATTTAAGCACGCTTATAACAAAGAATATGAAATGGCAGAAAAAGAATTTTTAAAGGCAATTAATGATTGTGATACTGATGCTTGGACTTTAAGAAAACTTTCTGAATTATATTTAATAATCAATAAAAAAGATTTAGCAATGAAATATTTTAAGATGTGGGAAAACTTATATTTATCTGAAAAGGAACATCATTTTGCAGTAGATTATTCATATTCAATTTATTTAAAATTAACTAATCAAAATTATAAAGATTTATTACAAAGCTCAATTATTGAGAGAGAAAAGTGGCGTGAAAAAGAACCAGAATCGCTTGAACATTATTATTACTTATATTTATCTTATGCATTCATGGGAAATAAAGAAAAATGTAAAGAATATGAAGATATTATCATTAGTAAAGGGAAAGATGCTGTAATATGGGCATATCAAGATGTAGCTTGGAACTTTTTAGCATACAAAGATTTATTTGATGTAGATTATTCAAAAATGAGTAAATTTCTTGGAGTAAATTAATGAAAGCATATTATATAAGCCCACACTTTGATGATGCAATTGGTTCATGTGGAGGGAGAATACATAGTGACTTAGTAAATGGAACTGATGTTTACCTTATTACGATTTTTTCTAAAGTAACTGGGCCATTTTCTGATTATGCCATTTTGCTTCATAATTATTGGAAACTTTCTGATCCGTTTAATGATAGAAAAAATGAAAATTTTGAAGCATGCAAAAGCTTGGGCATTAAAACTATAAATCTAGAATACGAAGATGCTATTTATAGAAAAAAAGATAACATATATTTATATCCAAATGACGGAGATATTTTTAAAAAAATTGCTCCTGATGATAGTTTATTGTTAGAAAAAATATATATAAATTTTAAGAAAAGATTTTCAAAAGATGATAAATATTATTTTCCAATGTCAATAGGAAATCATGTTGATCATTGCATCGCTAACATAATTGGAAGAAAATTAAAGCGTGATGGATATAATATATTATTTTACAGTGATTTTTCTTATGAAGATTTTACATCAAATAGAAAAGAAAAAAAGGAAATATTTTATTTAACTGAAGAAAATATTAAAGCAAAAATAAATGCTGTTTCAAAATATAAATCACAAATATTTATGATCTTTGGTTCAATAGAAAAAATTGAGGAATATTACAGAAATAAACTAAATAAGGAGGAAATATATTATGAATAATAAGTTACCATTAATAACCGTTATTACCATAACAAAAAACAGACCAAATTTATTAGAACGTGCAATAAAAACAGTAAAAGAGCAAACTTATAATAATATTAAACATTTAATAATAATTGATGATTGTCCTGTAACATTAAAGATGTTAGAAGAAAAATATAAAAATGATTGTAATATCATTTGGGAATATCATAAAAGAGAAAAGGATGATAAAAGTGGCCCAAATGTTTTAGCAAAATTAAGAACCAATGCAATTCACAAAATTGGAACAGGATGGTTTTCTTTTTTGGATGATGATAATGAATTTTATCCTGAACATATTCAAAAATTGTATAATTTTGCAATTAAAAATAATTGTAATGCAGTACATTCTTATAGAGAAGTAATGTATAAAGATGGTACTCCATATTTAAAAGAAGAATGGCCTTGGGGTAGAACATTTGAAAAGAAAATTGAAGTTTATAATCAAATGTTAAGTGCTGGTGTAGTAGAACGAAAAAGCAATATTTGGCACGATAAATTTGGCTATACTGTTGATACAAATGTATGGCTATTAAAAGCAGAATTATTTAATAACAAAAAGATTCAGAGCGAATATACTGAAGAAGATTATAATGAATGTAGACCAGAAGATGAGAAAATGATGGAATTATTAATAAATAATAATGTGAGAGTTATGTGTAACAAAGAAGTAACTGTTAAGTATTATTTAGGCGGATATTCAAACGAGACAGATGATCCAATTGAGGGCACAGTACAATGGGAAAAATAATAAAATTTGATACTTGTAAAAAAATTAATGGTTTTGTAAATGATTATATAAATATTCAAAAAGAATATGAAAAAAAACATAATGAGTCTATTAATAAGGATCCTTATGGTTCTATTAATAATCATTTTATGAAAGAATGTAAATATAAAGTAAGTATAATTATTTCTAGCTGGAATTGTTCTAAAACTTTATTGTTTACATTAAAAACAATAGAAAACACTTATATATGTAATAATTTTAATGATAAACTTGAAGTAATTGTGGTAGATGATGGAAGTGTTGATGATACTGTTAACATGATTAAAACAAATACATTTAATTTTGAATTAAATTTTATTAAACAAATACATTTGGGCAGAGCACAGGGTATTAATATGGGAGTTTCAAAATCTAAAGGTGATATAATAATTTTTTGCGACGCAGACATATTATTATTTCCATACACCATTGATGAAATTGTTAAAAGACAACAAGATTTCTTGAATGAAGCAGTATTTTTTGGTTTTAGAGAAGATATTGATAATGTTCCAGAAAAAGTTGAAGATATAGTGCATTATATTCAAGAATTTAAGCCGAGTTTTTGGAAAGATAATAGATTTATTTATGACTTCATTGGTAGTTGGGGGTCTAACATGATGTTAGAAACAAATTTTTTGCAACTATATTCATGCAAAAAAAATATTTGGGTGAGTAATAACATAAAAGCAATTTATGACTGCTGGCAATTATATAGAATGGTGTATGGTTTTCTATTTTCTGTTAGTAGAGAAAATTTTTACAAAGTTGGAGGTTTTGCTGAATTTTTAGTAGGATGGGGATGCGATGATACATCATTTATCTCTTTATGTTTGGAACAAAATATAAAAATAATTCCTGTTCCTTCTGCACATTGTTTACATATTTATCATCCAATAAGAATGAAAAGTCAATGGGAAGATGGAAAGAAAAATGAGAAAAGAATGTTTGATTATATATCGAAAGAAAATAGAATTAATTATATGAATCAAGATTTTTCTTCTAGAATATTGTTTGAATATCAAAATAATCATGATTATACTAAATTACCGATTATGATAAAAGAAGTAAATTATAATACAAAATTGGAAGAAGCTGATTATAATTATTTTTTAGGAAATTTGCAAAAAGCTAAAGAATTATATTTAAATATTATAAAAGATTTAAGCTTAGAAAAATTAGAAAATTTATTTGATATTGCAATCAGATTAAATGATAGTTATACATTTAATCTTTTCAAGGAAAATGAATTATATTTACAATGTTTCTTCTATCATGTTGCTAACTATTATTTTAATTTAAATATGTGTTGCGTTGATGACATTGTTGGTTCTAATAGTTATTATTGCCAATTTTTAAAAAATATTAATAAGAATGATTTGAAAGACAGAGCGGAACAATACTTTTATGAAGAGCAATGGTACTTGTCTTATTTAGATTATTTTGCAATTTCAATATATGATAATAGTTATTTAGATAAATGTAATAAATGCTTAGATATTCTAAAAAAGGGAGGCAAACTATAAAATGAAAATAGCAGTTGCAGGAACAGGATATGTTGGATTATCAATAGCAACATTATTAAGTCAAAAAAATGAGGTGGTAGCATTAGATGTTGTACCAGAGAAAGTAGAAAAAATTAATAATAAAATTTCACCTATTAAAGATGAAGAAATTGAAAAATATTTTAAAGAAAAACATTTAAATTTAAAGGCAACTCTAGATTATAAAGAAGCATTTTCAAATGCCGATTTTATTGTTATTAGTACACCAACTAATTATGATGATAAAAATAGATTTTTTGATACTTCAAGTGTTGAAGATATAATTCAAAAGGTAATTTTAATGAATATAGATACAACTATGGTTGTAAAATCTACTATACCAGTTGGATTTATTGAAAATATAAAAAAGAAATATAAAATAAATAATATTATGTTTTCTCCAGAATTTTTAAGAGAAGGGAAGGCTTTATATGATAATTTACATCCATCTAGGATAATTGTTGGTGAGAGAAGTAAAAAAGCAGAAATATTTGCTAATCTTTTAAAAGACTGCTCATTAGATGAAAATACACCCGTTTTATTTATGAACAGTACTGAAGCTGAAGCAGTTAAATTATTTGCTAATACCTATTTAGCTTTAAGAGTGTCTTATTTCAACGAATTAGATACTTATGCCGAATTAAAAGGATTAAATACAAAGGATATTATTGATGGAATTTGTCTAGATCCAAGAATAGGAAGCCATTATAATAATCCTTCTTTTGGATATGGTGGTTATTGTTTACCTAAGGATACTAAACAATTATTAGTAAATTATGATAATGTACCTCAAAATTTAATAGAAGCAGTAGTTAAATCAAATAAAACTAGAAAAAAACATATTACTGATATGATTCTAAAAAGAAATCCAAAAATAGTAGGTGTTTATAGATTGATTATGAAAACAGAGTCTGATAATTTTAGATCTAGTGCTATACAAGATATTATAAAGAATTTAAAACAAAGTAATGTTAATATTATAATATATGAGCCTACTTTAGATAAAGAACAATTTGATGATTGTGTAGTAGTTAATGATCTTAATAAGTTTAAAAATACATCTGACATTATTATAGCTAATAGGTTGGATCAAAATTTAATTAGCGTTTTGGATAAGGTTTATACTAGAGACATATATAATAATAACTGAGAGAAATAAATATAAAAAAAGTTTTATATTATCTATTTTTAATAAAATAATTATTACATTATATTTAAAAAGCAACAAATTAGTTGCTTTTTAATATACTATCTATTGATATATTATATTTTTTAGCTATTTCATAAATAAATGATGTTTGAATTAAAACCTTTCCTGTTTCATACACTGAATAACTAGAGGATGTAATATTTAACATTTCAAATATTTCTCTTTGTTTGAGATTTCTACTTTTTCTAAAATTTTTTAAATTTTGTCCTACAACTATAGGGTCTATTTTATTTGATGAGAAATTATAATTATTTCTTTTTTTTATTCCTGTTATATAATCAATACTTAATTTATAATAATTACTTAATTCAAAAAGTTTTCTTAATGGAATAGTATCTTTTCCAGTTTCCCAACCAGCGTAGGTAGAACGATCAACACCTAAAATTTCTGCTATTTCTCTTTGTTTCATTTCTTTTTCTTCTCTTATTTCTTTCATTTTTTCAAATTTCATAATTACCACCTTACAATCTAATTGTCTAACAAAAATGTGGGAAATAGCGATTTTGTGGGGTATATCGAGAAAAAATATGTTATAATATTATATAGATGTATTAGGAGGAGTGTTTTATAAATGAAAGCAAAGAAAAAAATTAGTGTTGAAGTAGATAATAATAAAGAAACTGAAGATATGAAATTATCAAAAAGAGTTATCGATTTGTTTATTTGGTATCAAATAGAAGATTCAAATGCTTGGTTAAGAGTGTTGGAAAGTCAGGTAAAGTTTTTAGAAGAAAGAAGAAAGCAATTATTTAAAGAATTTGATAACTGTTTATTTAAATTTCAAAAGAAAAAAGTTAATGAAGAACTTGAAAAAATTGAAAAAGAATTATTTAAGCAATACGAAAATATTGGTGAAGAGGTTAGTATAATTAATAAACTTAAATCTGCGATTGCAAATGATGGTAAACTTGATGATGATAATGATGAATTAATTAGTTATTATGATCTATTATCATTTTTAAGATTTGGGATTACATTTAAAAAGGTTTTATATCAAAAATTTGATAAAGAAGAGATATATTATTATGATAATGAAGGGAATTATGTTATTGAAAATCTAGATAATAAAAGTGACATTTTTTCTGTATATCTAAGCGAATGTGAAAGTGATAATACTAAATTTGATAGAAATATTAAGATTCTAGAAAAATAATTTATATTTGTTATGTCATTTAAGGTCGGTGGTTAGTGTGAATAAAGATTTAATAGAAAGTATAATTCTATTAATTATTGCAATAATATTAATTTTAATATATGCAATTGTTGTTATTATTGATGAAAGAAAAAAATGGAACAAAAGAGAGTTTTTTAAATATACCCTTTATTATGAGATAGATTATTTCTTATATATGGATATGGTAAAAAAAATGAGGAAAGTTCTTTTTAAGAAAAGATTAGAGTTAGTAGTTTTAAGTATTCTAGTATTTTTTAGGAGGCTATTTGTATGGAACAGGAAATAATTGCTAAAATAGAAATTGCATTTTTTATAGTAATAGCATTATCTGGAATTGTGATATTAATATTTTGTTTAAGACGCAAGGATGAAAAAAATTTTGATTGGAAGTCATTTGAAAGAACCGTAAGAATGATGCACGAACAAACAGATGAAAATTTAGATATGCTTTCAAAAATGAATAAACAAAAAGATAAAATAGAAGAAAAAATAAAAGCAAAGAAAAAAATATTAGGTTTGAAACTAGTAGATTAAGGTATTTATTATGGTGGAAATGAATGAAAAATTTAAAATTATATTTTTTATAGTAATGTTAGCTCTTGCAATGATTTATATAATATATGTAATTATTAGAGTTATTTGTTCATTAATAATATTATATAAGATGAGTAAATAAATCCTTTTTATATACAAATAAAAAAGATTAATGTTTTAATTTTTACATTAATCTTTAATCTATTTTCTTGAAAGAACGATTCTATGTTTATATTTATCAAATGAAATATCTTTTGTTGAATAATTGTATAGATTTTCAAGTGCTATTAATTTATTTTGTAATTCTTGATCTTCATCTAAACATTTTAAATATAATTCAATAAATTCAGCTGGTGGATTTTCTTTTTTTATGGCATTTCGATAATTATCATTAAGCATTGTTTTTAATGCTTTAGTTCTTGATACACCTGGCATACCATAATAAGAAAAGTAAAAATCTTTTATTTTTTCTAATGTTAAATGATAAACATGATTAGCATATAAATCTTTTTTTTCTATCAAGTTTTTTAAATCATCAAAAAAATTATTAATTATAGCTAGCTGTTCTTTTGCTGCATCTTCACTAAGTCCTGGCATAGGCAAAGAATGAATTTGTTTAATATAATCTTGCAATTCTTTTATTCTTCCATTTTTATCTAATATTATATTTCCATAGACAATCATTGAAACAACAGCATTACCTTGATTTTTAAATTCATTAATAGTTTTTTGATACATACTTTTTAAAGTTTTTTCAAAATATTCTATTCTAATTCCATCTATTAAATCAGAACCTCTTATCTCTTCTTTTAAATTATTATTAAATATAATATGTAAATCAATATCAGAAAACTGATTTCCGAATCCTGTTTGATTACTACCATAGAAAATAATGCCTTCTATATCTTTGCTCCTTAAGTACCCCATTTTATTCACAAACTGCATAATTACATCTGTGAATTGTTGCATATTTTCTCCTCCTAATATAATTATAACACTTGAATTACTTAACTACATAAATTTTACTTAAAAAGTCGTTTTTTTTGCACAAAATGTTTCATTTGTTAACGTAAAAGTAACAATGGCAACTAATTTTAGTAAAATTATTGTCATTCGTTAATTATTGATGTATAATAATAGACCAATATGGGAAGGAAAATTAATTATGAAAAATTATATTAACCTTTTTTTGTCTAAAAAAATAAATTATGAAGTTGAGAATTCTAATACCTTTATTAATCCCACAACAAATAATAATGAAAGAATAATTAAAAGAGAAACTAGGCAACTAAATAATGTAAGATTTAATATTATTTTGTTTAAATTAAAATATCCTAAAAAGATAGATAATATAATTAATTCAAATGAAATAATGGAAGATCATTATGATTCAACTTTAATATTAGAAATTTTAGATAAAGATGAAAATAAATTATATACTTTCTATGATTTACTTTATTTAACTTGTAATACATTGAATGATGCAAATAATAACTATGATAAACTATATTCAATAATATATGCTTCTGATAATGAAGAAGATATTATAAATACAATAATAAATGCCCAAAATTAGTAATTAAAACAAAAACAAACAAAATTTATACAAAAACCTACAAAGTTTAAACATTATTTTATTGCAATTCACTTGTCAAGTGCTATAATAGAGTAAACTTGAAAAAAGTATGTCTAGAAAGATATTTCTTAATTTAAGTTTTAAGTATTTTTGCACAAAAAAGCTCTAAATTCGTTGATTTTAGGGCTTTTTCAGCGTTTTCTAATAGAAAATAGCAAAAAGTGCTTGACAATTCCTAATAAAAGTAGTAGAGTAAATCCCCTAATTAAAAAAGCGAGAGGTTTCTAAAGCGGCTTATTATTAGGAAATAAGTTTAGGTGGTGAAATCAATGAAAAAAATTTCAATGAGAGGAACAAATTATTATTTAACTAGCTTTAATTGCATGTATTTATTATCGTATTTATCTAATATTTTCAAAAAGAGAGAAAATTTCCCTAGGGCGTATTTCCCTCTTTTTTCTTAATTAAGGCATCAGGGGGTTAGCTATGATTGAACCAATAGTATTAGAATTTAAGATTGATGATAGATTTATAGATCATCCATTATTATCCAAAAAAGAATTATTAAAATACGATATTGATTACTGTTATAAGAAAGTTGAAGAAGAAGTAGATAAGTTTATAAGTGCTCAAATTAATTATCCATTTATTAATGCTCCAACTATTACTTGCAATTATGAAGTGAGATATGAATGTTTTGTTCCAAAGAAGATTGATAAGGTAGGGAATTATGTTATTTCAAAAATTACAAAAGAAGAAGAAATAATGAGATTGTATAGTAATATTGTTACTTCGTTGAAATTCCTTAGTAAAAATGAATTTACATTTTTTCTTGAATGTTTATATTATAAGCATTCCGGTAACGAATTTATTAGAAAAGCAAATTCTTCAAGATTTTTATTAGATCAAATAAAAGGAAGCTGCGTTGTAAAAATGGCAAGAGCTTTAGATTGTGCAAAAGAGATTTAAATCAGTATAGTTATAAATGCTATGCTTTTTTATTTTGAGTTTAAAAAGTTCTCATTAAAAAACAATATGGAAAGGAGAGAAAAATATGGAACAAGTAAAAATATCTTTATCTAGAGATTTAAAAGACAATGTTATCTCTAGAGTAGAAGAACTTGGATTATCTAGTACATCGGAATATTTTAGATTACTTGCTGGATTAGATATTTCTATTCAAAGATATCAAAGTTTAGTTGCATACATTAATCTATTATATAATAGAATTAATGAAACACATCAAAAACTTGGTATTTATGCAACACCATTAAGAGATGTACCAATAATTAATATGCAAACTACATCTTAGGTGCTGACTTTTTTGGAAATCCATGTTAAAATTAATTTAACAAAAGGAGGGATTTCTTGTGAAAAAGAAAAAGATAATACCTCTTGTAAGTCTTATAGTTTTAATCGCATTGGGTATAATCGGTGCTACAATTTATTGTTTTAATACAGGAGATACAAAAAAATTAAATAATGCTGTTGAACAAGAAACAGCTAAAGAAAATTTATCCAAGACAACTGATATAAATACAAATGATGATTCAATAAAAGATGATTCTGATAATGAAAAATCAACAGGAAAAGAGAAAACTATTAGTAAAGAAACTAATAGGTCTCAACCTAAAGCAAATACAAATGAAACAAAAAATGAAGAAAAATCATCTTCAAATACTTCTACAAATAAACAAGATACTCAATCTTCTTCAAATACTAATTCTACAAGTAAAGAAGAACCTAAAAATAATTCTACAACTATAGAGATACCAAATGAAGATAATAAAGATAATGTATCAAGTTTTGAAAATGATGAAGAATACATAAAATTGAAATCAACATTAGAGTTTGAAACTAGAGCAGAATGTCAAGCTGCTGCTGATATTATTGGACCTGAATATGCTTTGCAAGGTAATTTAAGGAATACTTCATGTAAAAGTTTTGCATATAAGGGAACAGTAATTGGATACAGATTGCAAATATGGTTTACAGATGGAACTTGGATATATAATAATTAATTACGGCACAATATTTATTGTGTTTTTTTTAAGGGGGAATAAAAATTTGAAAAGTAAATATAAATTTGCACTGATGTTTTTCGTTAGTGCTTTTTTTATGCTATTAGGTTGCGTCAATGTTAGTGCAGCAACACTAGTAGAAGGACCTATTGATGATGTATATTATACTCGTCGTGGTGGCGGGAAACCATATATGTCAGCTCAATATCATACATATACAATGGATGGAAAAACAGTGTATTGTATTGAACCAGGAATTAACATAACCGTTCATGATTATAATGGACAAATAGGATGGACTAATTCTCCATATTCAGATGAAATAAATCAGAAAATTCAATTATATGGTTATTATGGGTATGATTATCCTGGTCATAATACATTAAGGTATAGAATGGCTGCTCAAGCACTTATATGGGAAGAAACAGGAGGACAAATTATTGAATTTTGGACAGAACGATATGGATATGGAAATTTCATAAATATTGATTATGAAAAAAATGAAATAAAGAAACTTGTTTCTACTCATTATAATCAACCAAAATTTACCGAAACTACTAAAACAGGTATTATAAATGAAACTATAACATTTACTGATACTACTGGCTATTTATCAGATTATGCAGTGCATCAAAGTAATGGTGCTAATATTTCTATAAATGGTAATAATTTATTAGTAACACCAACTAAAATAGGTGAAACTACTGTGATTTTAAAGAAAAGAATGTATACGGATAATCCTACTACAATTTTTGTAGGAACAGATTTAAAATCACAAAAAATGGGTTATTTTGGAATAGATGACCCGTTATATGTTGCTGTTAAAGTTAATGCTTTAGGTGGAAAGATTTCATTAGAAAAAATTGATTCTAAAACTTTATCTTATAAACCATTAGGAGATGCTAGTCTAAAAGGTGCAATATATGGAATATATGATGAATATAATTCTAGAATTGGAGAAATAACTACAACTGGAAATGGTATAGTAACGAGTGATTATTTACCTAAGTTGGGCAAATTTTATTTGTTAGAAGAAAAAAGCAGTTTGGGTTATAAACTAGATTCAACAAAATATTATTTTGAAATCACAGAAAACAATTTAAATCCTAAAATAGTAGTTCATGAACAAGTTATTGAAAAAGAATTTGAATTATATAAAATGTTTTCTGATGGTGGCAAAAGTATGATTTTAAAAGCAGAGCCTAATATTACATTTGAGTTTTATTTAGAATCCAGTATGGAATTATATGAAAGTGCAACTACTGATGCTACAGGTAGATTATCAGTGAAGCTTCCTTATGGAACTTATATAGTTAAACAAAAAACCACTACTTATAATCACGAAAAGTTGGATGATTTTAAAATTGTTATCAATGAAGCTTCCGCTGAAAAAATTACTAAAGTTGCAACCAATGCTGAAATAACTGCTAAACTTAAATTAGTAAAAGTAGATAGTAAATCAAATAAAGTTTTAGTAAGAGATGGAATAAAATTCAAAATAAAAAATCTTGATACGGGAGAATATGTATGTCAAAATATAACATATCCTAATCAAGAAAAAATATGTATATTTGAAACTAAGGACGGAGTATTTATAACACCTTATGTTTTAACAACAGGTAATTATCAAATTGAAGAATTGGAAGAACAAACTATAGATGGTTATGTTTGGAATAAACAACCATTAAAATTTAGTATTGGTGAAGATAGTAAATATATTTATGATAAAGACTTTGGAGTTATGTTAGAAATTAAATTCTCTAATAAACAAGTAAAAGGTGAAATAGAAATAAATAAAAAGGGTGAAAAATTAATTATAGAGAATGAGACATTTAGATATGAAGAAATAAAATTAGATGGTGTTCACTATGACTTAATAGCTAATGGTGATATTTATTCACAAGATGGAACTTTGATTTATAAAGATAAGGAAATAGTAAAATCTTTTATTACAAAAGATGGCTATTATAAATTAACCGATTTATATTTAGGTAAGTATTGTTTGGTAGAAACAAAAACTGTAGGTAATCATGTACTAAATAAAGAACCATATTGTTTTGAAATAAAATATAAAGATCAATATACAGATATAGTTAGTTTAGTAATTAATTTAAAAAATTATCTTGGTAAAGGTGATTTTGAATTAACAAAAGTTGATTTATGTACCGGTAATCCTATTGAAGGAGCATTAATTGAAATATTCACAGAAAATGATGAGTTGATTTATAGTGGAAGAACTGATAAAGATGGAAAAATTTATGTAAAAGGTTTAGAAAGTGGCAGAAAATATAAATTCAAAGAAAGTGAGGCGCCAGAAGGTTATATTTTAAATGATAAAATACATGAATTTGAAATAAAAGAAAATGGTGAAATAGTAAAAGATACTTTATCTAATGAAAAAATAGTAATAGATGTTCCAAATACATCTGCAAACGATTATAAAATATTAATACCTGTGTCATTATGTGGATTAGGTATTATATTAATTTTATTATCAAAAGATAAAAGAAAGAAAAAATAAAAGGGGGAGAATTATGAATAGTGAAAACAAATTTACTATAATTGGAAGATTAACTAAAGATCCAATACTTAGAGAAACAGAAAGAGGAACAAAAGTAACAAATATTTGCGTTGCGTGTGAAAGAGAATATAAAGGAAAAGATGGAAATAAAATTGTTGATTTTTTAGATTTTACATTATGGGATAAGAATGCTGAAAATATTTGTAATATTAGTAAGCAAGGATCTCTAATTTATTTAGAGGGCTATAATATTACTAAAAATTTTGGAACAGAAAAAGAGCCAATAAAGGCACTTAACCCAGTTGTTACATCATATAAACATCTTGCTTATTCACTTTCTAGTAAAGAAGAAAATAAAGAAACTAGTATAGAAGTGGAAAAATAATGATAGATAAAACTAAAGAATATTCATTGAATGAATTATTAAATATTTATAGTTTGTATAATATTGATTTTAAATATTATGGAAATAATAATAATGGAGAGTTAGAACTATATTTAAAGACTGATGCTGATAAAGTATCAGTCTTTATCTCTAATTTAAAAATTTCAAAAAAAGAATATTTAAAATTAACAGAAAAAGAAGCAAGAAAAATAAAGTTTATATATGACAGAGAGGTGAACGAATTGGAATTAGATGTAGTCGCTGTTGTTTTAAGAACTAGTGATATTAATATTCCAGCAGGTAGATATACATTAAGTACACTTGATAAACTAACAAAAGAGCAAGATTTAGAAGAAAGAGAAGAAACTGAATTATCAGATGGTATTGCTTATATTGTTGTTGATAATAACACAGCATGTACTTTATATGATGATACTTACTTGTTTAGCAAAGATGGTGGTGGATTAATAGCAAGTTTAAAAGAAAGAATAAAAAGTGAAAAAAATGATCTGATTCGCGATAATTTAAAACTAATATTAAATTATTATGATGAAACGAATGAAAAAGTATTATAAAAAAGGGGTTGGTTAATATAAAAAAGAATAAGAATATATTTGTATCTATTATGAATGATATTAAAAAAATTAATCTTAAAACATTAACTATAATGATTAGTTTATTTACTATGGTTTTATCAACAACAAAAGTTTATGCAGTTGATAAAATTGAAGGTGGTAATGTAACTATTGAAAGTTTAGGTTCGATTATTAAAAGTTTAGCAACAAAAGTTCAAATATTTGGCATTGTATTATCTTTTATAGCATTAGTAGTTTTTGTTATTCAATTTATTATTGGGGATGATGAGACAAAGCAAAGACGAAAAAAGACAATATTATATACTTTAGGTGGCGTTGCTCTCTTAATATTAGTTCCTTCAATAATAAATTTTGTTATAGATACATTGGGGTAATATGCTACAAGTGTTAAGTATTAGTAGTGATATTAAATACGGAGTATTAGATATATTAAGAGGCATAGGTATTGGTATTGTAAATACTATATTTTCAACAATCGATACATTATATAATGTGGCACAGAAAATAAATAGTTTAAATTTTATAAAAATGTTAGAAAATATAGAGAATTCACCATTTACCAAAATATTTAATGCTTTCTTTATACTATCTTTTATAGTATTACTACTATTTTCAGTTTGGAAAATATCATTTAGAGTTTTAGATGCTGATAATAATGAACAACCTTTATTTGAAATGGTAAAGGAAATTATAAAGTGTGGTTTTTTGATTTTTAGTATATATCTTATATTTAATACTAGCATCAATTTAGGAATTAATTTATCTAATTCAATATACAATAGTTTTAATACAGAGAAATCTACCATAGGTGATAAGATGAAAAGTGCTTATTTAACTATTAATGAATCCTGTTATATGATTAAGGGTGGAGAAGATACAGATAAAGAAAATGTTAAAGATATAAAAGAATATTTAGAAGGTTATGCAAATGCAAATAGTGCGAATACTATGGAAGATTTTGAAAAACTAATTAGAAATAATACAATAACCGCTAGTGATGTATCTGATTCTGGAGCGTTTTCATATCGCTGTACTATATATAAAAAAGGATTATGGAATGACGGTCAAGATTATGCTTTTTCGTATAATTTTTTGTTCGGAATTATAATTGGAGTTATATTTTTATTTAGTATTGGTTTTGCTGTTTTAATGCTAGGGAGAAGGCAGTTAGAACTTGCTTTTCTGATGACAATATCACCACTTGTAATAGCAACGTCTGTTGGAAGAAAAGAGCAACGATCGGCTTTATATCAACAATTAGCTTCATTAGTTTTACAAGCAGGGGCAATGATGCTTTTAATAGGACTTACAGCTATTATGTTTAATGCAATTCAAAATAGTGCTGAAATAAACGGATTAGATTATTTTACTAAAACAGTCGCTCAATCAATTTTATATTTAGGTTGTGCAATGATGTTGATGACAGGGTGTACTTCACTTAATAGATTTATTGGAGATAATGTTTCCGCTAATTCTGGTAGAGATATGATAATGGCTATGAGAGGATTAACTGGTGGAATAGCAACAGGTGGAGCATTAGCAGCAGGTACGTTAGGAGCAATGAAAAACACTACTATTGGTGGTGTAAAAGCAGGAAAAGGTATTGGACAACTTGCTAAAGGTGGCATGCAGGCATTAAACGGAATGAAACATGGTTTAGCTAGTGTTAATCCTAAAGCTAATGCAAGATTATCAAAAGGTTTTAGCAACAAAGTAGGAAAAGGACTATCACAGATGATGCAAGGACAAATGTTACAAGATAGTAAAAATCCTTTAGCTAGAGCGTATGGTAGAATGTTAGATGCTAAAGGTGAAAGTAAAATTCAAGATGCTGCTAAAAAATGGGATTTTGCAAATGATAAATATAATGTTGACTATATTAGAGGTGGAGTATCCTTAGCACAAGAAGGAATTAACAATATAAAATCAGGTTTTGGTGGAGCATTTGATAGCATTAGAAACATTGGTAATCCTAATAGTTTAAGATATAGAAATCGTTATAGAGTTAGAAACTATGGTAATGAAGGAGATAGTATTTAAAAGGGGGAATTTGGTTGTATATCACACTACAAAGTATAAAAAGAAATTTAGGATTATTTAATTTGGAACTTGAGGATATAATAATAGGATCAATATTTGGTGTTATATTTACTATCCTTTTTTTATTACATTTATATACACTTGCGATAATAGTAATATCTATTGGTATATTATCACTAATACCAATGGATTTTTCAAAATGTAATAGAATGTATAAATTATTTAGTCTATTTACAAAATTTATGTTAAAAAATAAAATTTATTATTTTTATAGAGATTAAAAAGGGGTTGGTTTTTATAAATAAATTATTAGAAAACTATATGAAATACAAAAAAAGAAAAGAAGAAAAAAGAGTAAATAAAATTAAAAGTAATAAAAAAGATATTTATTTGTCCAAAAGTATTTTAAAAAAGAAAGTACAAAACTCTCAAAGTTTTACTAATATTAAATCTATTAATGATAATGGGACAATTTTATTAAAGACAGGAGAATATGCTATATTCTATAATGTGAATCCTGTTGATTTATCTCTTACAAGTGATAAGGAACAAAACACATTTTTTCATCTTTTATCTAAATTATATAGATTACCATTTACTATAAAAGCATATAAGTTCGACGAGAAAATTAATTTAAATATTAATAAAGAAAACTATTTAGAATTAATAAAAAATACTACAGATGACGTGAAAAAGAATATATTAATAAATAATCATAATTTTATTGAAGCAATAGAAAATGAGAATATGACATCAGCTAGTTCTTATTATTTAGCAATTATTTCTAAAAACAAAGAAGCTTTGGAAAAAAATAAAGAAGAATTTGAACTTAATTGTTCTAATATTAGTCCTAAACTTGAAATAGAACAAATTACTAATAAGAAAAATTTAGTTAAGATATTTTGTAATATGTATTTTTCAAATAACAACTTAGATCAAATAATGTATTATGATTTTATAGATTTAATAACACCAATAAAGATAAATGAGGGAATATCCACTTTAAAATTTGATGATGAAGAAATACAATTATTATCCATTAAAAATTATCCATTGTTTATTGAACATGGTTTTTTAGATAGAATTATTAATTTACCAAATATTAAAGCATCAGTTACAATAAATGATTCAATAGAGCAGAATAAACTTTTAAATGTATTAAATAGTAGTTTTAAAGCTGTTTTAGCAGATTATAATTCTAGTAAAAATTTGAGTGATGTAACAGAAATGCAAAATTTAATGAGTAATTATAAATTACTTATTGAGCAAATATCATCTAATGATGAAAAAATTAAAGATGTATCAATAGTATTAGCAATCAGTGGAGATAAAAAAACAAGGGAAGAATTAGTTAAAGAAATTAAAAGAAATGCTGAATTATATCAAGTTAAAGTAGAAGTTCCTAGAATGAAACAAATGGAGGCTTGGCAAAGTTATGATTTAACTACAAAAGGATTAAAAGACTATACAATGTATTTGCCAACACTTACATTAGCAAGTACATTTTTCTTTACAGAAAATTATCATAATGACTCTACTGGATGGTTAATAGGAGAAGATTCAGCTTATGGACTTCCCATTTTCTTTGATCCATTTTATTTAACTAAAAATAGAACAAGTCATAATATGGGAGTTATTGGAACAAGCGGAAGTGGTAAAAGTTATTTATTAAAATTACTAGCAATAAACGAATATGCAAGAGGTACAAAGTTATTTTTATTTGATATAGAAAATGAACTTCAAAAGTTATGTGAAAGATGTGGAGGAGAACATATAGATTTATCAAGTAAAAGTTTAATTAATCCACTGCAGGTTAGATATATTATGACTGATGAAGATGAAGAAACATCAATATTAGGGAAACATTTAGGTTTTTTAGAAAATTTCTTTTCAACTGCTTTTGAAGATATTACGGAAAAAGAATTAGTTGTTTTACTTGATATAGTTGAAAAATTTTATAATGAAAGAGGAATAACAAAAAAGACAACAATAGAAGAATATGAAAAAATGACACCTAAAGATTATCCAATATTTTCTGATTTATATGCTTATTTACTAGAAAGACAAAAGAGTTGTAATAACAAAGATTTATTAAAAATATTAGTAAACATAGAAGTTTTATTAAAAAGAATGGTAATAGGACAAGATGCTAATTTATTTAATGGAATAACTACGATTGACTTAAATAATAATTTAATTGTTTTTAATTTACAGGAATTGTTATTTAATTCTAGTAGAAGATTAATTAATACTCAAATGATTAATTTACTAACTTATTTAAGTAATGAGATTGTTGATAATAAAAAGAAAAATGAAAAATTAAATAAAGAACAAAAAATGCTAATTATTTTAGATGAATTTCATAATTATATCGATGAAGATAATCCAACATTATTAAAATATTTTGATCAATTAAATAGGAGAGCTAGAAAGTATAAATTAGGTATAGTTGTAGCAAGTCAGCAACCTACAGATTTTACGACAAGAACTAATATATTAAGACACGCGTCTGCAATATTCAATAATTGTCAGTATCAATTAACGGGTATGTTAAAAGATACAGATGTTGAAGCAGTAGAAAAATTATATTCTAATACTCCATTAACAGAAACTCAAAAAGCATTTTTAAGTAGAGCAAACCAAGGGCAATTTTTACTTAATATAACAAATAAAAACAGATTAAGAGTTAATGTATTTGCTACACCACTTCAAACTTATTATATGGGTGAGAGTGATGAGAAACCTATTATAGATAGAGAATAAAAATGTTTAAAAAATTACTAACCTTAAAAATAGGTGCTATATTGTTAGGAATATGTATGTTTTTTGTAATAATAATTGCTATTATCTCTGCAATAACAGGAACAGCAATAGGTTATGAAAATTTAAAAAGGCAGGTAAATGAAAATCAAGGTTCTATCGCGGTTGTTAATAACAATTTATATGCGGAAAGATATAGAAGTTTGTTAAATAAGAATCTTTTAAATAAAGGATATGTAAGTCTAGAAAGATTAGTTTTCTATTTACAAAGAACATATAATATTTTGGATATAACAGAACTTAGTGATGATGAATGGAATAAAGCTTATATAGATAATTTAAATTTAGAAAAAAAGCAAATGATACCAATCAAAACAATTTGCAAAAAAATAAATAATGATTCTAGTTTACCTTTTTTTAATATTGAAAGTAATACAAATGCTAACGGTGTATTTATTGAAGTATTGAATTTATGTGAAACAAATGGTGAGGATATTACATTTTCTGATAATTATTCAGAAGATTATACTTATTTACCATTTGTTTTTCCTTTAAAGAATAATTTTACTATTACATCTATAGTTTTTGAAATTAGAAATGTAGATTTAAATTTATCCAAAGAAGAACAGGAGAGAGTTAATTATCATAGTGGTTGGGATTTTGCTGCACCATTAGAAACACCATTTTACAATATGTGTGAAGGAACAATTAAAAATATAGTTAATTCACAATTTAATGATTTGCCATTTAGCCAATCTAATAATAGAGTAGGAAATTATGTTGTTGTAAGTTGTAATAATGGATTTGAAATAAATTATTATCATATAAAAGCAAATAGTGTGCCAAGCATGTATAAAGTTGGTACACCAATTAAAGAAGGTGTACTTCTTGGGAAAGTATCAACAACAGGGCTTAGCACAGGCTCACACTTGCATGTTGGTTTGACTATAAATGGTAAAAAAGCAGATGTTTTAGAGTATGTAGATTTTAATTATAAAAAGTAGGGGGGTTATATGGTTTGTGAATATTTAGAAAATTTAAAAAATAGTAATAAATTAAATAATTATGTAATTGATTATTACCTTAAAAATGATTATGAAAGCATTGATGATGTAATAAATGATATGGAAGATTTGCAAAGATATGGATGTATTTCTGGTATGATTAATGACCTAATATATTACGATGATACAAATAGATTTTATGATGATTATAAAGAAGATATAAATTATTTGTTAAGTGATGTTTTATCTGGTACTGGTTATTCAATAGATGAATTATTTGGAGATAAATTTGACAAAGAAGATCCATTAATAATGGAATATTCTAATAAAAATCTATTAGCGTGGTTTGGCTTTGAAGAAACAGCGTATAGAATTTACGAAGAAATAAAAGAAAAAATAAAATATAGTAATTTTAATTATGAATGTTAAGGGGGAAAATAAATGTATAAAGAAGATATGGGATACAGAATAATGTATTTAAGAAAATATGTATGTGGCTATTCACAAAGAAGATTAGCAAAATTAGTTAATGAAGATATAGAAACGATAAGAATGTTAGAAGATGGTAGAATAAAAAATCCACAACCTAGTTTAATATTAAGAATCTCGGATGTCCTAGATTCTTTTTATATGCACTTTGTTAATAAAGAATATGAAGATGAATTTTTATATTTTTTAGATTGGGGAACAAATGATGATAAACAAATAAAAATATTAAAAAATCTTACTCTAGCATTAAGTGATATTGTTATAAAATATAAAAATCATAACGGGGTACAAAATGAAGAAGAGTAATGATTGTAATACGGGATGTATTAAAAAAGTATCTGACCCAAATAATTTTTCTGATTTAATAGATATGTATGTAGCAGGTAGTACTATTAATGGATATTGTTATAAAGATTATGATACTTTTTATAAAAAGTTAGATGAAGTTTGTTATATAGCAGAATGTGCATTTGATGAAACACTGTATAAAGATTATGTTAATGATAATAAAGAAAAAATGATTATGAAAGGCGGAATATCTACTTATAATTCAATAAAACAAGAATTAAAAGATAATTTTAAATTTGAAGAATATTATTATGAATATCAAAAAGATGGTGTTGTTTACACTATACCATATAATGATTTTGATGATGAAATGATAGATTCATTTGTAAAAGAGGTTTTTCATAATATTGATTGGCAAACATCACAGTCATATATTTCAGAAATTGACTGGACTGAAAACATTAATCAGTATTATAAAGAAAAATTTGATAAGGAAAAAGGTGTAGAGTTATGAATAATAGTTATAATGAGTTTGAAGATATGTTAAATGAATTAAGTAATAAAAAAATAGGCGAATTAAGTATTAGAGAAATTTCAAAGTATTTATTATTAGCAGAAGAACTTGATTGGGTTGATACAAATGTTGGAGATGATAAAATATTTTATGATTATAATAAAAACTTGTTAGAAAATTTATCATATATATTGGAAGATTCGATATTTCGTTTGATTAATGAAGAAATATTATACAATTATGATTTGCATACAAAACCAATGGATTTGGAAAATAATTAAATAATAATGGGTGATGTGGTTATGACAATAAGTATTGGGGATTATAGTGTAGATAATATAAAGTATTTTGAAGATCACGAAGGCATTGATATTTTTAAATGTGATATTTTATATAACAATAAAAAAATAGGTACTTTTTCTGAAGATTATATGTGTGGACCGAGTAATTATAATTTTAATAATAATTTTGATGAGGAACTTACAAAGTTAAGAAAAACAGCTACAAGTTTTTTTAATAAATATTCTAATGATAAATTCTTTGATGATGAGGACTTTTTTATTTACTTTTTAAAAAGTCTAAAAGAAGCTAATGATAAATTGAAATTAGATCAAAAAATTATAATTGATACAGTTTATCCATTTGATTATACTATTGAAAAAGCAGAAATAGAAGATACAGCACCATTTATAATTGAGGATGATAATAATAAAAAATTAGTATTACCAAATATATTAGCTTTTAACTACAATATATCTGTTTGTGAGGAATCTGACTATGAATTATAACAAAGAATTTTTTGACTTTTTAAAGTCAGCTGAAACACAGAAAAATTTTAAAAGAGAAAATTACAATTACTATATAGTAAAAATTTCTTATAATGAAAAAATAGATTTATTATATGGAGATAATTTGTATAGAGGAGAAATAACATTTGATTCAAAATTAGAATATGAAGGATTTTATGATAAAGAGAAAGATGAGTTATATGATATTAATTATGATATGTATAATATCTTGGGTTTAGAATGGCGTTTGGATTCACCATATTTAAGTATGAGTAATTTAATAAATGGATTTAACCAAAAGTTAAACAATATTATAACTGACTATGTTAAAACAAATAAAAAAGAGTTTTATGAAGCTGCTAAAGATTACATTTCAGATATAGAAGAAAAAGATATTTATAATAATTTTATAAATAATCTTAATTTGTTTGATTATGAGAGTCATTATGAAATAGATGATAAAAAAATTATTTTAGATTATTTCATAAAAGGAGATAAATTACTATATGGTATTGCAAGTGATTACACAGAAAAAAATAAAGAAAGAATTGGTGAAATTTTAAAAGATAATGATGTTAGAAATAAATTATTAAGTGATATAAATAATAATTTAGAACATAAAATCCATAAAAGAAAAGATATTGTATCTGTGTTAAAAGATAGTGAATATAAAAGAGTTAATACTTTTATATTTAAAGATGGTAAATATATGAATTTTAAAATTGATACTTCCGCACTAGAACGTAGTTGGAATAGTAGTTATGTCTCACAATATTCAATGGATTATAAAGATAGAGAAAAGTTTGAAAAAGTATTTGGTTCAAGACAAGATTTTAATTTGGATGACATATATAAAATAGAATTTAGAAATAAATCTATTTATGAAGATACAAAATTTAATTTTGATATTGTAGAAAATAAGGAAGAAGAATTAAGTTTATGAGTTCAATAACAGAATATAAAACTTATCTTTGGGACTATTTAAAACAGCATCATAATGTATCTAATCCTAAAAAATTTTTTCATTGTTTAAATCCAAATCATACAGATAATAACCCCAGTATGATGTTTACGGATAAATATAATATTTGTAAATGCTTTGCTTGTGGCGTTAGTTATGACATATTTGATTTGATAGGTTTAGATTATAATTTATCAAGTTTTAGAGATCAGATAAAAAAAGCTGAAGAATTATATTTAGATTATGCTCCTATAAAAAGAGAAGTAAAAAATGTAGTTGATAATAGTAATAAAGATTATACTAAATATTTTAATGTATGTTTTTATAATAGAGATAAAACAGATTATTTAGAAAAAAGAGGTATAACGAAAGAACTAATTAACAAGTATAAAATTGGATATGATGACAAAAGAAATTTAGTTATTTTTCCAATAAATAAGCATTGTTATTTTGGCAGAAGTACAGTTAATAATGATAAATTTAAAAGTGGCGGTAATAGTGATATTTGGAATGAAGAATATATTAATGAAAATACATCTATACTTTATATTACAGAAAGTATAATTGATGCTTTATCATTAGAAGTAATTGATTCAGATATAAAAGTAGTTAGTATAAATGGTATAACAAATACGAAATCATTAATATCTAGGATAAAAGAAAATAATTTTAATGGTATTGTTGGAATAATATTTGATAATGATAAATGGGGTATTAATGCGAGTAAGGAATTAAAAGAGGAATTAGCAAAAATAAATGTTAATTCCTTTTCTACATCGTTAGTAGCAAATTTTGCTGATGAGAAAAACATCAAAGATTTAAATCAAGCTTTAGTTGTGGATAAAGATAAATTAAAAAGTAATTATGAATATTTGAAAAATATATTAATTAGCAATAATAAAAGCAAAGAAAAAGAGGGGGATAGCTTTGAATATTAATAATGAAGAATTAATTAAAAAGAAAATTGCAGATAAGGATAAAGCAAATTTAAGATATAAAGAAAAATTAAATTCAATAAAACAACATTATGGAGTAGAATTTTATGTTGAACATTTAAATAATAATGATATAGAAAATATTAAATTTACAAATTTAGAATATAGAAATGGATATGAAAATATTTGTGTTAGTTATAATCCAAGTAATAAGAAAATTTGTTGTATAGAGTATGATTTTTTAGATACAAGAATTGTAAAGAATCTAAAACATAAAAGATTTATAAGTGAACTTGAAAATAAATATAAATTAAATTTATTAGTTGGAGAAATAGAAAGAGCAAATAATGATTACATAAAAGAATTAGAAGAGATTGATAATTACTATAATGAATTATCAAATGCTAGCAAAATATCTATAAATGAATTAGAACTTAATAAGAATAATAAAAATGAATAATAGCATACTAGTTTTTATTATAAAATAAGGAAATGATTAAATATTAGCATACCTTTTACATACCAAAGTATGTAATTTTCGCAAGTGCGAAAATAGATTCGTGCCTCTTAAATTAAAATGGAAGTCTTATAAAATAAGGCTTTTATTTTGATTAGGCACGTTTCCCATATCCTGTTGAAGTTAAATAGGTGTAAAAATAAGTTGTTTTAGTAGAAAGTGAGGTTAAGAATGAATAAGGTTTTAAGTATATTGTTAGTTCTTTTTTCTATGATAGCATTACTATTAGAAAGAAGTTCTTGTTTTGAAATTATAGTTGTAGGGCTATTATTCATCATTGCATTAAGTATTGATAAAATTAGATTTAAAAAATAAAATCAAGGGGAGGTAGTTAGATGGTAAGATATTCAATTAATTTAAATAATCAGGATGAAGAATTGTTAAATGAATATATGAAAGAACATAAAATAAAATTTAAAAGCACTGCAATAAAGAAATGTATTGAAGATGCTATTATTAAAAATGATTTTAAAATTATATTAAATGATATTGATAAAAAAATTAATAGATTACTATATAGAGAAAATATAGATAGAAAATTATTAGAACAATTATTTAGTAATATGGGATTTCCAATAAATGAAAAAATATCTGATGATACTTGCTTAAAAGAATTTTATAAAACTAATGATGATTATTCGGGGAGATTTGGAATATGAATCAAGAAAATTTTATAAGAAGAAGCATTAATATTCCTAAAGAATTAAATCTTAAAATTGAAATGATGAAGAATGATTATTCATATTCTACAAAAAGTGATTTAATCATAGAATTGTTAGAATTAGGTATTATATCATTCTATAAAGAAAAAGATAGAGATACTAAAATAGATATAATGTTAGAACGACTTAATCTTTTATTGGATAAGATAAATGATTGAAGATTCTAAAGTTGTTTTTATTACCCATCCTTATTATGCTGTAAATAATCCTACTAATAATTTAAGAATATATAAGAAGGCAAAAAACTCTAATAAATGGAGATATATTCAGTGTAAGACAAAAGAAGAATATAGAACCAAATTAAATGAATATATTACTGGTTTTTATGAGTATTCAAGAAATAAAGATAAGGCATATACCTCAGTTAAAGATTATGTTAAAACTAGTGATGATTCTTTATTTAATTATTTTATGGGTGGTAAAAAGTCAGAAGAAGTTATGTTAGAAAATAATATGAAAAGAGAAGAAATCGCTATGTTAAAAGATGGAACATTTTTAAAAGATAAAGATGTTCCTTTAATGCAAAAAAGATGGCGTAAGTATGTTGAGAATAGTAATATTCAAATGACTGTTTTATCTTTTAATCAAAATTATATAGATGAAAATATAGATATTAAAGAATTTCAAAAGATTGTTGCAACTGATATTATACCTAAGTTCTTATCTTATTCTGGATATGTAAAACCTAAAGATAATTTAGAATGGATAGTAGCACTTCACTGTGATAGAGAAAATAATTATCATTTTCATATTTCATGGATAGAAAAGAACAAATGTTATAAAAATAAAAATGGTAAGTTAGATCATAGAATTAGACTTAAAATTACTGATAATGAAAGAAATTTCTTAAAAAGACAAGTTGCCTTATCAATAGAAAGAAAAAGATTATATACTCCAACTTTAATAAAATTAGAAGATGAGCTTGCCGAATTAAAATCTTATTTTAATCCTAAAGATCATAATTTTACTTTAAGAAATATAAAAGATCTAGAGTTAGAAGAAAAAATAATTAAACTTGGCTTTTTATTAAATGAAATAAGAAGTACTAATAAAAAATATATAAAATATAATTCATTACCAAAAAATGAAATTGGAAATAAAATTAGATTGTTAACAAAGGATATAAAAAAAGAAATATTTAAAAATGATAGAGTTAAAAAATCTAAAGATAAAATTTATAAAACTATTAATGAAATAAATGATATTTTACTTGATATAGATAAAAGAAATAATATATCTAATATAGGTTTTGAGGATGTAGTAAATAATAAACTGATAAAAGATAAATTAGATAAAAGTGATTCTTATGTATATAACGCAATCGTTAATCATGCTTTATATAATTATAATTATTATTCTGGTAAAAATAAAAAAGAAAACTTTAGTATTGAAGATGTAATTAATCAAGTTGCTTATGATAATTACTTAAACGATTATAAGAAAATTAAGACTGTTAAAAAACATAAAAAAAATATAATAAAGAAAATGTTAGTTGGAAAAACATATAAGAATAAAATATTATATGCTTTAGATAGATTAGGATATGAACAAGATAAAGCAGCTGAAAAATTCTATGAAATGTTTGAAGATAATGAAAAAACTATGTCTTAATTAATAAAAACAGTAAAAATGTGTGGTATAATGGATATAACAACAAGGATTAACTTCTAGTATAAAGGAGTAGAACGATTATGAAAAAAAGTATTATAAATATTATTTTATGCATGATTATTATGTTAAGTGTAGCAGGCTGTGCAAATATAAACAATTCAATTAATGACACAAATAATAATCAAAAAGCCAATGCAGAAGAAAAAGAAAATATCGTAGAATATTATAAATATGACGAAAGTATTAATTTATTTATAAATAAATACAATAATAAAAATACTCCAAGTATTACGAGTGATATGATAACAAAAAAGCATATTGGAGGTAGAGATAGAGATAATATAGCAACTATTTTTAATGAAAAGTTAGAAATAATACTCTATGGAAGTAATAAGTCTAATGAATTATATTCAATGAGTGTATATATAGGTTATAAACCAAATGTTGATTCAACTAATGATGATTTTAAAGAACAATTTATTAAATATATAAAAGTATTAGATGATTCGTTAACTGATGATGATATAAATAACTATTGGTCTGATATGATTGCAGAATATCGAAGTGGTTATAAAATTAATAAAATTGATATTACGCCTAATGTAATAAATGGAAAGTTAGAATATTTTAAGATGACTGCTAAAATAAAATTATGATAAATTAGATTTTTTGATAATGATTATAAATGAAAATAATTTTGAATAATATATTAAATAGATAAGTTGGTGATTTAAATGGCTTATGATGAATTAAAAAATATATTTGAGAAGCAAAGAAAAATAAAATTTAAGTTATATAGTTTAGAATATATTGTAGAACAATTTGATGATAGTGTATTGATATATCCTGAAATATATCCGCAAAGAAAATCTAAATATTTTTCATTTGATGCTGTTATGAGTTATTTTACAGTATATAATGAACCATTGATTGAAAATATTGATAGAATAAATATAATTGAATAAAGGTGTAACAAATGATTTTAAAAATAATAGTAGGATTAGTATTAGGTGTACTAGTTCTTTTTTTATATTCCTGTTGTGTTGTTGCAAGCAGGGAAGATAAATATATGGGAGAAGTAAATGAAGAACAAAATATTAAAAAAGATTAATAAAAAATTAATTGATTCAGATAATTTTTTTGATGGAGAAATTAATGAAATATTAAATATAATTAATGATGTATTAACTAAAAGCAATATTGATAATAATGATTTAACATTTATAAATAAAATAAGAAAATTTTATAATGATCGTATAGATTGTATAAAGGGTTGGTGTAATAATTGCAAATTAAGAATGAAGAAGAATTAACTATAATAGAAAGCAAAAATCTCGGTGAAGGTTGGTATTGGTATAAATATGATGATGGCACTGGGCATCTTGAATCTCCAGACAAAGAAAAATATATGAATTATGACTTATCAACTAATGAATATAAACTTACTAAAGAATCAAGTTGGGAAGTATTTCCTTTATCATATTATTATGCTGATGGTGCGGAATTAGATGAGTTTGATCCATTTCAATTTATGGAACAAGAAATATTAAAGTATAATTTACAAAAATCAAAAAATGAAGAGTTTATTTTATAAAAGGAGTGATGAAGATTGAGTATATTACAAGAATATGAAGAAATTAAAAAATATGTAGGAATAGAAAAATGGAATAGTATTGATACATATATTAAACACTACAAGCCAAATTTAAGATTAGATCAAATTATATATAATTCTTCTAATTGGATTGAATTTGAAAATTGGTTTAATAAAGAAATAAAGTTAGTTAATGTTAACGTTATTGATGTGTGGAAAACTGATTATGATGATTTTAGGTGCTTAGCAGAACTTAAAAAAGGTCAAATTGAACTTGGAAATATAATTGCAAGTTATGATGAAAATACTATTAGAAATTTAACCAATAATTTAAATGGTAATCTTGAAGAAAAAGAACTAAAAAATGCTATGGCAGTATTAGTAGCAAGTGATTTTGATAAATATTCCAATTTACCAAAAATAAGTAATTGTTCTAAGTTACTAATTGATATATATGATAATGTAGTTAGTTCAGATGCTAGTATGTGTCATATAGATAATGAAGATTGGAAATATTATTTAGAAGAAGGTTATACTGAAAAAGATATATTAGATCTAGCAAAAGAAATAAAAAAGAATAATTTAGAAGATGTTATTGAAATAGATAATGGAGAATACAAAATAATAGGATATAGTGATTTAGAAACTAAATTTATAGATGATAGAGAAATTAGTAGTAATAAAGAAATAGAAATGTAAGCGAATAAAAAGGGGGAAATAATGAAATTAATAACAAAAGAATTAGAAAAGAAATTTAAAAAGTATCCATTTTATAGTCAAGATGGATTAGGTGGAGATGCAAAAGTAATAGCTAAATTTTTTAATCCTGTTGGAGTGGGAACATGGCTAATTACAGAAGGTAATAAACTAGATAATGGGGACTATGAAATGTTTGGATATTGTCATTTGGGAGATGACTATAATGCGGAATTTGGATATGTAATGTTGTCCGATTTAGAGAATATTAAATTGCCTTTAGGAATGGGTATAGAAAGAGATTTATATTTAAAAGAAAATCAGACATTAATTGATGTTATGAAATCTAATGGAATGTCAGTTCCAGATTATTTAATTAATGATAATTTAGACTATATTAAAAATTGTAAAGACTATTCACTATTAAAAGACACTTTATCTGATAATGAGTTAATTGAAATAAATAGTGTAATAAAAGAATTTGATGATTATGTTTCAAACTTTGATGATGGAGAAAAAGATATAATTAGTGAATATGAAAGCAAGTATGGAAATTATAATATTATAGATTGGTATGAAGGATTAAAATCAACAGAATCATTTTTAGAAGAATTTACACTTTGCAAAGGAGATGATTCTATTGAAAAAATATGATGCTTATTTTGATATGATTACGCCAATAAAATATTTAAACAATAAAGATTCTTTTACTATTGCTAGAGTAATAGATGGTTTACATTGCATAGAGTTACATATATCAAATGGTGTATCTACAATAGAAAAGGGTATTAGATTAGAAGAAGATTATTGGGAAAGTGAAATCGAAGAAATTAACTGGTTTAATTTTGATATGGCAGAAGAAGAAATAGCAGATAGATTATGGAAATTATTTGATTATAATTTTGGAGAAGAAAATGGAAAAGAATTTTGATAATGAAGTTTATACTCTTTGCTATAATTCACTAGATGTTTTTAAAAATAAAAAAGATGCTATTAAATTTTATAATGAATGCTATTTGATGAGTGAGGGAGCAGAACAAAGCAGGTATGCTTCTATTTTATTTGATTTAAATAATAATAAAACAATAGCTTTAGATAATGTAAGTAATGGATGTAATGATATTTGTATTCTTACAAGTGGTTATTTTGAAAGTCCCTTAAAAGTTAATTTAATAAATAAACTATCTGTTTTTGATAGTATTAAATATTATAAAGAAAAAATTTTACCAGTTCTTGATGTCTGCAATGAAGAAAATATTAGGTTTGACTGTAGAATACCATTTGAAGATTATGGTTCTGATAATGATATTAATATGAAAAATTTAACTAATCTTTATAGCAAAATATTAAACAAAAGAAATGTTGATTTTAATGATATTTATACTAATGAGATTTGTGATGGAAAATATGAATTAAAATTAAATGCTGATTTATCTTTAAAAATATGTGCTTGGGATGACTTTGATATAGTAGTTAATAATGTTGATAGTATAGAAGAATATTGTAATAAAAAAGAAAGCGAAAAGAATTATGAATAAGGAATATATTGAAAAAATATATGAAGAAAACAAAGATAAATTTTTAGATAATGGATTAGATATTATTTCTGCTAATGATTTAGAAGATTTTTTAAAGGAAATAATTAATTCTAATTTTATGTTTGATTTTGATTATGATATTATTACTGATAAATTATTTGATAATGAAATAAAAATATCAGTAAATAATGGAAGATTTATAAAATTAACTCAAAATGCATTAGATAAGAAAAGAAGTGGACTAGGATTAAAAACTTTTAATCAAGATGGAAATGTTGAAAGATGCGATTTAATTAGTGAAGAAGATTTTGTAATGCTTATGAATTATTATAAATTTATCAAAGATAATGATATATATGATGAATTTATAAATGAAAATGGAATTAATAATAAAGATAGTTTTGATATTCAAAAAGAAATTATAGAAATATAAAAGGGGTGGTTAAAATTAATAATTTTGAGATTATTAAAGAAACTAAAATATTATATGAATATATAAACGATATTTTAGAAAATGCTGAATTAGATATATCCAAAGAAGAATTAAATGATTTATTAAATGTATCAAATACTTTAGAAAAAATATATAGTGATAATTATAAAAAGGTTGAAGATAAAGAAAATTTAAAAACAAATTGTGATTGTCCAAAATGTCAAAACAAATTAATAATTAGTGATTTAATTAATTATAATTATTTATGTGAAAAATGTGATGAAAACTTTTATTCTATTGAAGTGAATGATAGTAAAAAATGGTATTTAAAAAGTGATAGAAATGAAAAATTAATAAAGAGTTTTAATTTAGAGGTAAGTTATAACTTAGAAAATAAAAAGATGTATATTGGTACGGAAAATAGTTCTGGTGCAAAATACATTTGTAATGATACGGATGATGTAAAAGATGCTATAGAAAATTATATATATGAATATTTAAATTATAATACTTATAAACTCAAAATTTGGGAAACTGATGAAGATAGAGAATTAGGAGAATCGTTTGAATACTTAGAATCATTTAATAGCGTAGATGATGCTATTAATAAAGCAAAGAAGATTATATCAAGAAATAATTATGCCTTTATTGAAGTTATTGAAAATGAAACTGAAGAACTATTTTTTTCAACTGATGGTATTAATGAACAATATTATAGAGAAATAAATAGTTCAATGGAGTTATAAGATGAGTTATGAAATTGTAAAAAGTATTAGTAAAAAGAAAGATAAAATATTTATAACAAGTGCTTCAAATAATGTAAGTCCTAAAACATACTCAAAATGGGAATTTATGCCTGATTCATTACATAACAAAGAAAAAGTGTCTAATAAAGAATTATATTTATTTCACGGAATAATAGGTGGAAGTTATAAATTAAATAAAAGTGTTAATGAAAATTGGATTTATGCAGAAAATAAATTTTATGAATATTGCAGAGAAAATAATATAAGTACATCTTATATTTGGGAATTACCTTATTTAAATGATGGCGATATAAAAACTTTAAAACCATATCATGAAATATTTAAAAAATATTATGAAGAAAAAATAGATGGAAAATACTATTTATCATCTTCTTTAGGGCAAATAATTAAAGTAAATGAAACGAATTTTAAGTATGTTCCTTTTATCTCTAATATTTCAAAAGAATGTAAAAGTTATAAAAAAGCATATAATGATTATTGTAATATTTCAGAACAAAGTAGGGAAAAATATAATATTGAAGTAAAAGAATATACGTTAGACAACAATAAGAATATCATTAATACAAAAAACAATGATTCTATGGAGTTATAGAAATAATGGATAGTATTAGATTTGAAAGTATGTCGCTGTCTATGTTTTTATTATTGGTATTAGTTGTTGGTTTAATTGTTTTTATTCTTTTAATAGAACCAAGATTATCAAAAAAGAAAATAAAAAATAATAATGAGCATGGATCAAGTAAGTTTGCGGATATGAAAGAAATTAAAGATAATTTTAATAAGGAAGATTTAAATGATATAAATAAGGCAGGTTTTCCTGTTTGGTATGAAAAAGAAAATAGTAAATTTAAAAATGTATATTATGATACTAAATCTCCACATTATATTTTAATTGGATCTACCGGAAGTGGTAAATCTGTAACGGTAAGTATTCCTATGTGTATTCAGTTTGCAACCGCTAAAGAAAAACATTCAGTAGTTATAACAGATCCTAAAGCAGAATTATTTAAAACTACCGGTAAAATATTTGAAAATAATGGATATGAAATAGTTACAATTGATTTTAGAGAACCTACTAAATCAAATAAGATTAATATTATGCAGCCAATTATTGATGAATGGAAGGAACATTGTGTTTTTAATAAATACATGATGTTCCTTTTATCGTACTTTGTTAAAAGAAATAAAATATCATTGAATAAAATGTTTTCAACTGAAAAATATTTATTTCAAATAATGGATAAATTTAAACTTGAAGATTATATAGTAGAAACTTTAAAAAATAATCAAGAAGATTTAGATAAACTTATGAAGAATAAAAAAATATATAATGAAATAGAATTTGAAAATTATTCAAATGATGAATTAAAAATATTTTTAAATAATTTATCTTATGAAGAATTACTAAATAAAATTAAATATTATCAAAACGAAAGTTCAAAACATCAAGCAGAAACAAATCATTTAGTAATATCATTAGGTAATTTAATATTTGCTGAAAAAGAAAGTAAAGATCCGTTTTGGATTAATAGTAGCAAACAATTATTTATTGGCATCACAGGTATCTTTTTAGAAGATTATAAAAAAGGATTAATAGATGAAAATAAAATTAATATAGCGAGTATTAAAAAGTTTCAAAATTCATCACTTATCAAAGAAAATCAATCATATTTACAAAGAAATTTAAATACAAGAAGTTATGGAAATTTATCAAAAGATTATTTAACATCAATATTATCATCTGCTGAGAATACTTATAAAAGTATAACAGCTGTATTTGGTGAGAAAATGTCTATATTTGATGATTTGAATGTAGAAAACGTTACAAGTGTAAGTGAATTTAAATTTTCTGATATAGGCAAAAGACCTATTGCATTATTTATAATCGTTCCAGATGAAGATAAAAGTTATTATCAACTTGTTACCATAATACTTGGTATGTTAATAAAAGACGTAACGAAATTTGCTAATTCTAGAGAAAATAATGGTATATTACCTGTGAAAATTGAATGGCTATTAGAAGAATTTGCCAATATGCCACCTTTAAATGATATTCAAAGTTCAGTAGCAGTGGCCCGAAGTAGGGGAATGAGATATTTTTTCTTTATTCAATCATTTTCTCAGATTGAGCAAGTATATGGGAAAGAAACAGCAAGCATTATTATAGATAACTGTGCATTATGCTATTTAAAAACCAATAGTGTAGAATGTGCAGAAGTTATAGCTAAAAAGTTAGGAAAATCTACGATAACAACTAGTTCTATAAGTTCAAGTACAGATCCTTTCAAAATAGGTGCAAATAAAACCACTTCTTTACTTGGAAGAGAGTTATTAACAGCTAATGAAATAATTGCATTAAAATATAAAACAATAATATTTCCTGTGTTTGGCAATCCAATATTTAGAGACACTTATATGTATAGTGATTTATATCCTCAATATAAAAATGTAGATATATGTGTAAGAAGAACTAACGTGTTAAAAAGATTGAGAGATAATTATTATACAGTTGAAAAATTGAGAGAATTTTATGATAAAGATAATAAGAACAAGGAGAATAATATAACTAAAAAAATAATAGATAATAATCAAAGAAAAATAACTAATAAAGTTAAAAAGATAATGAAAAATGTTTCAAGTGAAAATAAAGCTTTAGAAATATTAGACATATTGAAAAATAGATTTGAAGGAAAAATTATAAATGAATTAGAAATGGATAATGTATATACTTTAGAGTTGGCTACATTATTTAATAAAATGGATTTAAAAAAAATTAAAGAATTATTTAATAATGATACAGTAGTTGAAATAGCAACTAATAAAAAAATTAAAAAGACTATTATATCTTTTTGGCAAGAAATAGAAAAGGATAAAAATATATGAGAAGAAAGTTTAAAATGATAGGTCAAATTTTGATTGTTGTATCTTTAGCATGTTGCTTATTTTATAATGTATATAATTATTTTAAAGAAGAAAAAGAAGTTGAAATAGCTGATAATTATATAGAAGAAACAAAAGTAATTGACGATGAAGAAATTATTACTGAAAACGATGTTCAGAAGAAAGAAAGTATAAAGAAAGAAATAAACTATACAGCTGTTATAGAAATACCTAGTGTCAATTTAAAAAGAGGTGTTGTTGATAGTACAAGCAATTTTAATTCAATTAATTATGCTATAAGTGTAGATAAAAATAGTAATTATCCGGATAAAGAGGGTAATTTTATTTTGTATGCACATTCGGGTAATAGTAGCATTTCATATTTTAAAAATTTAAATAAAGTAGAAATTAATGATGAGGTTTATATTTATTATAATGGGGTTAAGTACGAATATAAAATATTTGATAAGTATGATATTGAAAAAACTGGCAAAGCAGAAGTATATCTTACTAATACAGAAAAATATATAACATTAATCACTTGTAGCCAGGAACAAAAAAATAGGCAAATTGTTTTGATTGGAAATTTAAAGAATGAAAAGAGATATTAAAAATTGTAAAACTTATAAATTCATAAATTGATTTTGTATTCATAAGTTTAAATAAAAAGGGGGAAAATAAATGTGACTAAGAAGTTAAATATTAATTTATATTATAATGATGCTGGAGAAACCATATTAGATGTGTTAATGAAAGATTTTAATGATTTTTTGAATGATTATATAAAAAAAGTATTAAAATAACAAATTTTGGATTCATTTTGACTGATTACGCGGTATAATATAATTACACGGTAATTGATTAAAAAGTCAATGGAATCCTCAAGAAAGGGAGGATTATGAATTACGATTGTTCTAATTATGGTGCAACATTAAAAGATTACAAACCTGACGAAATAGCAAAATATATTAGATTATCATTGGCTGATGAAATCAAAGCAAGTGATGAAAGTGAGAGTGTTACTAATCAGAGAAGGTTAATGAATGAGTTTATTGCTAGAAATGGTAATGTAGGTGAAAAGTGTAGAGAATTTGTAGATGATGGTGTTAGTGGTACTAATTTTGATAGACCTGGTTGGAAAGAATTACAAGAAGCTATGGAAAATGGAACTATCAAAGTTGTTATTACTAAAAGTTTATCAAGACTTGGTAGAAGTAATTTTGAATGTAGTTATTATTTAGATTGTTATTTTCCGGATAATAATATTAGGTATATAGCAATACAAGAACAAATAGATACAGGAAATTCAGAAAACTCAAATAATGAATATGCTGCATTAAATAATTTTATAAATGAAAAGTATTCTAGAGATTTGTCAAAGAATATTAGAAGAGTTTATAAAATCAAGCAATTTGCTGGAGAATACATGGGTGGTAAACCAGTGTTTGGATATATTAAGGATCCAAATGATAAACATAAACTAATTATAGATGAAGATGCGGCTGATATTGTAAGAAGAGTATTTAGTTTATATTTGGAATTACAGTCGCAAAGTGCAGTTATGAAAAAATTAAGTGAAGAAAAAATTCCAATTCCAGAAGTTTATAAAAAAACAAGACGTGGATTGAAAGCACAATTTCCTTATGAATGGAATTATCATACAATTAGAAACATGCTAAGAAACAGAATGTATATTGGTGATATGGTGCAAAATGTCCACACAAAGAAAAGTTTCAGAGAAAAGAAAATAGTTAAGACTAATGAAGAAGATTGGATAATTGTTGAGGGAACTCATGAACCAATTATTGATAAAGATACTTTTGAGAGAGTACAAAATTTGTTAGATGCAAATTATAGACAACCTACACCAGAATATCAAAGAATTTTTAAAGGATTAATGTATTGTCATGAATGTGGGCACAAAATAGGCGTTGGTAATCCAAAAAGAGATAATCGTCCTATTGAAAAACAGTATGTTTATACTTATTGCAATTTTTATAGAAAAAATAGTGCCTATAACAAGTGTACTCCACATACAATGAACTACAATAATTTAGAAGAACAACTAATGGATATTATTTCTAATGTGTGTAAAAAATATATTGACTTAGTAGGGTATGAAGATATAGTTGAAAAAAGGAAGAAAACTCTATCAACATATACAGATACATTGGAAAAGAAAATTGGTAAATTAGAAATTGATATAAAAAGCATTGACCTAAAAATTGAAAAATTATATATGGATAGATTAGATGATATAATCTCACCTGATACTTATAAAAAATTGACAGATAAGTTCGAAGAACAGAAACAAAAGAAACAAAATGAAATAGATGAATTAAAATTAACTGTTGAAGAATATAAAGAAAAAAATTCTGTGGAGGATTTATTAGAAACACAAAAAATAGTAAAAGAATATCTTAAAACTAGAAAAAATCCACCAAGAGAATTAATTCTTAAAATTGTAGATAGAATTGAAATTCATCAAGATAAAACTGTAGATTTATATTTTAAACTAAAGCAACTGAATCAAGTTGTTTAAAAAAGGCAAAAAGTTATCACCAAAAACCATGACACATAGATTTTCTGGTAAAGAAGTAGATGATAGAATAGAAATAGATGGTTCTTTTGATGTAAATTTATGGTATTCTTATGATAATGATACTAAGACATCTGTTATAACTAAAAATATACCATATAAAGAAATGGTAACAGTAGCCCAAAAAGAAACTACTGATTCTTCAAGTAAAGATATTATAGTAAGAAGTTTAAAACAACCTAGTTGTATATCCGCTAAAGAGAAAGATAATACTATAGTTATTGATATTGAAAAAGAATTAGGTGTTGAGATAGTTGGTGATACTAAGGTTAAAATTGCTATTGAAGAAGATGAAGAACCATGGGATGAAATACCAGAAGATGTAACTGATGATACTATGAAAGAAATAGATGATAATGTTGATCCTAACTATATTAAAGAAGAAAAATAAATCTTCTTTTTTTTTCTTGAATTATATATAAAAATATGATAATATTTATATGTAGGATATGGTGATGATTATGAAGAGTAAAATTACTACAAGTATATTAATTGTAGTTATAGTTATTATTGCAGTAGTAGGTATTACTTTTGCTTATATTACTTGGACTAGTGGAAAGATTAATACTACTGGTAATAGTGAATGTTTTAATGTTTTATATGCTAAAGGAACAGATATAGGTAGTGATCAAAATACTGCTACATTAATGCCTTCGAATGATTATACCGGAGGATTATCGTCTACTGTTAAAATAGGTTTTAGCAGTACCTGTACTAATGTAAGTGGTACTGGTATAATCAAATTAAATACTCTAGATACCACAAGTAGTAATTTATATAGAACAGGACTTCTTAATTATGTAGTATTAAAAAATGGTACTAAATTAACTGAAGGCAATATTACTAGTTCAGGTACTACAAGTATAAATGTAGGTACACTAAAGAAAGTAAGTAGCATAAGTGATGCCGATAGTTATACGGTATATGTATGGATAAGTAATGATTTAGTACAAAATGAAGATGCTTTTTCAAGTTATTATGGTAATATAACCGCTAGTGTAGAACAGGTGAGTGATTAGTATGAAGAAGAAAGTAATATATAGTATTATTATAGTTTCAGTAATCATAATTCTATCAGTAGCAGTAACTTATGCAGTATATACTTTTAGTGGATCAGTAAATATATCAGGTACCAGTGAATGTTTTGATGTTAATTATGTTAAAGGACAAGATATAGGTAGTGATAGTAATCCTGCTAATTTTGTGTTAGCAAGTACTTATACTGAAGGATTATCTTCAGTAATAAAGGTTAATTTAAAAGATACTTGTACTATAACTAATGGTACTGGTACATTGTATTTAAATACCGATACTAGTGTAACTTCAAGTACATTGTTAAGTGGTAAATTATTAAAATACCAGGTATTAGATGGTACTACTTCAGTTGGTAGTGGAATAGTATCAAGTGCTGAAAGTATAGAAATATATAAAGATATACCAATAACCACTACAGTAAAAACAATAACAGTATATATATGGTTAGATGGTAATTTAGTTACTGAACAAAATCAAAATGAAATACTATCTAGTGTATATAAAGGACATATAAGCATGGATATAAAGAGTGGCGATAAGTAATGGATAAAAAAAGAAAATATTTTTAATAACTGGTATATCACTCTTAGTATTAATAGCTATAGTAGGAGGTACTGGAACAAGTGATAATCCATATTTAATTAATAAATAATATCTTAGTATATATACTATGCTTATATATAATAGGTATGTAGATACATTAGATTAAGACTTTTAAGGCTTAATCTAACACTAATAAGACTTAGAATAAGGCTTATAGTGCATAAAATAAAGAAAAAATATAAAAATTGGTTGACTTTTAGATAAGTATATAATATAATTAACTAGAAACGGAAAGAAGATTATATTTATCTCACCTGATTACACATAGTAATAGGTAAAAAGCCAACCTAGAATATACATTATATTTTTAATTAGCTTTTTTATAGATAAATGAATACTTCTTTAGTATTCATTTTTTTGGAGGTGTTAGCTATAGCTACTTTAAAGGATAATCCTATCAACGAACAAATTAGATGTAAGGAAATGATGGTAATTGGACCTAATGGAGAACAATTAGGAGTTAAGTCTAAACAAGATGCATTAACATTAGCAGGTTATGCCGGCTTTGATTTAGTACTTATGAGTGATTCTGGTAATATGCCAGTATGTAAAATTATGGACTATAATAAGTTTAAGTATGAGAAGAAAAAGAAAACTAAAGAAGCTCAGAAAAAACAAAGAGAAACTATGATCGAAACTAAAGAGTTTAGATTATCAGTTAATATTGATATTCATGATTTTAATACTAGAGTAAATAACGCTAGAAAAGCTTTTGAAAAAGGTAATAAAGTAAAAGCAAGTATTAGATTTAAAGGAAGACAAATTGCTCATCCAGAACTTGCTAAAGAAGTTCTAGATAGATTTTATGAAAAAGTTAGTGATGTATCAGACATAGAAACTAAACCTAAAATAGAAGGTAGAACTATGTATATGATGCTTGCACCTAAAAAATAGAAGGAGGATATTATGACTAAAGTTAAGAAGAATAAAATGAAGACACATAAGGGAACAAAAAAAGTATTAAATATTAGACAAAGTGGTTCTATTAGTAAATCAAGACAAGGAACACTACATAATACTGGTAAGAATAGTGCTGCTAGAGCAAGTAGTAAGAAGAAAGGTACAGCTCTTTCTAAAGCAGACTACAAGAGAATTAAAGATATAATATAGGAGGATAGTAATGACAAGAGTTAAAGGTGGCACTGTTGCACGTGCTAGAAGAAAAAAAGTTTTAAAAGAAGCAAAAGGTTACTTTGGTAGTAAACATAGATTATATAAAACTGCTCATGAGCAAGTTATGCATTCTGGAGTTTATGCATTTAGAGATAGAAAGCAAAACAAGAGAAACTTTAGAAAATTATGGATCACAAGAATCAATGCTGGATGTAGAGAAAATGAAATCTCTTACTCTAGATTTATTGATGGATTAAATAAAGCAGGAGTTACTGTTAATAGAAAAATGCTTAGTGAATTAGCTATAGATAATCCTAAAGCATTTGCTGATTTAGTAGTAATTGCTAAAGATGCATTAAATGGTAAAACTTATACTCCAAAGAAAGTAGTAGTTAAAGAAGAAGTTAAAGAAACTAAGACTACTGCTAAAAAGGCTGCTAGTGAAAAGAAACCAGCTGCTAAAAAAACAACTACTAAAAGTACTAAGAAAACTGAAGAAAAGTAATATTTCTTCTTTTTTTTATACAATTTTGGGAAATTGTGGTATTCTGTTGACATATTTTATAAAATTGATACAATAAATTGCACAATTAAAAAATATTTATTATAGCTGTGCTTTGCGAGTTAGTACAAATAATTAACCGGCAAAATAACCGGCAAAATAACCGGCATATAATAAATAATATAAATTATGTTAAGGAGGTACATGGTGTTAGATTTAATTGAAAGTTCAAGAATTGAGTTTAAAGTAAAGATGGTGGACAATTTGGAAGAAACTATAATTGCGTTTTTAAATAGTAAAGATGGTGGCATAATTTACCTTGGAATCAATGATAAGGGAAAAATCATAGGTTTAAATGGCAATTTAGATTTGCTGCAAAGAAAAGTTAAGGATAGAATTATTTCTAATATAGAACCATCTGCTTTAGGATTATTTGATTTGGAAATTTTAGAAAAAGATAATAAAAAATATTTAAAAATAATCATAGCAAGAGGTTTAGAAAAGCCTTACCATATAAAGGGAATGGGAATGACTTCTGATAGCTGCTTTATCAGAGTGGGAAGTTCTAATGAAAAAATGAGTGATTATTTAATAAGTGAAATGTTTAAAGAAAGAACAAAAAACTCGATAAAAAATATTGTTTCACCTAATCAAAACTTAACTTTTACAGACTTAAAAATATACTATAAAGAAAAAGGCTTTGATGTTGGAAGTAATTTTGAAAAACAATTGAATTTTTTTACCTTTGATAATAAATATAATTATTTAGCATATCTTTTAGCTGATGAAAACACTATATCTATCAAAGTGGCTAAGTATGTTGGTACTGACGTTGATGAATTAATGGAAAATTATGAATTCGGTTATTGCTCATTAATAAAGGCGACAAATCGTGTGCTGGAAAAGTTTAGAGTAGAAAATAAAATATTTACTAAAATAACATATCCAGAGAGAAAAGAACAACCAATGTATGATTATAATGCAGTAAGGGAAGTTATTATAAACGCTTTGGTACACAATGATTGGACTACTGAATATCCTCCTAAATTCGAGCTTTTTAGTGATAGATTAGAAGTTTCTTCATTCGGTGGTATACAAAGTGAATTTACCGAAGATGAGTTTTTGGAGGGATATTCGGCTCCTAAAAATCCGGAATTGATGCGTGTATTCAGAGATTTAAAGCTTGTTGAACATTTAGGAACAGGTGTTAGAAAAATTTTAAAAAAATATAATAAAGATGTTTATCACTTTTTCCCACATTTTATAAGAGTTAGTATAAAATATAATCAAAATCAATTTGAGTATGATAGTGGGAATAAATATCATATTGATTTTAAAGGATTATCAAAGATACAAGAAGGAATTATTGATTTATTATTGGATGATTCTACTTTAACTCAACTTGAATTAGCTAGAATATTAGGCGTTGGAGAAAGAACGATAAGATATAATATGAAGGAATTAACAGAACGTAACTATATAGTCAGAATAGGCTCTAATAAGACAGGTCAATGGCAGATTGTAATAAAATAAAGTAATAGATAAAACATCTTAATAAAAAAACAATGATACAAAACTGAAGAAAAGTAATATTTCTTCTTTTTTTTAATGTTATTTTATGATATACTTGATATGTATATGAAGGAGTGGTAAGTATGGATGATAATTTTTTTACAGAGAAGGAACTAAAAAGTGCTAATAGAGGTAGTATAGCCCCAGTAATAGTAGTTATATTTGTAATTATTGCATTATTAGGTTTAGCATTCTTTGGAGGTAAATATTATTTAGCTTCAAGAAATAATATTAAAATATTTATGAATAATTATTTTAATAAGTTAGAAGATAATATAGGTAAAAATAATTCTACTAGTGGTAGTCTTTCTTTAAACGTAAATGGAGATACTACTGATAAAGAGAAAAAGATATTTAAAATATTAAATAATTTAGACTTTAGTATGAATTATGGTATTGATACTAAAGAAAACATCACTAATATAGATATTAGTACTAACTATTATGGAGATAAATTAATAAATATTAATACTTATATAGAAGATAATAATATATATTTATCTTCAAGTGATTTATATAGTAAGTATATAAAAATCGAAAACAAAAAAGAAGATAATAGTGAAAAGAAAAGTATGACTAATGATGATTATAAAGTAATTATTAATAGTATTAGTACTGCAGTTAGTGAATCTTTAAAAGAAGAATATTTTACTAAGAATTGGGTTAAATTGGATGGAAAGAGTGTTAATAAAGTAGAATTATTACTAAATAATAATAATATTAAAATTATTAATGAAAATATAATTAATAATTTAAAGAATAATAATAATTTTATAGATAGTTTTGGTAAGTTAATTGGTAAGAAAACTATGGAAGTAAAAGAATTACTTGATAAAGAAATAAAAGAAGTAAATAGTAATGAATATAGTGATATTAAAATTAGTTTATATACTAAAATTACTAAGTTTGTAAAGTTAGAAATAACTAGTGGTGAAGATAAGATTGTAGTTAAGAGTAATGATAAGGGATATAGTTTTGAAATAGTAGATAGTGAAGATAATAATACTTATAATGGTACTATAGAAATAAATAATAATAGTGATAGTACTACTTATAATGTTAATGTTAAAGATAGTAATAATCTTGAGATAAAAATTAATAATACTATAAATAAAACTACTAAAATAGAAAAGAAAGATGTATCTAATAGTGTTTTACTTGAAGATATTACTGAGAAGGAATATGAAGATATTATTAATAAAATATCCAATAATAAAGCATTTAATAAAATATATGAAGATATATCAAATAGTAATATTGAGATAGGGGATATTGCATAATGGTTTGTGCTGGTTGTAAGAATTTAGATGCAAAGAAAAAAAGTGATGGTAAGAATGGTGGTAGTGTCTACTACTGCAAGAAAATGAAAAAGTATATCAGAGCTAGTGATGAGATATGTAAGAAGTTTGATAAGTCATATACAAGAAGTACAGATGATTATAACAAGATGTATAAAGAAGGATTAAACTATGATAATGATGGTATGTCAGGTTCTTTTTACTTAATTGCAGGAGCAATTCTTTTAGTTATTACTTTATTAGTATATCTATTTAATCCTAGTATGTTTAAATAAATGAAGAAACTTTCGATTTCTTCTTTTTTTTACATTTAATTTTTGCTATAATAGAAAAGAAGGCAGTGATAGGATGGATAATACAAAAATAAGAAATTTTAGTATAATTGCTCATATTGATCATGGTAAGAGTACACTCGCAGATCGTATACTTGAATATACTGGAGCAATTGATAAAAGGCAAATGAAAGACCAATTACTTGATAGTATGGATATTGAAAGAGAAAGAGGTATAACAATTAAACTTAATGCTGTTAGATTAAATTATAATGGCTATATTCTTAACTTAATTGATACTCCAGGACACGTAGATTTTAGTTATGAAGTATCTAGATCACTCGCTGCTTGTGAAGGAGCCGTGCTAGTCGTAGATGCTACTCAAGGTATTGAAGCTCAGACACTCGCTAATGTATACTTGGCTTTAGAAAATAATCTAGAGATAATACCAGTTATTAATAAGATAGATCTTCCTAGTGCGGATATTCCTAAAGTAGAAAGAGAACTTTATGATACTTTTGGATTTAAAAGTGAAGAGATTATTAAGGTATCAGCAAAAACTGGTGCTGGAATACCAGAACTAGTTTCGGCAATTATAGAAAGAATTCCTGCTCCTGAAGATAAAAAAGATGATAAATTAAAATGTTTAATTTTTGATAGTTATTTTGATTCTTATCGTGGCGTAGTAATACTAGTTAGAGTTATGTCAGGTACTTTAACCAAAAAAACTAAGATTAGAATGATGTCCTCAGGTATTTCTTATGATGTTGTATCACTTGGCTATCACACGCCGTTTGAAAAAGAAGTAGATAGTTTAAGTGCAGGAGAAGTTGGCTTTATCACAGGATCTATTAAATCACTAGAGTCAGTTAAAGTAGGTGATACCATTACTGATGATAATAATCCTGCGGAAGATATACTTCCAGGATATAAACCTATGAAACCAATGGTCTACTGCGGTATTTATCCAATAGAGTCTAATAAATATCCTAATTTAAAAGAAGCTATAGAAAAACTAAAACTAAATGATGCTTCACTTACTTTTGAACCAGAGTCCTCAAGTACATTAGGATTTGGTTTTAGAATGGGCTTTTTAGGACTATTACACTTAGAAATAATATCCGAGAGAATAGAAAGAGAATTTAATATTGATATTATTGCTACAACACCATCAGTTAATTATGAAATTAATCTTACTGACGGAAGTACTATCTATATAGATAATCCCAGCATGATGCCTGATAAAGTAAAAATAAAAGAAATAAAAGAGCCATATATATTTACTAATATTTTAGTACCTACAGAATATATAGGCCCTATAATGGAATTATGTCAAGACAAAAGAGGTATTTATAAGAGTACAGATTATATTGATAAAACAAGAGTAAATATTCATTATGAATTACCATTGTCAGAAATAGTATATGATTTTTTTGATAGATTAAAATCCTCTACTAAAGGGTTTGCATCATTTGATTACGAAGTTATTGGCTATAAAGCCAGTGATTTAGTTAAGATGGATGTCTTATTAAATGGTGAAGTAGTAGATGCTTTATCACTTATAGTACATAAAGATTTTGCCTATACCAGAGGAAGAAAAATGGTAGATAATCTAAAAAATATTATTCCAAGACAATTATTTGAAGTACCAGTACAAGCTGTAATTGGTAGTAAAGTAATAGCCAGAAGTGATATTAAGGCTATGAGAAAAGATGTTTTAGCTAAATGTTATGGGGGAGACATAACAAGAAAGAGAAAACTTCTTGATAAACAAAAAGAGGGTAAAAAGAAGATGAAAACAATTGGCAAAGTAGAAATACCTAGTGAAGCTTTCTTAAGTATTTTAACCGATTACAAGAAAAACTAATAAACATATAATAATATAGGTGGGTTTAATATGAGTAGTAAAAAAAATATAGCTAAACAAATAAAAAAGCAAATACTAAATAATGATTTTGATTATGATTATTTATATGATGAACTAGTAGATAACTCTGAAGATGTATTATCTGGTATACTTAATGCTTATTTATATCTATTTAGAAATGTAGACAATATCTGCAACGAAGAATGTCTTAATAATTTGAATGATCTTTTATATCACTATGTTAGAAAGAATAAAAATAAAAAAGATTTAGAATTAGTTTATAAAAAAATAGAAGTATTTTTAAGTAATGTTTCAATGAGTTTGGATTATGAAAAGTTACTTAAGGTAGAAAAATATATATCTATCTTGGTTAATCTTCAAAATAAATGTATTATGAATAATATGAGAAGAGCTAAAGGAGATAAATATAATTTTATATTATATTTAATATTTGAAAAGAGAGATATAGAACTTCTTACTAGATATATTGAAAACAATATGAAAGAGCTATTAATAAATAATAGTACTATACCATCTATATTTACTAGTGTTATTGAAAGATATATTGATATAGATGAAGAAAATGAAATTGAAATAAAATATTTTAATAGAGTTATTAATTTATTTTTAAAAGGTAGGATGTATGATAAGTTAATCAAAGATGATTCTAATTATTTAAAAATATTAAAGACTTCAGATAAAAAGTTTGTTCTTGATTTAGTAGAAAAAATAGAAAATGAATTTTATCAGACTAAAGAAGATGTAGCAAAAGATTATAATGTATCTTTTATAATACCAAAGATGGAAGAATATATTTATTTACCTAATGGTAAAATAGATTTAACTAAAGAAAACATTATTACTATTGATAATGAAGGAGATTTATGTTTAGATGATGGATTATCTATTAGAGATAATAAAGATGGTACATATACTTTATTTGTTCATTTAGCTAATCCTGCATCAATAATACCTTATACATCTAGTACGATGAAAGAAGCCTTAAAAAGATGTAATACTTTATATTTATTAGATGATAGTATTCCTATATTTGATAGATATTTATCAGATAATATATTGTCATTATTACCTAATAAGTATACCAATGCTCTTACTGTTAAAGTAAAGGTTGATACTGATTATTCACTAATACTGGATACTTTAGAGATAATACCTAGTGTTATTCAAAGTAAACATAAACTATCTTATGAAGAAACTGATGATATTATTAATCATGGTGGTGATTTAAATAGTACATTAATGTTATTATCTAGGATATTTGATAAGCAAGCTACGGATAACCCTAAAATTAGTGCTTATCATAAATTAGAAAATATAATTAGAGGTAGAGATAATACAAATAGTTCTAAAGCCGATACCTCTATATCACATATGATGGTAGAACAAAGTAATGTTTTTGCTAATAGTACTATTTATCTTATTGAAAAGAGGGATAATTTAGGCCTTATTATGCCATGGAGAGTACAAACAGAAGACTGCGATGAACTTATTAATGAATATTTAAAAAGAGGTAATTTTGATACCACGAATAAAGAATTACGTAGAATGATGAAAGAGTATATGATGCGAAGTAAATATTCTTTTGTTAATAGAGGTCATTATGGACTCGGCCTTGGAGGCTATGTCAGAATAAGCAGTGCCGCCAGAAGAGCTATGGACGCTCTTGCTATATATGTATTATATGATTTATATATTAATAGAAATAGTGATGACTTAGATTATAAGTATTACTATTGGGAAAAAGAAATTAAATATTGGTGTGAATATGCTAATATTAGAACTAGTGAAAATAATAATTTTATTAGTGAATATAACTACTTATGTAGTAGAGGAAAGATATTAAAGAAGTAGAAAGAAGTTGATATTTATGAATATGCCAGATTTAAATGAGGCAAGAAAGAGAACTAAAGATAAAGTAAATATTTTATATGATGAATATAAAGTACCTGAGAATGTTAAAAATATTGGTAATGGTAAAAGCTATGCACTTCTTACTTATGGATGTCAAATGAATGTTCATGATAGTGAGAACATTGCTGGTATTATGGAAGATATGGGATATACAAGAATAGAAAATTATGAAAAAACTAATATTGTAATACTTAATACTTGTGCTATCAGAGAAAATGCTCATAATAAAGTAATTGGTATTCTAGGTAGAATTAAACATTTAAAGGAAACTAATAAAGATTTAATCACAGTAGTATGCGGTTGTATGGCACAAGAAGAGTCAATTGCCAAAATGATAAGAGATAAATATCCTTGGATAGATATAGTCCTTGGTACACATAACTTTTATGAATTACCAGTATATATTTCTAAAGTACTTGAAGATAATAAGCAAGAAATATGTGTATATTCTATAGAGGGTGATGTTATTGAAGATATTCCTACGAAGAGGGATTCTAAGGTAAAAGCATGGGTTAATATTCAGTATGGATGTGATAAGTTTTGTTCATATTGTATAGTTCCCTATACTAGAGGTAAACAAAGAAGTAGATTACCTAAGGATATTTTAAAAGAAGTAGAAGAACTTAAAAATAATGGTTATAAAGAAGTTACTTTACTAGGTCAGAATGTTAATGCCTATGGTAAAGATCTAGATATAAATTATACAATGGCAGATTTACTTCGTGATACCTCAAAGATTGGAATAGATAGAATTAGATTTGTTACTTCACATCCTTGGGATTTTACTGATGAGATGATTGATGTTATCGCTAAGTATGATAATATTATGCCATATATTCATTTACCTATTCAAAGCGGCTCTGATAGTATATTAAAGAAGATGAATAGAAGATATACAATAGATGAATATAAAGAGTTATTTTATAAATTAAAAAATAAGATAGATAATGTTAGTATCACTACTGACATAATAGTAGGTTTTCCTAATGAAACAGAAGAAGATTTTGAAGAAACATTAAAAGTATATAATGAACTTAAGTATGATTTAGCCTATACTTTTATATATTCTCCTAGAGAAGGAACACCCGCTGCTAAAATAAAAGATAGTGTTTCTCTAGAAGAAAAAGAAAAAAGATTACAAAGATTAAATGAACTTGTAAATAAATATGCAAAAGAAGCAAATAATAAATATTTGAATAAAGTAGTCAAAGTTTTAATTGAAGGACCATCAGATAAAGGTGGTAAGATGATGGGGTATACAGATACAATGAAACTTGTAAATGTAGACTGTGATCCCAAATACCTTGGTGAAATAGTAGATGTTGTTATTACAGATATTAAAACTTGGTCTATGGAAGGGGTAATTAAGAAGTGATTGAAAGTAGTATCGAGGAGTTATTTAATTCCATAAATAATTCTAATGAATATAAAGAATATAAATTAATAGTTAACACTTTAGAAAGTAATAAAGAAGTAATAGACTTAATTGAGGAAATAAAAAAACTTCAAAAAGAAGCAGTTAACTTAGAATATAAGAATGATGATAGATATTTAGAAGTAGATAAGTTGATTAAAGAAAAAGAAAATATTTTAAATAATAATAAAGATTATCAAGAATATTTATCTAAACTAAAAGATTTTAATAATACTCTACTTGCATCTTCTTCATTAATTGAAGATTATGTTACAGATAAAGTTAGCATATAGAACTAATAATAGTTCTTTTTATTTTAAAAGACTGGTATTTATATTAAATTTTTGATATAATTATATTGTTAAATATTTAGAGGAGAAAAAAATGAAAAAGAAATTTTTTGTAGTACTAATTATGATAATGTTAGTATTATTTACAGGATGTAGTTTTGGTAAGAAAACTGAAGAAAATAAGGATGTAAGTGTTAGATATGATGGTGATGATATCATATATAAAACTAAGGTTAATGAAAATACAAATATGGTAAAAGTTTATGTTAACTTTGATCAAGCTGTTTTAATAATGAATGAGAAAGAACCTATTAATGTATTTACTTCAGCAGGTGTGTATGAACAAGAATGGGATGACAAAGCAAGAAATAGTGATATATATTTCTTAAAAGTAGGAGGATATACTGATTATAGATGGGTAGCTCAAAGTAATAATTTTGTTGATAGCAGAATAGGTGAATCCGAAATATTTGCTAATGGTAGTTTAACTTTTAAAATTACTTCACCAATTGACTTTATTCTAAATTATAAAGATGATGAATCATTAGATGGTACAGCGTATATTAACTCATTATTAGATAAAGTCTTTAAAGAATATACTTCAAAAATAGAAAATACTGAAATTGAAAATATATCTAAAGAAGATATGAAAGAATATATGATAAAGACTTTAAATGAAGAGAATAATGGTATACAAATTAGTGATTTAAATGTTGATGAGATATATGCAAGTTTAAGTACTAATAGCAAACTTGCGGATAATTCATTAAACAAAATAGAATCTACTGCTTCATCTTCTAGTGGAAAAAGAGTATATGCACAAAATTACTTTTACGTTAAAGAAGAAGGTGGCTTAGATAAAGTAGTATCAGTTAATTATAAGTATAAAATGGTTATAAATGACAAGACTTATAATGTTAGAATATTTAGTTTAGAAAGCACTACCCAGGTTTTTCCGGGAGATAATTCTATGGTTGTCTTTGAGGCAGAAGAAAATATAGAAAGAAATGATGGGGATAGATATGAACTTTATCTAGGAGATAAAAAAGTAGGTAAAGGACTAGTTAGTGATTAACCTTAAGAGAAACTAATAATGGTTTCTCTTTTCGTTACTTTACTTTATAAATGTCAAGTTTATTAATTTTACTTTAAAAATAGAAAAAACTATTATATAATATAGGTAAGAGGTGTTAAGATGAAATTAAGTATTGGAGTAATATTTGGAGGAAGAAGTTTAGAACATGATCTATCTGTACTAACTGCTATTCAAGCAATGGATAATATAGATAAAGAAAGATATGAAGTAGTACCAATCTATATTACAAAAGATTTAACTTTTTATAGTGGTGGTATGTTAAGATATATCGATAGTTATAAAGATTTTAGATTAATAGATAGATATGCTACAAAAGTTAATCTTATTAATAAGAATGGTAAATTCATACTTCAAACTACAGGATTAATTAAAAGAGTATATAAAGAAATACATCTTGCTTTTCCAATGGTACATGGTAAATATACTGAAGATGGTAGCATTGTTGGATATTTAGAAACACTTGGTATCCCTATAGTAGGTAGTGATATTTATTCTTCAAGTTTATGTCAAGATAAGGTATTTACCAAAGAAGTACTTAATGGTAATGATATCCCGGTAGTAGATTATGTTTATTTTTCTGACAGTGATTATAAATTAGATAAGGAAGATATATTTAAGAAGATAGAAGAATTATCGTATCCACTTATTATTAAACCAGCACGACTTGGTAGTGGTATTGGTATTGAGATAGTTAATAGAAAAGAAGAATTAGAGTCATCAATAGAAAAAGCAATGAAGAATGATGAGAGAGTTCTAGTAGAAGAGTATATTGCTGACAGAAGAGAATTTAATATGGCAGTACTACTTAGTAAAGGTAAACTTATTGGTAGTGTAATTGAAGAAATTATTAAAGATGAACCATGTAACTATTATGATAAATATCGTAAAGATAATGAAGATGATACTTTCAAAAGAATCTTTCCAGCGGATATTTCTAAGACTTTAACTGAAGAGATAGAAAAAACTAGTAAAAAGACTTATAAAGTACTTGCTTTATCTGGAGTAGCAAGAATAGATTATGTATATGATAATAAGAAGAAAAAATTATATGTAAATGAAGTTAATACCATTCCCAATTTCTTTTCACATCATCTATTTGATGATAAAAATATTGATTACAGAGAATTACTTGGTATTATGATTAAAGAAGCAATAGATAAAATTCATAAAGAGAATGATATGGTAAAAGATATAGAGGATAATTTATTTAATAAAGTAACTACTAAAGATATAAAGGAAATGAAATAATATGTATGGATATATCAGCGGGGAAATAAAAGAAATAGAACCTAGTTATGTTATTATTGATAATAATGGTATTGGATACTTAATATATGTACCTAATCCTTATGGTTTTATGATAGGTAAAAATTATACTATATATACTTATACTAAAGTAGCTGAAGATGAATATTCTTTATATGGATTTAAAACCAAAGAAGAAAAAGAATTATTTTTAAAATTAATATCTGTCAAAGGACTTGGTCCTAAAATGGCTCTTCCTATGCTTGCCACCGGTTCTATTACTATGATTGAAGAAGCCATAGAAACAGAAAATATTAATTATCTAAAGAAGTTTCCTAAGATTGGTGATAAAGTTGCTAGACAAGTTATTCTTGACTTAAAAGGTAAACTTAATGTTATTAATACAGGTCTATTTAAGAGAGAAGATCATTCTAATGAACTTACTGAGGCTCTACTTGGACTTGGTTATAAACAAGCTGATGTTAAGAAGATAGTTGGCAAAGTAAATCCAGAACTTAAATTAGAAGAACAAATAAAAGAAGCTCTTAAGTTACTACTTAAGTAGTTTCTTTTTGATATATAGATTCGGCTTCTATATGATAGATGCGTTTAGCATATTAACTTAAGACTTATGGCTTAAGTTAACACTCTATAGATTACAAACTATAGAGTGCATAAATAATATAAAGATTGGAGAGATAGAAATGAATAATATAAAAAATATTTTATGGGGAATTATTTTGGTTATAATTGGAGTTATTATAGGACTTAATACTATAGGTATTACTGATATAGATATCTTTTTTGATGGATGGTGGACTTTAGTTATTATTGTACCATGTTTTATAGGCTTATTTACTAATAAAGATAAAACAGGCAATATCATTGGTCTTTTAGTAGGAGTTATTCTATTACTTGGAATGCAAAATATTATAGATTTTAATTTAATATGGAAGTTATTATTACCTAGTATAATTGTTATAATAGGTTTATCTTTAATATTTAAAAATACTTTCAATAGTAAGATTAATAATGAAATAAAGAAATTAAATAATAAGAATACTAAAGATAATGAATACTGTGCTACATTCTCAGGACAAAGAATTGATTTTCCTAATGAAGAATTTAAAGGAGCTACTTTAAATAGTGTCTTTGGTAGTATTACTTGTGATTTGAGAGAGGCTAAAATTAAAGAAGATGTTGTTATTAATGCTAGTAGTGTCTTTGGTGGTATAGATATTATTGTACCTGATGATGTTAATATTAAAATTAAATCTAATTCTATCTTTGGTGGAGTAAATAATAAAAAGAAAAATAATGAAGATAAGAAATATACTATCTATGTAAATGCTAGTTGTTTGTTTGGTGGGGTAGATATTAAATGAGCACAGGACAAAGAATTATTAAGTCTCTAGCAGTTGCTTTTGGTTTATTTTTAACTTTTACAATATTCTTCTCTATAGTAGGAGGATTATATGCTTTTACTAGTATGTTCAGTAAAGATAATGTTATTGAAGAAAATACTAGTATATTATTGAATCAAAGTACCGAGAATATTAAGTATTTAGATATAGATGTTAATTCTAGTAATTTAGTTATTAAGCCTGGAAATAGTTTTATAATAGAAACTAATAACAAACATATTAAATATAAAATAGATAATAATGAATTAAAAATAAAAGAAGAAGGCTATCATCTTACTAATAGTAAGTTAAAGAGTGAACTTATTATTACTATACCTGATACTAACTTAAATGAAATTGATATTAATACAGGAGCAGGTAATTTAAATATAGATAGTATTAATACTGAGAAGTTAGATATTGATTTAGGAACAGGTACTACTTTAATTAATAATCTTTATTCAAAGAGAGCAGATATAGATACAGGAGCAGGTACTTTTACTATTAATAATGGTAGTATTAATGATTTAGATTTAGATATTGGAGTAGGAGAAGTTAAAATTACTTCAAATATTACAGGTAATAGTAGTATCTCTTCAGGAGTAGGTAAGTTATCTTTAAATCTATTAAATACTTTTGATAATTATAGATTTGAAGTGAATAAAGGTATTGGTAAAGTAACTATTAATGATATAGAGGTAGGAGATAATAGTACTCTTGGTAATGGCACTAATACTATTAAATTAGATGGTGGTATAGGAGAGATAGTAGTTAAGTTTAAAAAATAATAATCTTAAGAAAATATTAAAGTTTTATAATAAATAATTTGATATACTATGTAAGTGATATGGAGGATTTATGATAGAAATAAAAAATGTAAGTAAGACTTATAATGGTAAAAAGAAAGTATTAAAGAATGTTAGTTTTAAAATAGAAAGTGGTGAGATATTTGCTTTTATAGGTCATAATGGCGCAGGTAAAACGACGATGATAAAGAGTATTATGGGTATTCTAGATTTTGAAGAAGGGGATATTTTAATAGATAATAAAAGTATTAAAGAAGAACCTCTAGAATGCAAGAAAATAATGGCTTATGTACCAGATAATCCTGATTTATATGAAAATATGAAAGCAATTGATTTTATTAATTTTATATGTGATATGTATGAAGTACCAGAGAATATAAGAAGTGAAAATACGCTAAAGTATGCTAAAATGTTTGAGATAGAAGATAAATTGAATGATGATATATCAAGTTTTTCCCATGGTATGAAACAAAAGGTTGCTTTAATCGCTGCTTTAGCTCATAATCCTAAAGTACTAATAATGGATGAACCATTCGTTGGCTTAGATCCTAAAGCTGTCTATGACATGAAAGAAATAATGAGGGATATGACTAAGAATGGTAAGACAATATTTTTCTCTACTCATATTCTTGATGTAGCAGAAAAACTATGTGATAGAGTAGCTATTATTAAAGATGGAACTATTGTTAAAGTAGGTAAGATGAAAGATATCAAAGGTGATGAATCATTAGAGCAGGTCTTCTTAGAACTAGGTGAAAAATAATGAAAACACTATCACTATTAAAAGCTGTTCTTACTGAAGATATGAATATGTTTAAGTATTCTGCGGGTAAGAATGCTAGTACTAAAAAGAAGATATTATTACCAGTATTTCTTTTCTTAGTAGTAGCTTACTCAATAGGTTATTATGCCTATGTGATAGGTAAGCCCTTACATGAAATAGGTTTAACTTATGTAATGCTTAGTTTATTTATCTTTATGGTTAGTATTATAACGATAATTGAAGGTATCTATAAATCACAAGGAATACTATTTGAATGTAAAGATAATGACTTATTATTTTCCTTGCCAATAAAAAGAAGTCAAATACTATTTGTTAGAATATTTAAATTAATACTATTTCAGTATATATATAACTTAATGTTCTTATTACCAGCTTTTGTAATCTATATTTATTTTGAACATCCTAGTATAAGTTTTTATATAATATCTTTTATTATGACTATACTAATACCAATTATACCTACAGTTATATCTAGTATCTTAGGTTATTTGGTTAAACTGGTATCAAGTAAATTTAAATCAAAGAAGATAATTCAAACAATACTATCTAGTATTATCTTTATGGGTATCTTTTTCTTAAGCTTTAATTTAAATAATTTTATAGAAGATATAGCAGGCAAAGCCTCAAGTATTAATGATATGTTAACAAGAATATATTACCCAGTAGGAGCCTATACTACATTAATAGATAAGTTTGATATCATGGTATTTATTAAATTATTACTAATGAATATTATTCCATTTATCTTATTCATTTTACTAGGAGGTAAATATTACTTTAAAATAATATCAAATTCTAAAGAGAGTATAGTAAGAAAGAATAAAAATAAAAAAGAAGTATATAAAAAGAATAGTCCTATTAAGGCTTTAACTATGAAAGAACTAAAGAGATATTTCTCTTCACCAGTATATATGTTTAATACCATATTTGGTTTACTTTTAGTACTAGTATTAACAGTACTTTTATGTATTAAAGGAAATAGTATTATAGAGATGTTACTTAGTAATGAGAAGTTAAGTATAGATATTTCAATGCCAGTTATTTATTATATCTTGGTATTATTCTCATGCTTGATGACTTCGATAACTTCTTCATCAATATCACTAGAAGGTAAGACGATAAATATTACGAAGAGTTTGCCTATTAGTGAAAAAGATATTTTAAAGTCTAAGATAATTTATCCATATATTATAGAATTACCTTTTGTTATTATATCTGAATTAATATTCTTTATAGTATTTAAAGTTAATATTATTTATATATTATTAATATTTAGTATGAGTATTAGTACTATTACTTTATCTAGTATTTTAGGATTAGTTATTAATTTGAAATATCCTAAGATGAATGCTTCAAATGATACGGAAGTAGTTAAACAGAGTATGAGTAGTATGGTAGCGGTATTTATTAATATGGGTATTATAATTATCTCAGTAATTGGTATCTTTGCTTTATATGATAAGTTAAATATCTATTTATTACTTAGCACGCATGTACTTATTATTATTTTAGTAACTATTATTTTATATTATATTCTTATGAATAAGGGTATTAAAGAATATCGTAGTATTAATGTATAGTTTATTATGATCACTCTAGATCTAAGGTTCTAGAGTGTTTATTTGAGCCAAAGTATTGTCTCAAATAAATATATCAACCATATTTATTATATATAAGCAAAGAATATATACTAAAATATTAGTTATTTAAGAAAATATTAAGATTTTGTAAATAAAAATATGCTATAATAATTTAGGAAGTGGTAAGATGACAAATATTCTAATAGTAGAAGATGAAAAAGCAATTGCAGATCTTTTGGAAGTATATTTAAAGAATGAAAATTATAATGTTATTAAATATTACTCTAGTACTGATGTAGTAAGAGATATAGACAATTTAAAGATAGATTTGGCTATATTAGATGTTATGATGCCTGAGATAGATGGTTTTAAACTATGTAGTATTATTAGAAAAAAATATAATTTTCCTATCATATTTGCTACCGCTAGAGTAGAAGATATCGATAAAATAAATGGTCTTTCAATAGGAGCAGATGACTATGTAACTAAACCGTTTGAACCATTAGAACTTATGGCTAGAGTAAAAGCTCAACTAAGAAGATATCAAAAATATAATAATGTTAAAGAAGAAAATATAATAGATTTTAGAGGTATAGTAATAAATAATGATACACATGAGTTTATTTTTAATAATGAGAGGGTAGAACTTACTAAGACAGAATTTGCTATATTTTGGCTTCTTTGTGAGAATAGAGGTAATGTAGTAAAAAGTGATGTTCTATTTTCAAGTGTTTGGAAAGAAAATTATTTTGAAAAAGATAATAATACAATAATGGTTCATATTAGACATATAAGAGAAAAGATGAAAGATACTTATAGCAAACCAAAGTATATAAAAACAATTTATGGAGTGGGGTATAAAATTGAAAAGTAATAGAGAAGATTTATTTAAGAAGAGATTCTGGACACTAGTAGGAAAAATGATTATTAGTTTTACAATTATTGCAGTATTTTTTATCCTTTTAAAGAGAATAATTGAACTATCTGATTTTCAGTGGTTATATGATATAGATTCAGTTAGTTATTATAGATCTATTGAGACATTTAATAAATTATATTATAATGGTACAGTATATATAGTAGTAGCCACATTGGCCATAATAATATTTTTAATATTACTATATAAAGAAATAAAACATATGACATCATATATAAATATAATATCTGATTCATCAGAAAAGTTATTTGATGGAAGTGAAGAGTATATAGATTTACCTCCAGAGATGAAGGAGTTAGAAGTTAAATTAAATCATTTTAGAAGTGAGTCCATTAAAAATAAAAAATCAGCTGAAGAAAATGAAAAGAAAAAAGATGAATTAATTGTTTATCTAGCACATGATATAAAGACACCTTTAACTGTTGTTATTGGCTATTTATCTCTTTTAGATGAAATTGAAGATATGCCTTTAGAGCAAAGAAAAAAATATATTGAACTTGCTTTAAATAAATCATATCGTTTAGAAGAATTAATAAATGAATTATTTGATATAGCAAGATTTAATTCTGAGAAAATTATTCTTGAAAAAGAAGAATTAAATCTTAATATGATGATAGAACAGATAATAGATGACTTTTATCCTATGGTAAAAGAACTTAATAAAAGTATTAAATTTACTAGTGGTGAGAATATAACTATATATGCTGATTCAGATAAACTTAGTAGAGTATTTAATAATTTAGTTAAGAATGCTATAAGTTACAGTAAAGAAAATACAGATATTGATATTAAAATGTATAAAAGTAATAATGAAGTTAATATTGAGGTAATAAATAGAGGTAAAATGATACCTAAAGATAAACTTGATAGAATATTTGAAAATTTCTATAGACTTGATACTTCAAGAACTAGTAAGACTGGTGGTAGTGGTCTTGGACTTGCTATTAGTAAGCAGATCGTAGAACTTCATGATGGTAAGATAATAGTGGCTAGTGATAAAGATAAAACAATATTTAAAGTTAGTTTACCAATCAAAGATGAATAGTTTAAGAAAATATTAAGATTTATTTAATGGTTAATTAATAAATTAATAATAAAAAATTAGTATAATTATGATATAAGTTTTTTATTATAAATAGAAGGTGAATATATGAAATTTGTGGAACTTTCAAGTAGTGAGTTTGAAAAAGCAAGTAATAATTTTCCTGGTAGTAGTTTTTATCAAAGTTATGCTTGGACTAAAATAAAGGAACTTACGGGATGGAAACATTATTTTGTTGGAGTGTTAAGAGATAATAAATTAGTAGCTATATCTTTAATAATTGGTAAAAAAGTATATTTTGATAAATATTTATATTATGCTCCAAGAGGGGTATTACTTGATTATAATGATACTGAATTACTTAGTTTTTTTACTAAGGAAATAAAGAAGTTTTTGATAAAGAAGAAGGGTGTAGTATTAAAGATAGATCCTTTTATTGAATACCAAAAGCATGATAATTATGGTAATGTCATTGGAGACTTTTGTAATAGACAAGTTATAGATAATTTGATTAAGTTAGGCTATAAACATCATGGTTTTACTACGGGTTATACGGACGAGATACAACTTAGATGGAGTTATTATTTGGATATTAATAGAAGTATAGAAGATATTAAAAAAGGTATGGATCAAAGATGCCGAAGATGTATTAGAAAATATGAAAAGTATCCTTTAGAACTTGTTATACTAGGTAATGATGATGATATTAGTGATTTTAAAGAAGTTATGCAAAGCACTGCGAATAGACAGAATCACTTTGATAGATCTTTAGAATATTATAAAAATCTAAACAATCTTTTAGGGGATAGAAGTCTTCTTACGATAATTTATTTAGATAGAAATAAGTATTTAAAAGAATGTACTGGTGATAAACTATATGATATAGTTATGAATGATAAAAGAAAAAAAATACCTATAAGTGCTGGAGTATTTATTTTTGATAAAGATAAATTAAATTATGTTTATGGTGGTACACATAAAGAATATATGCCTTTAATGGCTCAGTATAAAATGCAAATGGAAATGATTAAACTAGCTATGGAAAGAGGGTTACCAATATATGATTTTGGAGGTATCAGTGGTAATTTTACTCCAGGTAGTGAAAACTATGGTGTCTATGAATTTAAAAGAGGTTTTGGTGGTAATGTTTTAGAGTATATTGGTGAGTTTGATTTAATATTAGATAAGTTTGGTTATTATATATATGACATTGGTTATAAACTATATCGTAATACTAAAAAGGTAATAGCAAAGATATTAAAAAGATAAATACATAGGTTTAAAACTTATGTTTTTTTCTATATTGATGTTGCAAAATGACTTAAAATATTAAAAAAAATAAGAAAAAAAGCATCAATGTAATTTAAAATTATTAAATATATGATAAAATATTAGATGTGATGTAAGTATGATATTAAATGTAAGTGGAAGAACTGATATAGTAGCTTTTTATACCAAGTGGTTTATGAATAGGTATAAAGAAGGATATGTAATGGTAAGAAATCCTTTTAATTATCACTTAGTAAATGAAATATATTTTGAAGATGTTGATTTAATAGTTTTTTGTACTAAGAATCCTCTTCCAATAATAGATAGAATAAAAGAAATAGATAAACCAATACTATTTCATATAACAATAACTTCTTATAATAAAGATATTGAACCTAATGTTATAGATAAGAGTGATATAATTGAAGGGGTAAAAGAGTTATCTAAGATAATAGGAATAGATAATATATATATTAGATATGATCCAATATTTTTAAGTGATAAATATAATATAGAATATCATATAAAGGCTTTTAATAAACTATGTAGTATGTTAAATGGTTATGTAAAACATATCATAGTATCATTTATAGATGATTATAAGAATGTTAGAAAGAATAATAATATTTTAAAAATTAAATCTTTTACTAAAGAAGATTATAAGTTACTAGGAGAGTCTTTTAGTAAGATAGCAGGTAATAATAATATGACAGTACAGACTTGTGCTGAAGAAGAAACATTAGAAGAATATGGCTTTATAAAAGAAGAATGTTTATCTCATACACTTGCCTATAAATTAACTGGTAAATCTTATAAAAATTGGACTTCAAGAAAGAATAAGTATTGTAATTGTGTTAATATGGTGGATATTGGTGTATATAATAGTTGTAGACACTTTTGCAAATATTGCTATGCTAATTATGATGAGAATAAAGTAATAGAAAATTATCATAATCATGATGTTAATTCTCCACTACTAATAGGTAATATAGAAGAAGATGATATTATTAAAAGAAGATATAAATAATGTATTAAAATTATAATTTATATAGTATAAGTGAAGATACGTTAGAAAAAATAAAATAATCTGAATTTAAGCCGAAAATAATCCGATTTTTGTATAAATAATATATTTATGTTCACTATAAGTCTAATTATATTAGTCTTGTTAGTGTTATTTAGAGCCAATATAATATATTGTCTCTAAATAAGTATCAGCCATACATTCATATATAAGCAAGAAATATATATTAAAATAATATAAAGTAGATGAAATATTTTACTTTTTTTGATATAATATTATATATAAAATTAGAGGGGGAAATACCATGGAAAAAATGAATATAAAATGGAATTACACTAATAAAATAGTAAATGATTTATTAAAAATAAATAGAGCAAGAGAAATTGTAGATTTATTAGAAATACCAGTATCAGTTGAAGAAGAAATAAAAAAAGAAACTATTGCTAAAAGGGTTCATTATTCTACTAAAATAGAAGGAAATAGTTTGGATTTAAATACTGTAAAAAAAATAATCGAAAATACTAATAATTCACATGAAAGAAATGTTTTAGAAGTAAGAAATTACTATAATGCTTTAATGTATTTAAATAAAGAAGCAGATACTAATAATAGTATAAATGAGGACTTAATATTCAAAGTACATAACTTAGTAATTGGAAAGAACTTAAATGCTAAAGCAACATATCGTGATGGTCAAAATATAGTGGAAGATTCATTAACTAAGCAAATAGTGTATATGCCACCAGAAGCAAAAGATATAAAAGTATTAATTAATCAAATGATAAAAGAGTTTGATAATAAAACATCTAAAGATATTCCTATCCCTATAAAAGCTGGTATCATAGAATATGAGTTTGTTACTATTCATCCTTTTTGGGATGGCAATGGTAGAACATCTAGATTACTTGCCAATTATATATTAAAAGCATATGGATATGACTTAAAAGGATTTTATGTAATGGAAGAGTTTTATGATAAGAACATAAATGATTATTATAATTCTCTACAAATGGGATTACATCATAATTTTTATTTTGGAAGAAAAGATGCTGATATAACAGAATGGTTAGAATATTTTATTTCTACTATGGCAAATACTTTTGAAGCAGTTGGAAATAGAGTAAAAGAAATATATTTGAATAGTAAAGAAGAGGTAAATATCTTAGATACACTAGATAAAAGAGAAAGATGGATAGCAAATTATATATTAAATAATGGTAAAATTAAGGCTAAAGATATAGCAAGTCATTTTAAGATAAGCCTGAATACAGCGAATAACTGGATTAAAGAGTGGCTCGAAAATGGTTTTCTAGTGAGAGAAAATGATAAGCAAATTAGAAATGTTGATTATATTTTAACTAAGAAATATCAAGAAAAAATAAAATAAGCCAAATTTAAGCCAAATTTAAGCCAAATTTAAGCCAAATTTTAAAAAAATATTTGATAAAAAAATTAAAGTAGATGAAATATTCTACTTTTTTTGATATAATGATTATGGATTATAGAGGGAGGCTAATCATGGAATATATAATTGAAGTAAAAAATTTAGAAAAGAAATATGGTAATTTTAAAGCATTAAATAATTTAAATATACATATTGAAAAAGGAAGCATATACGGACTAGTAGGTAAAAATGGAGCAGGTAAAACAACGTTAATTAGATTACTTTGTGGATTAGAAGAACCTACTAGTGGTACATATTCTATCTATAGAATATCAAATAAAGATAAAAGTATAAATAAAGAGAGACAGAAAATAGGGGCAATTATTGAGTATCCATGTTTATACTATAATATGAATGCTTATGATAATATAAAAGAAGTATATAAAATAAAAGGAATAACTTCATATGAAGAAATAGATAGTTTATTAGATAAAGTAGGTTTATTAATAGAAAAAAATAAAAAAGTTAGAACATTCTCATTAGGAATGAAACAAAGATTAATGATAGCTTGTGCCCTAGTAGGCAATCCAGACTTATTAATATTAGATGAACCAATAAATGGATTAGACCCAGAAGGTATAATAGAAATAAGAAAATTAGTATTAGATTTAAATAAAAAAAGTAATATAACAATACTAATATCAAGTCATTATTTGGATGAATTATCAAAAATTGCTACTAATTATGGATTTATAGATAAAGGTCATATAGTAGAAGAAATAAGTTATGAAGAGTTAAATAGTAAAATAAGAGAGAAAACAATAGTAAAAATAAAAGACACTGATAAATTAGCAGAATACTTAGATGATAATAATATAAATTATGAAAAAACAGGTAAAGAAGAAATAACTATATATAATAAAATAAATATACCTAAATTTATAACAGAACTAAATAATAATAAAATAGAAATAGAAGATATCAAAGAAGAAAAAGATACATTAGAAAATTATTTCTTAAAGTTACTAGGAGGAGAAAATGAGTAAGTTAATAAAATCAGAATTATTTAGAATAAAAAACAGTAATATTCTTCTTAGTTCAATAATAATAATATTTATAATAACTATCTTTCTTTGTATAACCCAGTATAATTATATTAAAACAGGTAGTGCTGAAGTAAGCTATGATATAATTTGGTTTTTCAGTGCCTTTATAGGATTCTTTATAGCAATTTTTACTAGCCTACATGTAGGTAGTGATTTTTCAGATAGAACAATCAATTATAAAATAATATCAGGTTATAGAAGAACAAAAATATATTTATCATATCTAATTACTTGTATAATAGAAGGATTAATGTGTTTGTTTACCTATATGTTTATTATACTTATATTCGGTTTGTTCTTCTTAGAACCAAGTAGTTTAAGTACTATAGAAATATTAAAAATATCTATCGAAGTTATTCTTCTTACAATATCATTTACTTCATTATTTACTTTATTAGCAGTCTTATTTGCCGATAAAACATTAACTGTAGTAATATCTACAATTATAGTATTTGGTTTATCAGTTTTATCATTTCTAATGTTAGAACACTTAAAAGAACCAGAATATATAAATCAAAATGTAATCTCAGATAATGGACCAGTACTAGAAATCACAAAAAATCCTAAATATCTCACTGGAACTAAAAGAAAAGTATACGAAGTGACTAATGATATATTACCTTCATCTATTGCATGGAGAATATCTGACTTAAGTATTATAGATAGAAATAATGTCATATATTATATGATTATATTTACATTAATTTGTAATTCAATAGGAATTAGTATACTAAATAAAAAACAACTTAGATAAAATAAATATTTGATAAGAAGACTACAGGCTTCTTATCACCTAATGAGATTATAAGCTCATTAGGAAATAAATAAAATTAATCTAAAGTAGATGAAATATTCTACTTTTTTTGATATAATAATTATAGAGGAATAAATATGAAAAAATTAAATTCAAATCATTTAAAAATAATAGCAATAATAGCTATGACAATAGATCATCTAGCAGATCTTTTATACCCTAATATGCAAAATAATATTGTACCTATAATATTACATGTTATTGGTAGATTGACTGCTCCTATTATGTTCTTCTTTATATGTGAAGGCTATTATTATACTAAGAATCTAAAAAAATATATAACAAGATTATTTATCTTTGCTATAATATCACACTTTGCTTATTGTTTTGCTTTTGGTATAAATTATATACCATTTACTACAGGTAATATCTTTAATCAAACTAGTATTATGTGGTCACTAGCTTGGGCAGTAGTAGCTTTATATGTAGCTAATGGTAATAATAAATTAAAAGAATATCAAAAATGGATATTAGTAATATTAATAAATATAATAGCTTTTCCTGCTGACTTTAGTTCAATAGCGGTAATGAGTATACTATCTATGTATTCTGCTAGAGGTAATTTAAATAAACAAATGAAAGCAATGATGTTATGGTTATCATTATATGCTTTAATATCATTTATCTTTGTAAATAAAATATATGGAATAATATCTTTGTTTGCAGTACTAGTATATCCTCTTTTAAAAGAATATAATGGCGAAAGAGGAAAAACAAAATGGTTAAAATGGTTCTTCTATTTATATTATCCATTACATTTAGTATTAATAGGAATATTAAGAATAATACTATATGGTAATATACCAATATTATTTAGTTAAATATAAAAAATATTAAGAAAAGTATAAACAATTTAAGAAGAAAGGTTTTACTTGTATAACAAAAAGAGGATTAGATCAATTTCTAATCCTCTATTAAAATAATTAATATTATAAATTATAATTCCTTTACAAGAGGATTAAAACTTTCAATAGCGGCAACTAACTTGGGATGCCTAATAACAAAATGTATTGTTGGATTAGAATTTTTTGAAATAATAACATGATTATTTTTTAAAATAGTTATCGTTATATTTTTGAAAGTTTTATCTTTTTCAGTTAAGATATTATAGTTTTTATTATTCTTAGCATATTCATTTGTTAATTTTAAATGTTCGATATATTCTTTATAAGTATAGTTAATTGTTTTATCTATGAATAAATTATTTAATAAAAGGGAAGGAGTATCACTTATAAATTCATCTTCTTTAATAACATAAATATAATCAAATACTTTGTTCTTTTTAAGAATACTATTCATATATTTAAATTCATTATTTTTATATTTAATTATCTTATCAATTTCTTCTTTTGTAAGTTTATTTCTTTTTAAGATTTTAATTAATAATTCATCACTAATTGTAAATAAAGGTAATGAAGAAATATATCTTGTTCTATCACATTCTATATTTTCATCTTTCTTTAAAAATAAATGGTATTCCTTTATATTGCTTTCCCTATAAATTTCCATAAGTGGTTTAGCTTTTTTTAGAAGTAAATCACTTTTTTCTTTATAGTATTCAATTTCATTTTTATTAGTAGTTAAATAATACATACCTTTATTATGAAAACCATTTATACATTCTCCAGATAAAGCTGCTGCTGCTGATACATAGTTTAAATGATTATATATATTATTTTTAAGATTACTTAAATAATAAGGAGATATTTGGCCAGTCATATAAATAGGAATCCAACTTTCTAGACCAAGCATCATTTCATTAAAAGGCCTATCTAAGTTATGAATAATATTTAGATGATGTCCTTTTTTTAAACACATAGCAATAGCAAACATCCATTTTTTACCAAAATCTATATCTTTAGCCATATCTTCCATAGGCATATCACTACACATAAATATATCTTCTTTAGATTTAGATAAAACAGTCCCTTTAAAAAAGTTTAGTTCGCCTTGTTTCATTTCTTCAATACCATAATAATGTTTTGTTTTTGCTTTATAAAAAGGAATACTAGGAACTTTTAATTCATCAAATTTTATTACTTTTATATAATCATCTAGGTTAAATGAATCAAGATGATGTAAAAAATCGGAAATTTGATTTTTAACAGGAACTATTTCACTAGTTAACCAATTAAATAAAGTACTATAGATTTTTTCATTTGATAAATCACTTTTTTTACATCCAATAATCATCATTAAATTATTTATATCATCTGGATTTTTATATCTATTTAAAATATAAGAACATATTTTATTTGAAAATTCTACTGGATTAGATGGCTTAGCTTTACCATATCTAATTCTTGAAATATGCGAGGCATCAAATACAATATACTTAGACATTTCATGAGTATTTATGTTTAGTGATGTTATTAAAGTATTTAAATTATTACTAAATGTAGTATAGTCAAAGTCATCACTAGCTAATGTACTATTAAAATCACTTTCTATTTTATCAAAAGTATATTTATTTTTATTATTATCTTTAGCAATATTAAAAAGAGCATTAGTTAATTTATTCAATTGTTCACTATTTTTTACTGGAGTTCTTTCACCACTTCTATATCTACTTATAACAGATTCAGATAGCCCAGATTCATTTGATAATTTTTTTGAAGAACAATTTAATTCTTTCAAATACTTATTTAAAACTTCTTTAAAATTCATAAACATCACTTCCTTAAGCACTATTATACTATACATTTTAAACAATAAAAATAACTTTCCAGCAAAAACAATGATTTTTAAGACAAGTCTATTGTTCTGTTTAGACATTTAACTTATAATAATAATAAGGAAGGAGGAACGAGATGATAAAAATAGGGAAATTAAATATTTCTAAAAAAAATCTAATTATAATAAGTGTAGTTATATTCATAGTAATAGGAGGTATTTTTTTATTAACTAGAGATAATGGTAAAGGACTATTTTATAATCCAGACAAAAACATTAAAATAGTAAAATCAGAGGCTAGTAAAATAGAACTTGAAGATTATAAAACAAATGAGTTTTCTATTAAGATACCAAAAGGATGGAAAGTAGATACATTAGGAGATTATATTCATTATACAATTAAAGTATATAATCCAGATAAACCACTTTATCAATTTTTCTTAAATATGAAAACCGAAGGATATAATAAATCAGAAGATGCCAAAAGATGGCAACAAAAATATTATCCAAATGATATGTTTGCTAAAACTAGTGTAATAGCCACTAAAGATACAGAAGGATTTTATAAAATATTTAATGATTTAGGTACTTTAAATAATACGGCTGCATTTACTTTTCCAACTTTAACAGATTTTACTGTAAGTGAGAATTTAGGTAAAGGCAGTTTAGGTGGAGATATATTAAGAGCAACATTTAAAGATACAAATGGCGAAGAAGGTGAAGGAATATTTACTGCTTATGTATATGATGTAGGTACTTATTATGTTTATGAAAATATAATTTCAGGAAAACAAATAGATATACAATACTTAAATGTATATGATACGATTTTTATTACTACACCAAAAGATGAATTTATTGATTGGGAAGATACATTAAATACTATTTGTTCTTCACTTAGCTTTACAGATACCTTTATAAATGGATTTAATCAACAACAAGACGCGGTCATGAAAAACTTCCAACAAATTAGAGCAATAGGTAATGAGATTAGTGATGGAATAATGGATTCATGGAATAAAAGAAATACATCTTTTGATATTATGAGTCAAAAACAAAGTGATGCCACACTTGGTTATGAAAGAGTTTATGATACTGAAACAAATGAAATATATAAAGCATATAATGGATTTACTGATGAATATGATGGAGAAAGATATAAACCAGTAACTGACGATATGTACTTACAAAAGACAAGTGGATATATAGAAAAGTAGGTGTGATATGAAGAATAAAAAAATAATTTATGCTATTATAGGAATTGCTATATTAATATCTATGGTGGTTATTATTGCTATAATAAGTAATAAACCAATGCCAATAGATCATACACCTAAAGAGTCAACATCTATCATAGAAGAATTAAAAAAGAAATACCCAGATAAAAAGTATTTAAAATTAACTGGTGGAGAAATATTAAATGAAAATACATGCTTTAACAAATACTCCTTCATAAATAATAATTCCATTTATATTTTCAATCCGGAAAAATTAGATATAGGAGAATTTACTTATAAAAAAGTATATGATGTAGATAAAAATATTAAAGTTATGAATATTACTCCTGATGCTGGACCAGATATAAAATTTTATGATTATAATGATACTATATATACACTACATGATAATAATACAGATAATAAAATAAATGATAGTTATGATATGTATTTAAAAGCTAATTATAGCTTAAGTGATTATCTAAAATGGGAATATTCAACAGAATTTCTTGGTAAAAAAATAGATTATGATTTTATGTCTAATTATGTTTATGTAAAAGATAATATTTTATATAGTAAGAATTATGGTAATGAGAAGTATCCTACTACTGAAAAAGTAAGTGGTAATTATGAAGGTGAAAAAGTAATTAGAATATATAATGAAAGAATAGTAAAAACAGATAAAGCCTTTTATGAATTAATGAGTTATTTTGATACTGATTTAAATAAAACAGTTACTACTACAGTAAAAATTAATAAGCTAACTAAATATTATGATGAAGTATTAACTTTTACATATAAATATGTAGTATTAAAAGATTTAACACTTATACCAATAAATGATATTATGGAAAATAGAGTAAGAGAATATCAATACGATTATTTCTTAAGTGGATTTAACTATATGAGTGAAGTTAGGTATGAAGAATGATGAGAGAAGAAGATGTATAGAATAAAATAATTGAGTTAGATACATTCTAGCTCTTTTTAATTTATCTAATTAATGATATAATTATATAGAGAAGTTATTAGATAGGAGGAAAACTATGAAAAAAATCTATATCGTAACAGGAGCAAATGGCTTTTTAGGAAATAATATTATAAGAAAGTTAGAACAAGATGATAATAATGAAATAAGAGCTTTCGTTTTAAATGGCGAATCAATAAAATCATTAGAAAAATTAAAGTGCAAAATATATTATGGAGATGTTACAAAGAAAGAAACCTTATTACCTCTTTTTGAAAACATAGATGGTAAAGAAGTATTTGTAATTCACTGTGCAGCAGTTGTATACATAAAGACTAAATATAATCCACTTGTTTATAATGTAAATGTTAATGGTACTAAAAATATAGTAGATAAAGTACTAGAAACAAAAACCAAACTTATTTATATTAGTAGTGTACATGCCATTCCAGAGAAAGAAAATAATGATTTAATAGAAGAAATAACTGATTTTAATCCTGATGAAGTTCATGGATTATATGCCAAAACAAAAGCCGAAGCAGCAAAATATGTTATGAATGCAGTTAAAAATAAAAACTTAAATGCTTGTATTATTCATCCATCAGGAATTATAGGACCATATGATTATGGTAATAGCCATTTAACTGAGTTAGTAAGAGAAGTATCAAATGGAAAACTATTTGCCACAGTAAAAGGAGGATATGATTTTGTTGATGTTAGAGATGTAGCGGCCGTTATTATTACAGCCTCTAAAAAAGATAATAAAGGAGAATGCTATATCTTATCAAATAGATATATAACAATTAAAGAACTATCTGATTTAATATGCGATGTACAAGGTATAAAAAGAATAAAAATAGTATTACCAATTTGTTTAGCAAAAATAATAGCACCTTTTTTTGAGGTATATTATAATTTAAAAAAACAAACGCCTCTCTTTACAAAGTATTCATTATACACATTATCCTCTAATTCTAATTTTAGTAATAAAAAAGCTAAAGAAGAGTTAGGATATAAAAATAGGGATATGAAAGACACCATAAAAGATACTATAAGCTGGCTTAATAAAGGAGAAGAAAAATGAAAAAGAAAAAGATAAATTTTATAGTAGTAATTATATTAATTTTGGCACTCATTCCAATACCAATGAAATTAAAAGATGGAGGTTCAGTAGAGTATAAAGCAATTTTATATGAAGTAACAAAATATCATACCATTAATACTGAATCAACAAAAGGATATGATGATGGCCTAAAAATAAAAATATTAGGACTAACTATATATGATAAAATAAATACTTATATAGAAACTGAAAATAATGATGATGGAAGCAAATTATATGAAAATAGTAAAGATTGTTGTGAAAACTGTATATGTGGAGATACTATAGAATTATTAAAGAAATTAGAAACAGCTTGGACACTAACTGAAATAAATAGCAAAGGAGAATATAAGTATATTAAAGATTCTTTTATCAATTTTCACGGAACTGGAAAAAATAAGTTTGCTTTTTTCAAAGGTGATAAAGAAGTAAAAGGAGAGTTTACAATTAATAAAAATAATGAAATTATCTTAATACCAAATGATGAGAAATATAGTAAAACAACTTGCAAATTAGGAAAAGAAAAAGATTTAATCGCAGTTATGGATTGTGATAATAACTTTGGTACATTTACATTACAAAAAGAAGGAACTATAGAGTTACCAAATATAATAAAAGATACTATATCAAAAACAAAAAGTATAAAGGTTAAAGGTCATCAAACAATTACAGAAGAAAAACAAATAAATACTATTATATCAATAATAAATAGTTCAAAAGTATGGACTGGTGCAGTAACACTTCCATCACCTAAATATGAAATAGAATTATTTGATGTTAATAATAATAATATTGCCAAAATATTATATAATCCTGATCATTATTTTAATATTGAAATAAACAAAAAAAGATATGAACTAACAAACATAGATAAAAAAACATTAGACACAATATTAGAAAAATAATAATTTAAAGAAAGAGGTATTATGAAAAAGAAAATAACAATTATTATTACTTCAACAATAGTAATATTAATAATTATAGTACTATATGTATTATATTATTTTAATTATATTCCGCATAAGAAATATACAAATACAGATTTTAATATAATAACTTATAAGAGTAAGATAGATAAAGATAATGATGGTATAGATGATCAAACAGATATATTAAATAATGCAAGAGATTATATAAAAACAAAACCTAAATATAAGAGTAAATATTATACTACAGGTTATCCTAATGATGAATATGGAGTTTGTACTGATGTAGTAGCTTTTGCCCTAAAAGATGCAGGCTATGATTTAATGGAATTAGTAAATGAAGATATTAAAGTCAATAAAGATTTATATAATATAGATACAATTGATAAAAAGATAGATTTTAGAAGAGTTCAAAATTTAAAAATATATTTAGATAATAATGCTATAAGTCTTACTACTGATATAAATAAAATAGATAAGTGGCAAGGTGGAGACATTGTTGTATTTAAAAAACATATTGGAATAGTATCAGATAATAGAAATAAAAAAGGAATAACTTTTATTATTCATCATGCTAATCCTTATCAAAGATATTATGAAGAAGATATTTTAGAATATCATGATGATATAGTTGGCCATTATAGAATTAGTTAGAAAAATAATAATTTGTAAAGGAGCGTCAAAAATATGGAAGAATACAATAATGAAAAGTATATGGTGCTTGAAAATGTAGAAAATTTATTTAAAAGAATCAATCGTTTTGGAAATGAATATAATTATTGCTTTAGCACATTTAAACCTCAATCAGCATTACCAATAGCTCTTGGAGCAGTTGGAGGACTAATTGAGGTGGCCAAACAAAAAAATAATATAAGTGGATATTTTGTTAATAAGAATGAAAATGAAATTTGTCTAATCCCCGTTATACTTGATGACCATAGAGTTATGCAAATTGATATTAATGGATATATTGATATAAAGCCAGAAGAGATTAAGAAAATAAAAATTAAAAATGAAGATTTTATATATAAAAGAATCACCATTATTCTAAATGATGGCACAAAATATGTAATGAACTCTGCTAAAAAGGTTAAAGGTGCAAATTATCATCAAGAAAACTTGAATAAATTTATTGAAATTTATAAATAGTAATTTATGGAGGAAATTGATTATGGGATTATTTGACAAATTTAAGAAAAAAGAAAATAATGATTGGAAAAGTGCTTATGTAGGTAAACCAAATTTTTATAATGGCAAAGAAGGTAAGCCATTTGGTGCATTTGCACTAACAGAAGGTACTTTAACTTCTTTTCCTAAAAATCCAAAACTATTGTATAAAGTAGATAATACAGAAGTTGATGAATGGAAAATAATGGCCATAAGTACAACGAATAATGGAGTTTTAGGTGATATAGACTATTATGATGCCATAAAAAAGCTTATGAAGTATGTCATTGATGAAAACGATAATAACATATTAATTAAAAAATTATCACTAGAAGAATTAAATGAAATGCTAAAATAATTGTAAATGATGAATTTATAGTAATAAATTGGAGAAATTATGAAGAAAAATGAATTTAGAAAAATGATGAAAAAAGAAAATAAGGCATTTAAGAACTACTATGTTTATGAAATAATCCTTGTATTATTATTAGCAATTATAGTTATACCAAATATTATACTGACAATAAATAATATGATCCCATTTAATATAACAATCATTAATACACTTTTAATTATTGTTGTAGCACTTCCTATTGCAGTATTTGATATAAAGAACGATTTAGATATTAAAAATATGCATCAATATTATTTAAAAGAAAAGAAAATACCAGAATACAAAGATAAAACAAAAATTTTAAATGTATGCCTATTAATTAGCATAGCAGTTTTAATTGTTTGGGCTATTATAACAATACCAAATATTACAAAAACTGAAAATTTAAGTGAAATTGAAAACACAATGGTCATTACTACTAATAAAGGAAATAATATTGAAACACAATATAAAATGTTTGATGGATTTAAAATAAAGATTCCAAGTGAATTTAAAATAATGAGTGATGAAATTGTTAATGTTAAATATCCAAATGGAAATGCACCATCACTTGTTTATACAAATGACAAAACGACAATTAATGTAGCACTAGTTATGAATGATGTTACAATGAAAAATAATCAGATAGAAGAATATGTTAAAACAATGGAGTCAACTTATAAAAACTATTCAAAAGATGTAAAACTAAATTTTTGGGAAAGAAACAATCATAAAATCGGTGAAATGGAATTTACAACAGAGGGATCAGATACAGAAATCTATAATCATATTATTGCATTTTCTGTTAATGATAAATTAAGATTAGTTAATTTTAATTGTACAAAAGAACAAATGAATGAATGGCAAGAAGTTAGCAAATTTATTATGGACTCAATAATATTTGAGTAATATAGGAGGAGAGAAAGATGAAAAAGAAATTATTTGCAATTTTACTTTGTGGGGTTATGGTTTTAGGACTTGCTGGATGTAGCAATCCAGTTAGTGATTCTAAAAAAGAATTGGAAGATGCTAAAAATGATTTAGAAGAAACTTATAAAAAATATGGATGGGTTGAGAAAGAAACTGTAAATACTATTCTTGCTAAATTTAATACTGAAATAATGGATAGTGGATTAAATACACCTGCTAGTGATGATTATATGGTTGTGGATAATGGTAAATATTGGTTTGCACTAACTGATGATGTTGCATTCTACCTAAAACCAGTTGAATCATCTGGAAATAAAGAAAAAGATATTCTTGATATGAGTGCTATTTATATGGATAATGACAAGTATGATGAAACTACCGCTATAAAGTATACAAAACTTTTGATTAAAGCCAACAATGAAGAAATTACCGATTCTGAAATTGATGAATTATTAAAAGAAGCCAAAGAAAAATCTTCTTCTAAAAAAACAGCTAATAATGGTAAAGGTATTTCAGTAGGAATCTCAAATGCCAATGACCATTATGAATATCAAGTTATTAGAGTATATAAATAATCATAAATTACAATTTAGTAATTAGTTAGAAAAATAGTAATTTGATAAAATGTTAAAACTCTTTGACAAACTTCCAAAAAACTTATGTAGATATGTTAAATGCTAATAGTATATAATTTTTGTGAAAGGAGAAAAAGAATGAATTTAGGAGATAAAATTTTACAATTAAGAAAGAAAAATGGACTTTCGCAAGAACAATTAGGTGAAAAAGTAGATGTTACAAGACAAACTATTTCTAATTGGGAATTAGGTGAAACAACACCTAATCCAGAGCAATTAAAAAAAATGTCAAAAGCATTTAATGTTAGTGTTGATGAAATCTTGGATAATGATTCAAAGGAGTTTTTAATGAACAAAATAAGTAATACAGAACGACTAGCAGGAATAATAATCAAAATATTAAAAGTAATAGGATTGGTATTCATTGGATATATTATATTTATGATAATTGCAGTGATTGGACTAGGAACTTATACAGTTGTTAAAAAAGATAATGCTAATGTGGAAAGTAGTGCGACAACAATATGTTCTATTGATAATAAAAAGTATCAAATAGAATTTGGAACAAACAATTATTTTAAATGTAATAATTGTTCTAAAAAAATGTCAGATGAAATAAATGAGATTGTAGATTTTAACAATATTGACAATTCAATGATAAATATAGAAAATTATTTTAAAAATAATAATGGAACTTGTGAATAATTACAAATTACAATTTATTAGAAAGAAGGAAAATAAGTTAAAGTGAATTAAAGATTTCAAAAATAAAAAAAGAAGGAAGCGTTTAAAATGAACCAACTAAAAGCAGGAACATTCCTAATAGTTTTAGGAAATCTATTATATTTAGTATTTACATTTTTTTCAGGAAATGAAACAAGTAATTTTGGAAAATTTAGTAGTGGTTTATTAGTAGGATTATCAATTGGATGTAATTTTATTGGTATAATTTTATTAGTAGCTTATATGTCTAAGAATAATAAAGATAAAGTAGAAAAGAATTAGTAGAGGAGTGAATATTATGGGAGGACTTAGCGTTATAGTTCTTATGAATATATTATTATTTTTGTATATATTCTTTATTACTATTTTTGTAGCTATTATATTATATATAGTAATAAGTTATACCTTTGAAGGTATTTCAATTATGTGTATGAGTAAAAATATGGGATATAAAAAACCTTTTACTGCTTGGATACCTTTTTATAATAAATATTTATTAGGTTCAATAGCGGGTAATAAAATAATGGGTATTATATCAGGAGTTTTATCATTTGTATCAATTTGTTTAGGTACTTATTTTTATATTCATAAAGAATTAGAAATAGTTTTATTTATTATATTAATAATTAGTTTAATAATTACTTTTATATTAGATACAATAATATCACATAAAATATATATTAGTCATACAAGTAAATATGGAGATATATTAACTATATTTAATATTTTATCTTTTGGTTTATTAAGACCGATATTTCTTTTTATAGTTAGAAATAAATCTAGGTATTAATAATTAGTTAGAAAAATAAATAATTTAATAGAGATTAGTTTGAAATATAACTAATCTTTTTATTATATAAATATATTGGAGTTTTAAATATTAAAACTATTGAATAAAATAGAGAAAGGAGGAAAATAATGAATAATAATTGTAATGATAATTATGATAGAATAAAAAAGAAAATAGAAGAAGAAAGAGAAAGATGTAAATATTGTTATATCCAAGGACCAAGAGGGGAGAAAGGTGAAAGAGGAGAGAGAGGACCCGCTACTATAAAAGTAGGAAAAGTAGAAACAATAGAACCAACGTTACCAGCAGAAGTAATAAATACTGGAACAGCAGATGATGTAATATTAGATTTTAAGATACCAAAAGGAGTACAGGGAATAGAAGGAAAGATTGGACCTCAAGGAATTCAAGGAATAAAAGGAGAAAAAGGTGAAGTAGGACCACAAGGAGCCAAAGGCGAAAGAGGAGAGAGAGGCCCCGTTACTATAAAAGTAGGAAAAGTAGAAACAATAGAACCAACACTTCCAGCAGAAGTAATAAATACTGGAACAGCAGAAGATGTTATATTAGATTTTAAGATACCAAAAGGTGATAAAGGTGAAGAAGGTGAAATGGGACCACGAGGATTACCAGGAGAAATAGGTCGTACTGAACACATAGCCATTGATGAAACTGAAACACTAGAGCCAGGAGAAGAAGCCCAAGTAATGGACACCTTTGAAGATTGGGTTCATCATCTAACATTTCAAATACCAAAAGGAGAACAAGGAATCCAAGGTCCACGAGGAATCCAAGGCCCAGCCGGACCACCAGGAACCAATTTTGTATCAGCATATGGAATAAGATATGCCATGATGGATACCCAAATTACTTTAGAGCAGGCTATAGATACCACTATTCCATTAGCGGAAACAGGAGTATCACTTTTTACCGAATATACCAATAACGGAATAAAAATAAAAGAAAGTGGAGTCTATTTAATATCATATTTATTATGTGGAGCAACAAGTGAAGAATGCTCTTTAACAATGTCCATCAAAGCAAATGATATCTTACAGCCGGCTTCTAATCCCACTATTGAATTTCAAGCCCAAATTATTAACTGTATAAGTGGAACAACTATAATATCACTACAACCAGATGACATTGTAACATTAAATATTAAAGCATCAATGCCAGTGACTATGACATTTAATGGGAGTACTAATGCTATGCTTAGTGTTCTTAAAATACATTAGAATAGATAAAACTATTCTTTTTTTCTTTATTATCATACATATTAATTATCTCCTAATAAAGAATAAACATAATTTATAGTAGAGGAGTGATAAAGTGCAAGTAATTGATGAAAATACCGTTGTTGTAACAACAAGTGAAGAATTAAATAAAGTATTAAGTGAACAAAATACCTATACCTATATCTATTTAGGAAATGATATTACTATGAGTAGCGGCTTAGTAATCAATAATACCAAAGAAAAAATAATAATAGATGGAACCCATAACAATACAAAATATACATATACCAATAACTTAAATACAGAGGGTGAAGTAATAAAAGTAAGTACCACTAATAAGAGAATCATACTAAAAAATATGAATATAATATCATCCCATGGTTATGGCGTTATTTATGTACCATCACACCCCAATTATTCTAATGTAGTAGTAGAGTATAATAATATAAATTTTAGAGGAGTAGAATTATCCTGCAACTACTATGGAACAACTAAAATAATAGATTCTATTATTGAAGTAGCAGATACAAATAATATATCAGCCCAAAGAGTATGCGATTCAAATCGAATATTAATAGAGGGAAATACAACTATAACGAGTACTTCAAGTACAAATACTATTTTTTTCTTTAATGATGTTATCCCCTCATTAGTTAAAATTATTCCCAATAGTAGGGTAACTATAACTACTGATAGAGAACTTATGAATGGAACTAATAGATTAGATTTAACTATTGGTCATGGAGCAGAACTATTATTAACTACGGGTAATGGTTTTGCTAAAACAACTACTCATGGTGCTAGAAATGTTTTAATAGAAGAGAAATCTACCTTCACATTTATAGAAAAAAGTCATCAAAGAATACCAATGTGGAATATCTTTGGTAATTTAATAGTAAAAGAGGGAGCAAACGTATCTATTCTAAATACATTTATGACTACACCTACTGATAACTATAATATTTATTTTAAAGGGAATAATCAAAAAATTATTATAGATAATCCTAAATATATAAAAATATATACTAAGAATGCCAATATTTGGTATACAAATAACCCAGTAGAATACACATTTAAAATTAGTAGAATAAATATGTGGAGTGAAGCCAAAGACTATACAAGTGCTTGTGATTTAGAAGATATACCACCATTATATTGGTATAAAGATAATTATCCATTAGAAATAAAAGGAATATTTGATAAAGATACCACCACTATAACATCACATAACCTTACTGAAACAGAACTTACAAAATTACCAGATATAAATAAATTTACTTTTCAAAGTAAAAAGATTTTAACAATAGGAATGATAAGAACAAATATTCAACCAATAAATAGTAATATTAATGTCTTATCGGGATATACCATAAAAGATACTAATATTAGGTTAGAATATGATGGTAAGAAATTAGAGGTTCCCACTGATGAAACTGGACTATTTGAATTTAATTTAGATGATGCACCAATAGATGGTACTAATTATATTATAACTACTTGTTTAAATGGCCTTTATACTAAAAGAGAGATAACAACACCATTTGATGGAGAATTAACACTACTAGAGGTAACAGAAAATATACCGTTTAATACAATACCAGGAGAAGATAAGCCTTTAACATTATATAAAAAAGATAAGACTGTTATAACAGTAGTAGATAGTAGAACTACCAAAACAAATTGGAAATTATATATATATTTTGTTAATCCAATGATTGAAATGAATGGTAAAGTACTAGTAGACTCCTTATTTTTTAAGAAGTTTAATAATGAAATAGAAAAATTAACAACTAGTAAGAAATTAATATATGAATCTACTAGTACTAGTGGAAGTGTTGAAGTATCTAAAGTAACTTTTTCTACTGATAAGGGATTAAGATTAAGTCCTAGTAAGAGTTTATTAAAAGATGAAGATTATTCTACAATGGTTATTTGGAGTATTGAGGAATAGAGGGTAAGGTGATTTATGAAAAAAGATTTTATTTATATTAGAATATGTGATGGAATGAATTTGAGTAAAACAAAAATAATTTTAAAAGATAAATGTAATAAGATAGTATATGAAGAGATAATAGTTAACTTAAATAATATTAAAATACCAATATGTCACAATGATATATATAAATTATTTATTATATCAGGATTAAAGATAATAGTTATTCCATTAATTGCTAAAAGAGATGAAATATATTGTATAAATATTAATAATAATTTTAATAAAAACCATCTTATTACTGTTTTGTTAGAAGATGCTAATAATTCGAATATAAAGATAAAGAGAGGAGAGATATTGTTATGGGAAGACACACTATTCCAATAACTAATGGTAAGGGAAGTATAAGACTTGTTAATGGTAATTATAAGGTATCAGCAGTAGTAGAGGGCTATGATCCTGATTCTATAGAACCTAAAAATGTTACTATAGTAGAGGGAACTAATACTTATACTTTTACCATAAAAGCTAATGGAACATTAACCCTTCATGTAACAGATACTGGAAATCCGCAAACGGGAGTACAAGTAATAGGAGCTAAGTTTGTTAGAACTGATAGTACTGGAAATATTCTATCTGAAGAGGTAATTACTGATACTGATGGTAATGCTAAGTTTAGTAATATTCCGTTTGCTACATCGGGTAATATTACGATATATTATAAACAAATAACTAGTGATGGTGGACATACTTTTGATGATACTGTTAAATCTATAGTAATGAATGAACAGAATAAAATAGTAGAGATAACTAATCCGGAAGCTCCACTTAGGAATTTTACTTTAACTGATGCTAGTTTTCCAAATATTGTTATTAGTGATGGACAAATAATACTTAATGATAATTAAAGAAGTAAGGTTATTTACTTCTTTTATCATGTCCCCTATAAGCCTTATTCTAAGTCTTATTAGTGTTTATTTGAGCCAATATATTGTCTCAAATAAAGATATCAACCATATCCATTATATATAAGCCATAGGTGTATACTAAAATGTTATATAATATTAAAAATTAAAAAAGTAAAAAGAGACAATTGACACCAAGTAAATAAAATGATATAATTAAATTGTTAAGGGAGTTGGTTATATGCTTAGCAGTTTAGATTTGGCAGCAGTTAATTTGTTTTTGATAACCGCTCGCAAGGAAATAGATAAAAATAATGCTTATTTTGTATATTATAGAAATGTTAAATCTGGTAATAAAGTAGTAAATGCCAGGCAAGCATCACTTGATATTGGTATTATTAAAATTAGTGAAATATTGAATCATATAAAAGAATTACAACCAAGTGATTACTTTAGAATAAGTAGAGATAGAGAGTTCAGTAGGAATTTTAATGCGGAAATATATGAGTTTAAAAAAATTATAAATAGAAAGATGCTTATATAAAACTTACTATAAATGATAAAGGATTATTATGTATATCGTTTCATATAGATAATGGAGGTAACTAAAATGGAAAGATTAGAATATTGTTATGAATGTAATAAAGATGTTAATCCAACTATTAAAACAGAAAAAAATAAATATACTTATCGTGGAAAAGAGTTTCTTGTAGTAGAAGAAGTTCATTATTGTCCCAAGTGTGGTAACATACTAATTAATGATAACTTTGATAATGATATGTATAAAATATATGATTGTTATTTAAAATTATTTAATTTATCTTTTGAAAAGATTAAAGAAATAAGAATAAAATTGAATTTATCACAAGAAGTATTTTCTAAAATACTTGGTTGGTCAAAGAAGAGTATTGTAAGATATGAAAATAGTGATTCTGTACCACAAGGAGAATATTTAAATACATATATGATTTTAAATGAGAATCCCTACTATATTGTAAAATTATTAGAAAGACAAAAAAATAATTTTACTGAAGAAGAGTATTATAAAATACTTTCTATATTACCATTTAGTAAAGTATATAAAACAGTTAATACGATACTTTATTTATTAAAGAATAATAAGTTATGTGAAACTTCACTAATGAAGCATCTTTTTGCTGTAGATTTTTATAATTGTAAAGAAAATAAAGAGGCAATTACTAATTTAAAATATGCTCATTTACTATATGGACCAGTAGTAGATAATAGGAACATCTTATATAATTTTTTAATAAAGAATGATTATATAAAAATTGAAATAAATGATATTAGTACAAACTTTACTACAGATAAAGACTTTGATAAGAAATTGTTTACTAAAGAAGAACTTAATAGTATGAAATTAATAAAATATAAGTTTAAAGAATATTCTGCTAGTGAATTAAGTGATTGGTCACATAGTTTTAAAGGTTATATTGATACAAAGAATGGTGAAATAATTGATTATAAATATGCCAAGTATTTAGATATTGATAATATTTAAAGAATGATAAGTAATTATAATTTGGTATAATTACATAGAGTTAAACTTAAAAAGACAACTATTCGGAATTTCTGAACAGTTGAATCGAAAGGTATTATATATAAAATTTCAGTTATTCGGTGTTTCCGAACAACTGAAATATACTTGACAGTAAAATTAAATAATTGGAATTATAGAAAAAATAAACATGGTATACTAGTATTAAATCAGAAAAATATACTACCTGAAAATGTTAGCAGCTCTTGGATGATGCGGGGTATAAATTATTCCAATCGCGAAATGTTAATCGCTCCCGGATGGTGCGAGTAATAAGTTATCCCGAACAAAAATGTTTGAAAACTCTTACTTTTAGGTAGAGTTTTCTTTTAATTTATGATAAAATTTTACTAAGTAGCTATAAAAATATAAACCATTAAAGGAGAAGAAATATGAATAGATGTAAATGGTGCAATATAAATAATCCTAAGTATATAGATTATCATGATAACGAATGGGGAAAATTAAAAACAGATGATAACTATCTATTTGAAATGCTTATATTAGAAACATTTCAAATAGGATTATCCTGGGAATGTGTACTTAATAAAAGAGAAGCATTTAAAAAAGCCTATAACAATTTTGATTTAGATAAAGTATGTAATTATAACGATAACAAAATCAAAGAACTAGAAAGCAATCCCAATATTATTAGAAACAAATCAAAAATAAAAGCCAGTATTAATAACGCTAAAATATTTAAAAGTATCAAAGAAGAATATCATAGTTTTTACAATTATTTAAAAACATTTACTAATAACAAAATAATATATGAACGCAATAAAACAACATCATCCTTATCAGATAAAATATCTAAAGATTTAAAAAAAAGAGGAATGACATTTATAGGAAGTATTATAATATATTCCTATCTCCAAGCAATAGGTATTATCTATTCTCATGATAAAGGCTGTTACTTACATAGAGAAAATACTAATTAAACTGTTTAAGCAATAAAATTACTTTCTTCATATAATTATATAAAGGAGGTATTTTTTATGTTATCAAAAAGCATTAACGAGTTAAAAGAAAAGTTAGAATTAAGAAATAAAATATTGAGTTGCTGCCAAATTGTCGGTCCGATTGGTCCTAGAGGACCACGTGGAGAAAGAGGCATTCAAGGTGAACCCGGGCCATTGATAGCATCATCGAATGAAGGTATATTTTTTACTGGATTTGCAGATACAAATGTTACTGGTGAAATGATAATTCAAGACCCCTGGCTAATACCAAATCCATCAGAATACATTTCTATTATTAGTGAATCCGAAATAGAAATAGAACCTGGCATATATGAAATAACATTAACTGGTTTAATAGAAAATGCTGACGAAGATCATGGAGCAGCATTTTATCTAAAAAATGAAGCCGGCTCAGCAATTAAAGATTTATCTTTTCAATTGCCAATAGGGGAAGGAAAAATTATGCATTTTTCTCAAGTAACATTATTCAAATTTGATACCTTAACAACATTACAAGTTATGGTTAACATATTAGGCGAAGAGGATACTTCTAATGTAACAATATCAGATGTCAATTTACTTATTAAAAAAATTCATACCTAATTAAAATTATAAAGTAGAAATAATCTACTTTTTATTTGACTTTTATTTGGTATAGAGGTATAATTAGTATGAAAAGTATAACTTGTATAACAAGAGAGGAGCAAAATATATGAATAAGAATAAATATATGGGAATAAGCAAAGTGGGGGAAAAGGGGCAAATAGTAATACCAAAAGAAGTAAGAGATATCTTTGACATAAAACCGGGCGATTCTCTTATAGTACTAGCCGACGCGAAAAAAGGAATAGCCTTAGTAAAATCTGAGGTAATAGAAGATGTTACAAATAATATACTCGGAGGAAATGATGATAAAAATAAATAATCTAACAAAAAAATATAAAGAAAAGTATGCAGTAAATAACTTAAATCTAGAAATAAAATCTGGAGAATTATTCTCACTTTTGGGTACAAATGGAGCAGGAAAGACGACAACAATCAAAATGCTATCAACATTGATATTACCTACTAGTGGAGAAGTTAAAATAAACAATTTTGACTTAACAAAAGATTCAGCTAAAATTAAAGAAATAATCAACATTTCACCTCAAGAAACCGCAATAGCGCCAAACTTAACAGTTATTGAAAATCTATATTTTATGGCGGGTATTTATCAAATTACAAATAAAGAAGAAAAAATTAATGAATTAGTAAAGATATTTAAATTAGATGATGTATTAAAACAAAAAGCTAAGACTTTATCAGGCGGTTATCAAAGAAAACTATCAATAGCGATATCATTAATAAATTCTCCTAAAATACTATTTTTAGATGAACCAACACTAGGCCTTGACGTAATATCAAGACATGATTTATGGAATATTATCGAATCGCTAAAAGGAAATACTACAATAATTCTTACCACTCATTATATGGAAGAAGCTGAAAAATTATCTGACAGAATAGGAATAATGAATAAAGGAAAATTAATAGAACTAGGTACTGCTAAAGAACTAATAAAAAAGAAGAAAGCCAAAACATTTGAAGATGCTTTTATAAAAACAATAGAGGAGGATAATTAATGAGAACTATAATTTTTGCTAAAAGAAACTTCAAAGAAATAGTAAGAGATCCAGTTAGTATAATATTTGCTGTCATTTTACCATTATTTCTTTTATACATTTTTCAGCAGTTTAAAATACCTAACGAAATATATAATATAGAAAACTTCACTCCAGGAATAATTATATTTAGTCTAGCATTTATAACGATGTTTACAGCATCCTTAGTAGCGAAGGATAGATGTTCATCACTTACTGCAAGACTCGGAGTGAGTCCAATGAAGAGTATTAATTACATTTTAGGATATATATTATCAGTAATTCCTTTAATATTAATACAAAATATATTATTTTTTATAACAGCAATTATACTTGGATTAAAATTTAGCAGTAATGCTATATATACAACTTTAGCAGTAATTCCAATATCAATATTATTCATTTCATTAGGTATTCTAATAGGAACCATAACTACAGAAAAATCATCATCCGGAATTTCAAGTATTATAGTTCAATTAGTAGCATTTACCAGTGGTATGTATTTTACTACAGATATGGTTGGCAGTACCTTTAGTACAATATGTCATATACTACCATTTGAAAGTACATTAAATATTACCAAAGATATATTAAATAGTAATTACAATAATATTTTGCCATCAATATTAATAGTAGGAATTTATATAGTAATAGTAATAATATTAACCATAATATTATTCAAAAGAAAAATGATTAGTGATAATAAATAAAAAACAGGATCAAATTCCTGTTTTTATTTATTAAAATTTTCTATATAGACCAATAGCCTTACCTAATATGGTAGCATTTTTTAGTATAATAGGTAACATATAGTCATTTTCTGGTTGTAATCTAACATAATCTTTTTCTTTAAAATATCTTTTAATAGTAACTTGATTTTCATCATCCATAGCTACTACAATATCACCATTTTTAACATTTTCCCCTCTTTCAACAATTACTATATCTTTACTATAAATACCAGCATTAATCATTGAGTCGCCTTCAACTTTAATAGTAAATACTTCTTTTCTCTTTGGAAGTAAATATGTAGGTAAAGAAATAACTTCGTTAGGTGTTTCAATTGCTTCAATAGGATTACCTGCAGTTACCTTACCAAGAAGTGGTACTGTTACCACATCATCATTTTTATTTTCAAATTCATTAGGTACTTGTAACTCTAATAAGTGATTACTTCCTTTTCCTCTTTTTAAATATCCTTTTTCAATTAGTTTCTTTACATGAACATGAGCAGTAGCTGGTGAACTTAAACTAAAATTAGCCGCAATTTCACGAATAGAAGGTGGATATTTTTTTTGCGCTGAAAACTTTTTTATATATTCCAAGATATCTTTCTGTCTTTTTGTTAATTTTCCTTCTTTGACCATATATAATGTCTCCTTTCATTTATAATATTAACATATAAAGTGTAAAATGTCAAACAAATATTCGCATTTAATACATTTTTATATTGACACGAACATTTGTATATGTTAGAATAATAATGTAAGAAGGAGATGTGATAGATATGAGTTTTGTTAAGAAAAATAAAGGAGTAATAATTTTCTATTTAGTTTTAGTATTAGCTACATTAGTAATTGTTCAAAATAATAGTAAAAATCTAGAAGAAAATAAAGGGTATGTCTATCTCACAAGATAGATTTTTTCTTTATATCTTTTCAAATTCCAAAAAATATATTATAATAATTATGAAAGAAGGTATATTATGAATAATAAAGTTATGAGTGGAAAGGCTGCTAAAGCATTGGTAATATTTAGTGCACTTTTCCTTATATTGTTGGGCGTTGGGTTATATAAGCTATTTGAGTATCAGGGATATGATAAAAAGGAAACAAATAAATTTATTAATTATAATGTTAAAGATTATATAGAAACAACTCCAATTATCTTTAGTAATTATAGTGATGTTTATTCCAGTATAAATGTTTCCAAGATAACATTTAAAAATCTTGATAGTGATTTAACAAAAACGTTTGAAAATGAGGAAGCAGAACTTATTGACTATATTAACAAATATTATGATGAACTAAAAAAAGAAGAAGATTACACTTCAAATAATACAGTTACTACTTTAATAAAAACACAAGTTAATAGTACGGTTTTATCTGTATTCTATGAAATGGACTTCAATATTCAAAATATTAATAGAAGCTATGTATTAACTTTAAATATTGATTTGAAAACTAATAAAATATTAACTACTGAAGACTTGCTTTTAAAATATAGCTATACTAAAGAATACATCGCTGAAAAGCTTTTTAATGATGATATTATGATAAATGCTAATGAAATTGTTGTTGACAAAAATACAAATATATCATTAACTAAAAACGATATAGAAAAGAAAAAAAATGAATATGTTAAAAGAATAACTGATGATTTTAATAATATAATAAAAGTGTATATCGAAAATAACTCGTTGGTTTTAGTTTACAATAAAAAAGATTTGAATGATTTATTCTTTGAAAATAATTATATTAATGAATTAAAAATCAAATATTTAAAGTAAAATTTACAAAAATTAAAGTTTATGATATACTAGTATTTATCAGGAGGAAAAAATGGAAAAAGAAATTTATTATACAAGGGTTTTACCATTAGTTAGATATATTGTAAAAAAAGATAAAAATGGTAAAGAGTATACAGATGTTATAGATAATCTGTCTAGAGAAGAAAGATTGTCTTTATCTGAAGAAAAAGCGAGAATGCTTTGGAATAATGGTACTGATTTATATGTAGCAGAGCAGCCACTTTCTTATCATGAGGGAATGAGCATAAAGTTTTCTATAGTTTATTTATTTGATGAATTGTCAAAAGAAGAACAAGCCAAATATTATGAAAAAACTATAGTATTACCATTAACAATAAAACCTGTGGTTAAAATATATGATGATAATTCAAAAAGATTCTTTCCAAAAAGAAAGAGTAAAATTAAGAAAGAAGATACTAAGTAATAGTTTACTTCTTTTTTTCATATATTAAATTGGTGATGATATGAACGAAATAGATCCAAATAAGTATTTAGATATTATTAATAAAAATAACAAAAAATATAATGATAGTAAAAATAATATCAAAAAATACTTGAAAGGCCTTGGAATAAGAACTTTGACAATTGCCGTTATATTTTTTTCATTTGCTATTATGTGCAAATATAACAATGACTTTAAAGAAACTATCACTAAATATGTCTTTACTGATGTGATATCTTTTACTAAAATAAAAAAAGTGTATAATAAATATTTAGGCGGAATTCTTCCAATAAAAAAAGAAATAGATACTCAAAAGGTATTTAATGAGCAATTAAACCATGATAATTTATCTGTGTATCATGATGGGGTTAGTCTTACTATACCAGAATCTTATTTAATACCAGCAATAACAGAGGGGATGGTTGTATTTATTGGTAATAAGGAATACTATAATAATACAATTATAATAGAAGATTTAAACGGAGTATATATATGGTATGGAAATGTCAGTACAACATCGCTAAAATTATATGATTATGTAGAAAAGGGAACATATATTGGAGAGGCAGAAAGAAATTTATATATGGTTTTTAGCAAGGATAATAAATATTTAAATTATGAAGAATTTCTTAAATAAAATGGATTTCCACTATACATATATTATAATGGCATTTGGACTGGTATTAACAGGACATTTTATTAATTTAATCGCTTTTACTTCACTTATAATAATTCATGAATTTGGACATGTTATAACCGCTACAATATATAAATACAGGATAAAAAAAATAACTATTTATCCATATGGCGGTATTACAGAATTTGATACTTTAGTTAATACTAAAATAGAAAAAGACTTACTTATAGCAATATCTGGTATTATATTTCAATCAATATATTTTTATACAATATTTTTTTTATATAGAAATGGAATAATAAGAGAATATACATATAATTTATTTTTTACTTATCATAATAGTATGCTTTTATTCAATGTACTTCCTATAATTCCTTTGGATGGCAGTAAAATCATCAATTTGATATTTTCAAAGTATTTAAATTTAAATTTTTCTAACAATTTAACTGTATTAATTTCCTTTATAACTTTATCAATGATATTAATAGGCGGTATATATGAAAAAAATTATTCAATGGTTATGGTTGTATTTATATTACTTCAAAATATATGGAATTATTATAAAAAAATAGAATATATCTATAATAAATTTGTTTTAGAAAGATATTTATATAATATAAAGTATAAAAGTTTTAAGATAATTAATAATAAAAACAAAATGTACAAAAACAAAACACATTTATTTAAAGTTAACAATAATATAATTGAAGAAAAAAGTTTTTTGAGTAATTTTTTTGATAAAAAGCCTTAATTTGTTTGACTTAAGCATTATTTTATGATAAAATTGTATTGTTTTGAAGACCTCGAGTTGTTAACTCAACCACATTGAAAAGGTAAAAGCTCAGAAATGACACCTTAAGAGTGAGTCTTAAAAATAAGTGTAAGGAGGTAAGAAAATGAAAGCAATTATTGAAACTGGTGGAAAACAATATTATGTTTCTGAGGGTGCTACAATATATGTTGAAAAACTAGAAGGTAACGAAGGAGATAAAGTTGTTTTTGATAAAGTCTTAATGGCTAATGGTGTAGTAGGTAATCCTTATGTTGAAGCTACTGTTGAAGGTACTATCGTAAAACAAGGAAAACAAAAGAAAATAACTATATTCAGATATACACCAAATAAGAGATCTACTAGAAGAAAAGTAGGCCACAGACAACCATATACTAAAGTAGAGATTAATAAAATTAAGTAAGGAGTATTTTATGATTAAAGTAATACTTACTAAAAAAGATGATAATGTAAATAAAGTTATCATCAATGGACATGCTGGTTATGATGATTTTGGTAAAGATATTGTATGTGCTGCAGTGTCTAGTACGGTTATAACTACCATTAATATATTATTATCTTTAGATAATCAAAGTATTAGTTATAATGATAGTAGAGGTTTAATTATAGAAGTACTTAAAAATGATATGACTACCAAGAAAATTATAAATGTACTTATTTCTAATCTATATGAATTAGAAAAAGCATATCCTAAAAACATACAAATTAAGGAGGAAAATAATGAATAGATTAATGGAATTTAATATACAATTATTTGCCCACAAAAAAGGTCAATCATCTACTAGTAATGGAAGAGATTCAGCTGGTAGAAGACTTGGAGCAAAGGCTTCAGATGGTGAATATGTAACTGCAGGTTCTATCATTTATCGCCAAAGAGGTACTAAAATTCATCCTGGAACAAATGTAGGTAGAGGAACAGATGATACTCTATTTGCAAAAATTTCTGGATATGTTAAGTATTCTCACCTTGGAAAAGATAGAAAACAAGTTAGTGTATATGAAACTAAATAAATTTAATTAAAAGATATTGACAACAATATAAATTATTGTTATAATTTATATTGTCTTGGGGAATTAGCTCAGTTGGCTAGAGCATTTGCCTTGCACGCAAAGGGTCAAGGGTTCGAGTCCCTCATTCTCCACCATCGGGAAGTGGCTCAACTTGGTAGAGCACGTGGTTTGGGACCATGGGGTTGCAGGTTCAAATCCTGTCTTCCCGACCATTATTGAAAAATAAAGAACTAGCGATAGTTCTTTTTTAATATTTATTTTCTGCAACCACATGATCCCAAGCCAATAACTTAGTACCTAAAAAATTTAAATATAAAAAGTGGAGAATGAGGTGTCCCATTACCACTTGTATTCATCATAAAGCAAAGGCAAATGCTCATTACTAATACCAAAAGTTAACCCATGATTATGAGGAAGTCCATATCTATAATTTCCTCTGTAAACGCTAATTTTAAAAGTAACCGCTATAAAGCCTTTATCAATCAAATCAATAAAAATGTCAATATCTTTTAATTTATAGAAAGTAGCCTTGTAATACTTATAGTGCATTTTTCCATCTATATTATTTGTCCAAGCATCTACGAGCATTAAATATCGCAATTTACAATATAATTTATTTTTTAATGTAAAGAAAGACCAATATACACTTCTTTCTAATAAATTAAGATTTTTATCAAATACGCATAAAAATACCTTTTCTTCTTTTCTATCAACATCTAATTTAAAAAAATATTTTGTTCCAACCTGACATAACATATTACCATATACTACAGAATATAATACTTTGGCACTTCTAATTTCTTTATCTGGATATCCATATTTTTCCCTTAGTCTATCAAGTTCAAAGAGTTCTTCACCATCAGGTACTGAACCAAATAAACCAATTAAACCCTTACTAAAACTTCTTCTTGTTTTAATTTCAATACCATCATAATCGGGTACACAAAAATCAGACTTTTCTTTTCCTAATAATCTTTCAAATGTATCACCAATACCACCATATCCACGATGAACCTCTGGAACATATCCCATTCTTTTTATTCTATTAAATTCATTATTCAATTTTTTGATACTTTCTTTGATAGTATCACCATTGTTTAACATATCCTTCCTTTCTACTAAAAAATATTTTCTTTTCTATCTCGTTTATAATTATACCACAAAATTATTAAAACATTATTGTGTTATTAAAAAAATAATGATAATATATATAAGAACGCAGGAGGTTTTATGGAAATACCATTTGATTATATCTTAATAAGTATAATGATTAATTTAAAAAATAGAAAAGTTAAGGCAGAAGTATCAAAACAAAGCTTAATAAAAATCATAAATAAAATAATTTATAATTTAAATGTTAATGAAAAGGAAAAGTTAGAAATTATTAATAATTTTGATTTTGAATATGAACTAGATACATTTTATAATAATCATATTGAATATTTTGAATTAACGTCAGATAGTATTATTCTCGATGATAATGTATCTATCGAAGATTTAGAAAACATTTTAGAAAATAATGATATTGATGAACTAATATTAAATGAAATAGATTCTTTAATAGAATCAGATATTTCTGTTATTGAACTTATGGGTATTAAAATCAGAAAAGACCTTTATAAGTGGTTATATTTATCATTGCAAGAAGATGATAAGTTATATAGAGAATTATTATTTGCTAGAACAGAAAAAAATAATTTGCCAGAGGAGCAAACAATAAAACAAATTAAAAAACATGCCTTTACCAGAAGAATATTTTTTGTTAATTTAGAAAATCTAGATTATGATAGTGCATATGATTTACTACTATATAGTGATAGTTTTATAACATTTTCTACTTATAAAGGATTACCATTTAATATTCAAAATGATATGTTTGATGAAAGAAATATCTACAATAATCCCTTTCAAAAAAGCTTATTTTTTAATGACTCACTAGTACATTATTTAATTAATTATAAATTAGATTATTGTTTCAATGAAAGCATGGGTGCTGATTTAAATTATCACAAGGATGATTACAAATTTTATCTTAAATATTATTATTTGCTTTGTGAAGAAATAGAAACTCTTCCAGAAGGTAAGTTAAAAAATGAACTTGAAATAACTAAATATAGACTTATGATGATACTTGATGGCATGTTTGACAACACATTATTTATGAATAAAGATAATAGTAATTTAGAAGACTATAAAGGCAAATATAAGTTTAATGAACTAGAGGCACATTTCTTTGTAGATGAAATACTATCTTATAATGATAAAATGTATGAACACAAAGATAGTTATGTCATAGAATATTTTAATATAATAAAGAAAATATTTGTAAAAACATACTACTCACTAACTAAAGATGACAGCATTATAAATAGAATAAAAGAAAATAAACTATACGGTATTAATAAAACTAGTACCAAATATTTTGATGATATATTAAGCAGTCCAAGAAGAAGAATAAAATAACTTCTTCTTTTATTATATTTAATTTATGTCTATATTTCTTTGCCTATATATAATAGGCACTACTGGTGCATCATTTATAGACCATAAGACTATAAATGATTATCAAAAACCTAAGGCTTTGATAGAAACAAAACATTTTACAGAAAAAAGTGTCAAATTATAAAAAACATATTTACAAACAATAACTATTATAGTAGAATATAATCGTAGAGTGGCATGAAGTGGAAGAAAGTGGGGGATATTATGTTGATTGGAGAATATCATCATAATATTGATGAAAAAGGAAGATTAATTATACCTTCTAAATTTAGAGAGGATATCGGTAATGAATTCGTTGTAACTAGAGGCTTAGATGGTTGTCTATTTGTCTATGCAATGAAAGAATGGAATGCCATCGTATCTAAACTTAGAACACTACCATTTACAAAGAAAGATGCTAGAACATTTAATAGATTTTTTATGTCTTCTGCTAGTACACTCGAATTTGACAAACAGGGGAGAATCAACATACCATCATCTTTAATTAATTATGCCGGATTACAGAAAGAATGTACGATTATTGGGGTTAATGATCGCCTAGAAATATGGGCTACTGATAAATTTAATAGTCTTATTGAAGATAACTTATCTGCTATTAGTGATGTAGCAGAAAATCTATTTGAAGGGTTAGATATTGATGCATAAAACAGTATTACTAAATGAGGCAATAGATAATCTAAATATAAAAGAAGATGGCATATATGTTGATTGCACATTAGGATTCGGGGGACATAGTGGTTTAATATTAGAAAGAATAAAAAGGGGCTTCCTTTTCGCCTTTGATCAAGATGATATGGCTTTAGAATATAGCGAAAAGAAGCTAAAAGAAATAGGTAGTAATTTTGAACTTATAAAATCAAATTTTGCCTATATTAAAGAAGAATTAAATAAAAGAAATGTTACAGAAGTAGATGGAATAGTTTTTGACTTGGGGGTATCTTCTCCGCAACTAGACATTGCTGATCGTGGCTTTAGTTTCCATAAAGATGCTAAACTAGATATGCGAATGGATACTACTAAAGAATTCTCTGCTTATAATGTTGTAAATGAATACTCTTACGAAGAGTTAGTTAGAGTAATAAGAGACTATGGTGAAGAAAAATATGCTACTAGCATAGCTAAAAACATAGTTAAAGATAGAGAATCTAAACCCATTGAAACAACATTTGAACTAGTAGATATCATAAAAAAGAGTATGCCATATAAGGCAATGAAAGATAGTCATCCTGCCAGAAGGACATTTCAAGCTATTAGAATTGAAGTAAATAATGAATTGGAAGTATTAAAAATAGCACTTAAATCAAGTATTGAGCTCCTAAAAGTAGGAGGCAGAGTCTCAGTTATTACTTTCCATTCATTAGAAGATAGAATTGTAAAGGAAATATTTAATGAATACTCTAAGGTTGATAGTAATTTATCAAAGTTACCATTCATTCCTGAAGAGTATATGCCTAAGTATAAAGTGGTAGCGAGTATCACTCCTAGTACTGAGGAACTAGAGGAAAACCCTCGTGCTAGATCATCAAGACTTAGAGTAATAGAAAAAATAAAGGACTGATAATATGAAAAAAAAGAAAAAGAAAGGGCTAACTAAGATAGAAAAGTTTTTATATAAAAGCTGTTTATTTATTATTGCACTTTTGATTTCAGGAATTGTTTTTACTAGTGCAACAGTATCTAAGATGAATATAGAACTTCAAAAAATGAATAGTGAAGTAGAAAAACAAGAAGATACCAATCAAAGTCTTGCTATGAAAATCAATGAGATGGCATCACTTGAAAATATTCAAACAATCAGTAAAAACTTAGGTCTATCTTATAATAATGAAAATATTAAAACAATAGAGTAAGGTGATTAATATGAAAAAGGAAATTAATAGTAGTAAGTTTAAAGTAAGTAAACCTGTTATTATTGTTACCTTTTTTTTATTTTTAATATTAATTGTCAGATTATGTTACTTATGTATTTTTGATTACAAGGTAGGTAGTTCTACAATTACAGCTTTTATCAAAAACAGGAATACTACCGAAGAAGTAATAATGCCTAAGCGTGGTACAATATATGATACAAATGGTAACATCCTAGCTAATGATGTCATCAGTTATACTCTTATTGCCTATTTATCCGATACCAGAGTAGACTCAAACGGCAATAAAGACTATGTTGAGAATGTTGAAGATACTAGTACCAAACTTGCTACAGTTCTTGGAGTAACGCCAGATGAAATAAAAACAATATTGGTAAATGGTATTCAAAATAAGAAATATCAAGTTGAATTCGGAACTATGGGTAAAGGTCTTTCCGAACTTGCTAAGGAAGAAATAGATAAACTAGAACTTCAGGGAATAGACTTTACCAAGGATATAAAAAGATATTATCCTAATGGTGATTTTGCTTCATATTTAATTGGCTACACAGTTAACAAGACAGATAAAGATGGTAATAATTGGATTACTGGTGAGATGGGTATTGAAGAATACTATAACGATACACTAAAAGGTAAAACAGGTTTTGTTACTTATGAAAAAGATAAATATGGCTACAAGATTGCCAATGGCCGTGAATATGTAGAACCCGCTGAAGATGGTAATGATATCTATCTAACTATCGATAGTAATATTCAGCTATTTTTACATAATGCTGTGAGAGAGGCTCAAGACTCTTCTGAGGCCGAATGGGTCCTAATGGCCGCAATGGATGCAAAGACTGGTAAGATCCTAGGCTATTCTAGTACACCAAGTTTCGATCCTAACTTGAGAAATATGACCTCATACATTGATCCACTTGTAACCCTTACTTACGAGCCGGGTTCAACAATGAAGATATTTAGTTATATGTGTGCCATTGACTCAGGTAACTACGATGGAAACACTACATATACTTCAGGTAGTAAAACTTACACCTCAGAAAATGGCGGTAAAGATGTAACAATATCCGACTGGAGAAAAGAAGGGTGGGGTAATATTACTTATGATCAAGGTTTTGCACTTTCCTCTAACATAGCGGTTGCCAACATAGTGGAATCAGTAATAACTAAAGAAGATTTAAGAGCCTGCTACGAGAAGTATGGTTTTGGCACCAAGACAGGTTTCACCCTAAAAAGAGAGGAACCAGGTAACATAAATTATAAATATCAAATAGAGGCTGCTACTGCTGGTTATGGCCAAGGTATAACAACAACACCAATACAACATCTTGAAGCTCTAACATCCATTGCCAACAATGGTGCTATGTTAAAACCCTTTGTAGTAGACAAAATAAAAAATCCTACCACCGGTAAAGTACTTGAACAAAACTCAAAAACAGAAGTTAAAAATATAGCAAACTCTGCTACTATCGAAAAAATGAAGCAATTAATGGCTAGTGTTATAAATGGTGATAATACTAATTCAACTGGTTATGCTTATCGTATGGATGGTTATAGCCTAATAGGAAAGACTGGTACTGCTCAAATATTTGATTATACCAAAGGCAAATATATGAGTGGTTCATCAGATTACATATATTCATTTTCCGGTATGTTCCCAGAAAACGACCCTGAAATAATACTATATGCTGCGATTAAAAGACCAAAAGATGGGACTAATTATATAGTTCCAATGGTAAAAGAAGTAGAACAAAATATTACCAAATATTTAAATATTGAAGAGAAAGATAGCGAAAAAAAATCATACACAGTAGAACCCTTTTATAACAAGAACGTTTCAGATATTAAGACTTATCTAGAGAATAAAAATATTAAAGTACTTGTAATTGGAGATGGTACTAAAGTTATTAATCAGTATCCTGGTATTAATAATATTATATATGAAGATGATTTAGTAGTACTAAAGACTAATAACTATGATAATAAAATGATTAATTTAAATGGTTATTCTTATAAAGAAGCCAATAACATTCTTAGATTAATGGGAGTTAGTTATATGCTTGAAGGTAATGGCTATGTATATGAACAAAGTATACCTGAAGGTGAAACAATTACCGATACAGTAACTATTAAATTAAAGAATAAATATATAGAATAGAGGTAATAGTATGAATGAAGAAACAAATGAAATATCTAAAATTTTATATACAATACTAATAATAATTATATGCATTATACTAGGAGTATATCTTGGTAAGTTAATTATGGGTTAAGAAGAGTAATCTTCTTTTTCTTTTTATTCTCAGTTCGAGCCTGTAGTCTCTCACTGTTAAACAAAGCCTAAGGTCTTTGTTTAAAACTATTTTGTTATTTCCTACTTGTAATTACATACGTTTTATGATAGTATAATACTCATACGAAAGTAGGCAGTTTATGAAAGAATTACCAAATAATGTAATTAGAAATTGTAATGAAAAGAAATTACTTAATTTAAAGAGAATTGTACTTGATTATATAAAAGAATTTAAACTAGAGGATATTACATGGAAATCTTTAACTAAAGAAAAAATGAGAAAATTTCTTTTTGATAATTATTATATCAATAATAATTTTATTACTTGGAATGATAATGATACTATTTTTGGCATGCATTATCTTCAGTGGCATTTATATACCGATAAGTATTTTATAGGTACAATAAAAAATAATATTGATAAGGAAACGATTGTTGGATGTATTAGCTATTTTAATTATCATAAAATATATGGTAATGTAAATTATATTAGTACTGTAGAAATTAATTACTTTTATCAAGGTATGAAACTATTAAATGAACTGTATAAGAATTTTATTAATGAATTAGATTTTGATAAAGATATTATGATAACTAATGAATCTATGATATGAAGAAAGTGTCATGTTATAAATGATTTAAAAAAAAGCATTAAAGAAAGTTAAATATGATAAAAATATTATAATAGATGACTAAAATATAAAAATAAAAGGCAAGAAGTCTAAACTCTTGCTTTTTTTGTATACATTTGTATTATACATCAAAAACCTATAAATTCTTATAAATAAAGGCTTTACAAAGATATTATAAAAATAGTCATATTTTCCTTGACTATAATATTTAAACTAGTATATAATGTTGGCGTGGTTAATACTTATGGTGTTCTCTTCTTTTTCTAGGGTATATTTACTTTGGAAGGAGAGGTGATTTTATGATAGAAAGTAATTTCTTAACCTTAGGGGGAGGAGGTTATTAGTAGATGGAATTAGTTATAGCGTATGCTTTAACTATTCTTGTTACCATAGCATTAATAGTGCTAGGTAGCCATAGAAAATAGATTAAAAAAAATCGGGGCACCTCAGGGGGTGCCCTATCTAACAATAGGGGAGAACACCTTACGAAAATAGGTGTTAGCCATTTTTATTATGACTAATTTCTCTCTCTCTGTATATATTATATGCTAATTTTAATAAAAAAGCAATAACTTTTATAGAGAACAAATAAATATTCATAATGGAGACTACAGGCTCCATTATGCTACTTAAAACCTTAGACTTAAGTAGATATAACATAAAATATAAAAATATCCTAGATTTTCTTTTGAATATTTGGTAAAATATAAAAGTAGGATGTGAAGTATATGTACTTAAAAGAAATAAAAGCTTATGGATTTAAATCTTTCGCAGATAAAATAAATATAGAATTTGGAAAAAACATAAATGGAATAGTAGGACCTAATGGATCTGGTAAATCAAATATAGTAGATGCTGTTAGATGGGTGCTTGGAGAACAATCTATGAAGAGTTTAAGAGGAGATTCTTCTTTAGACGTAATCTTCTCTGGTAGTGATAGTAGAAAACCACTTAATAGTGCCTCAGTTACTTTAGTATTTGATAATGAAGATAGAAGCCTTCCTATTGACTTTAGTGAAGTATCTATTAAGAGAATGGCTTTTAGAACAGGAGAAAATGAATACTATATAAATAATGAGAAAGTAAGATTAAAAGATATTACCGAACTTTTAACTGATAGTGGTACCGCTAAAGAGAGTTTTAATATTATAAGCCAAGGTAAGATAGATGAAATATTATCTAATAAACCAGAAGATAGAAGAATAATATTTGAAGAGGCAGCGGGCGTATTAAAATATAAAAGAAGAAAAGAAGAAGCCTTAAGAAAACTAGATAAAACTAATCAAAACTTAAATAGAGTTAATGATATTATTAATGAATTAGATAGTAACTTAGCTCCTTTACTTGAAGCCTCTAATAAGGCTAAGAAATATACTGAGATTAAAGATAGACTATCTAATATAGAAGTATCTTCAATTGCTTATGAAATTAATAATTTAAATACAGAATATCAAAATGGTAAGAAGAGAGTAGAGGAGTTAGAAAATGAAATAGCTAGTATATCTAGTAATTCTTCTTCTTATGATGTCGATGTTTTAAAGTATAAAGATAAATTAAGAGAAATAAGAGAGGCTATTAATACAAAACAGTCTAAGATAATAGAACTTACTAAAAGGGAAGAACAAATAGCTAGTGATATTAAATTACTTGAAGAGAGAAATAAATATAAGAGTGATGAATCTAGAATATCTAATAATATTATTAAATTAAAGGAAGAACTTGTTAATATTAATTCCTATATTAATGATAAGAAGAATAATATTGATATTCTAAATAAGAAAATAGAGGTTATTAATGATAGTATAAAGACTTCTACTGATAACTATAATGAAAATAGTACTAAGAAGAATAATCTTAATAATATTTTGCTTAAGAATAATAGAGAGATTGATGGTATTAAATATAGAATAGAATATTTAGAAAATACTCTTACCAGTGGTACATTACTTCCTAAGAGTATAAAGAGTATCCTAGATAATCCTAAGTTTAATGGTGTACATAACGTTATATCTGAACTTATTAATGTAGAAAGTAGATATGGTACTGCAATTAGTACTGCTCTTGGAGGAGCATCTTCTTACTTAGTCGTAGATACTCCTAGTACTGCTAAAGAACTAATTGGTTACTTAAAAGATAATAACTTAGGTAGAGCCACCTTCTATCCATTATCAGTAATTAATGGTAAGTACATAGATAATGAAGTATTATCTAGTTTAGAATATATACCTGGATATATTGGTACTGGAAGTAGTCTTGTTACTTTTGATAATAAATATAAGAATATTATTGATAATGTTCTTGGTAATATTATTATCGTAGATAATATAGATACTGCTAATAAAGTTAGTGCTAGTATTAATAAGAGATATAAGATAGTTACCTTAGATGGACAAGTAGTTAATGTAGGAGGATCTTTAACTGGTGGATCACAAATTAAGAGTAATAATACAATATCTGTTAAATACGAGATAGAAGAATTAAGAAGAAAGAGTTCTTTCTTTGAGGAAAAGAATAAGAATATACTTAAAGATATTGCTAATATTGATAAAGATATTATGGAATATACTAGTAGAATTCATTCTTTAAGTAACGAGAAGGTAGAGTATGAGAGTACTATTGCTAGTATTAAGAATGATTATGATATTAGATTAAGAGATAAAGAAAGTAAAGAAAAAGAACTTAAAGATTTATCTAATATTAGTAATAATACTAGTGAAGAAGATAATCTTATTAAATCTTTATCGGAAGTTAGGGAAAGTATTTCTAACATTAATAAAGAGATTAGTATATTAAAAGTAGATGAAGATAAGACTAATAATTTAATTAATGAGATAGAAGAGACTTCTAGAATGAATAATAGTCATATTAGTAAGAAAGAAAAAGAACTTAATAGTCTTAATATTATGATTAATAGAACTGATGTTAAGTTAGATAATTTACTTAATACTTTGACTAATGATTATAATATGACTTATGAGTTTGCTATTAATAATTATAAACTTGATATGGAACTTGAGACCGCTAAAAGAGAAGTTATTAAATTTAAAGATAATCTTAGTTTACTTGGTAATGTTAACTTAGATGCTCCTCTTGAATATGAAAGACAGAAAGAAAGATATGACTTCTTAAATGGTCAAAAGAATGACTTAGTTAATGCTGAGAATACTTTATATGATATTATTAAAGAGATGGATACTATTATGAAAGAAAAATTCCTAGATACTTTTAATAGAGTAAAAGAGGAATTTAAGGTTGTATATAGAGAATTATTTAAGGGCGGTAAGGCTGAACTATCACTTACTGATCCGGATAATTTATTAGAAACTGGTATTGAGATTAAAGCAGAACCTCCTGGTAAGAAACTTCAGAGTATTAGTTTATTATCTGGTGGTGAGAAGACATTTACTGCTATTTCATTATTATTTGCTATACTTAATATTAGGCCAGTACCTTTCTGTTTATTTGATGAGGTAGAGGCTGCACTTGATGATGCTAATGTTGAAGCTTTTGGTGGATACTTAGATAAATATAGAAATAAGACTCAGTTTATTATTATTACTCATAAGAAGAAAACTATGGAATATGCTGATATTTTATATGGTATTACTATGGAAGAATCTGGTGTTAGTAAGATAGTATCTGTTAAATTAGAAGATGTTAAGAAAGATTAAGTTCTTTCTTTTTCTTTATGTTCACTTTAAGTCTTAAGTAAACTTAAGTCTTAAAGTGTTAGATTAAGCCTAATCCTTAGTCTTAATCTAATATATCAACCATATCTATTATATATAAGCAGTAACTATATATTTAGTTTTAATTAGTATTTATTTTTTGGTCGAAAATTTCGACCAAAAGATTATTACTTTCATCATCAGTAAGTTTAAAACAATATCTTTCAGGAAACTTTTCTATGTTATTTTTAACTGCTTCATTTATTCTTTTTGTTTCAACATTATAAAGTTTAGCCAAGTCAGAATCTAACATAACCTGTTTTCCTCTAATTTCATATATCATATTTTCTATTTTCACGTCATTTTTAATAATTACATTATTCATTTATTGCGCCTCCTTTTTTGAAGTCAAAAATTTCGTACATCAAAGAATTATTTATTAAATCTCTCTTTATCATTGTCTTAGTGTTTATAATAATATAAATATTAACCTGTGTCAATGTATTATTTTAAATTTAAATATATATTTATGGCTTATATATAATAGACTTTATTTTGAGACTAAAGTTAGGCTCAAAATAACACTATGAGACCTTGGCTCATAGTGAAAGGAATAAAAAAATAATATATTTATATAGATATTTATCTATTTTTATGATAGAATTAATATTAGTGATGAGGTGTAAGTATGAATAATAAACAAAATAATAAGATAACAAGTAGAGATGTAGATTTTGCTAAATGGTATACTGATATAGTAATGGCCGCTAAACTAAGTAGTTATTCTAATACTAAGGGATGTATGGTAATAGAACCTAATGGTTATGCAATATGGGAAAATATGCAAAAAGTATTAGACAGTATGTTTAAAGAAACAGGACATAAAAATGTATATATGCCTTTATTAATACCAGAGAATCTACTAAAAAAAGAAGGAGAATTAGTAAAAGGATTTGCTCCTGAAGTAGCGTGGGTTACTGAAGGTGGTAATAAAAAATTAGATGAAAGATTATGTATTAGACCTACATCAGAGACAGTATTTTCTGATTACTATGCTAGTACTGTTAAATCTTATAGAGATTTACCTAAATTATATAATCAGTGGTGTAGTGTATTAAGATGGGAAAAAGAAACTAGACCATTCTTAAGAAGCAGAGAATTCTTATGGCAAGAAGGACATACTATTCATGAAACTAAAGAAGAAGCAGAAGCTGAAACATTAAATATGCTAAATATTTATAATAAGTTCTTTCATGATTACTTAGCTATTCCTAGTATCGTAGGTAGAAAAACAGAGAAAGAAAAGTTTGCAGGAGCAGAGTATACATATACAGTAGAAGCCCTTATGTATAATGGCGTAGCCCTTCAGTCAGGTACTAGTCATTTCTTTGGACAAAAGTTTTCTAAAGCTTATGATATTAAATATTTAAATAGAGAAAATAAATTAGATTATCCATATCAAACTTCTTGGGGAGTAAGTACCAGAATGATGGGAGCCTTAATAATGGTTCATTCTGATGACTATGGGCTTGTATTACCTCCTAGAATAGCTCCTAATAAAGTAGTTATAATTCCTATTAGTAATGATTTAGAAGTAATGAGTATGGCTAATGATTACTTAGATAAATTAAAGAAAGAGGGAATAGAGGCTTATATTGATGATAGTGAGAAGTCTCCTGGATATAAATTTGCTGAAGCTGAAGTACTTGGTATACCTGTTAGAATAGAAATAGGTAAGAGAGATCTAGAAAATAATGTTATTACTTTAGTAAGAAGAGATACTAGAGAAAAAAGAGAGGTATTTACTAATACTGATATAGTACATGATGTTAAAATATTACTCGAAGATATCCAAAGAGATATGTATGATAGAGCTCTAAGAAGAAGAGAAGAAATGACTTATACTTGTACAGATATCGAAGACTTTAAGGATATTATTAACAATCATCCTGGATTTGTTAAGGCTATGTGGTGTGGAGATACTGCTTGTGAAGAAAAGATTAAAGAAATTAGAGGATGCAAATCTAGATGTATTCCATTTGAAGAAGAACATCTAAGTGATAAATGTATTGTGTGTGGTAGGGAAGCCAAACACTTAGTTATTTGGGGTATTCAATATTAATATAGAACTATAGTCTTCATGTACTATAGTTTTTTATTGACAAACATAATAATTCTATAATAAAATTATTATAGGATGTGGTTATATGACAAAAGACAAATTATTGAATACATTAAGAAAAATGAATATCAATAATTATAACGATAAAATTTTAGATAGAGATGAATATATCTTGAAGCTGCTATTAACTTTAGATGATAGTTTAATTAAAATAGGTATTGATATTATTAATTTATATGAAGATGATATACTTGCTTCAGAAGCAATTGATATATTAAAAAGACATCCTAATATGAATGTAATAAGATGTTTGACTAATGAGAACTCTATTAAAGGTAATGTGTCGTTAGAAGGTGCCAAAATATTATGTGGTTCTAAAGAAGCATTTAATGCTTCTTGCGGGTGTGATGTACTATGCAATGAGACTGCTATTAAAGGTGGTATAGCTTTAGAAGGAGCTAAGATAATTAATCATTCTAAGAAATGGTATAATGCCTACTATGGAAGATATCCTCTAACTGATATAAATGTTATTAATGCTGGTTATTCTTTAATCGGAGCCAATATTATTAATAATTCAGATAAAGAATATAAAGCTTTATTTGCTAGTATAGCTTTATGTAGTGAATATACTGGTAATGTAGTAAACATAGCTAAGAAAATTAATACTTCTAGCGACTGGAAAACGGCATGTGAAATACTAGACAAGTATTTAATAAATGATAGAATAAATCTTAAAGAAGACACTTTATATAAAGATGAATCTTATTCATTACTTACAAATAACATAGTAAGAAGAAGAGTTAAATATTAAAAGACTTGAAAAACAAGTCTTTTTATGGTATACTAATGCCAGTTTTTGGGGTGATATAATGATAAAAGAAGATTTAAAAAAAATAAGAGAAGAACTAATTAAATTAGATGATAAAAGAAAATTTAAAGATATTCTTCCAAAAAGAAGTTGCTATCAAGAAATTTATGAAGTAAATAAAAATAAATTAAATGATACTGCTATATGCTATATGAATTCAGTTATAACTTTTAAACAATTATTTAGTAAAATATATTATTTAGCTAAAGCTCTTACTGAAATTGGCGTAAAAGAAGGTGATTCAGTAGCTATAAGTACACTAGCTATTCCAGAAGGTGTAATATCTTTCTTTGCCACTAATTATATTGGGGCTACTGCTAATATGATAAATGTTTTCTCAGGTGGAGATAGAGAAATAGAAGAACAAATGAGAAAGTTTAATTCTAAAGTGTTAATAACACAAGATATATTTTATAATAAAAGAATTAGAAATATAATGGATAAAGTAGGAGTAACTAATGTAGTTACTACTGGACTAGCTGATTCATTACCCATTGCTTTGAATATGGATAAAGCAAAATTTGAAATAGTAGAGTTTTTAAAATCTTTTGGTAACCAGGCAAGTAAAGATAACAGATGTATAAGATTTAATGATATGTTAAATGTTGGTAGAGAAGCACAAATGGATATAAGACCTAAGTATACTCCTGATAAGATAGCAATGGTTGCATATACAAGTGGAAGCACTGGTGAACCAAAGGCTGTTGCCGCTACTAATGAGGCTGCTGTATCAATGAAGTACTTGATGGGATTATCAGTAGATAACTTTGCCCCTAAAGATATTATGTTTAGTACATTACCATTATGGATATATTATGAATTAATAAATAGTATTTTTGATCCGTTAGCATTAGGAGCAGCAGTAGCTCTAGATCCATTATTTGATGCTAAGAAAGTAGAAAAGAGATTTTCACAATATCATTTCAATCATTGGAATTCTATTACTCCTGATATAATAGAAATGACAAAAAATAAGAAAATGAAAGATTTTGACTTATCATTCTTGAAATCTATATCTATTGGTGGTGCTTCAATAGATCCAGAACATAGAGAAAAAGCACGTACTTTCTTAAGAGAAAGAAATTCAGATGTAGAAATATGGGATGGTTATGGTACTTCAGAAACATTAGGATGCATTTTCCTTGATAATAAACCACTTGAAGGTAATATATATAAAATAGTAAATATAGAAACTAAAGAAATAGTACCAGAAGGTAAGGTTGGAGAATTGTATGTACTTACTCCTAGTTTAATGAAATGTTATTATGGTAACGAAGAATTAACTAATTCAACTTTAGAAATTGATAAAGATGGTTATGTTTGGTTTAAAACTGGTGATTTGTTCCATGAATATAGAGATAAAGATAATAAATTAAAAGTAAAATATGATGGAAGAATTAGAAGAATGGAAATATCTAAGGATCCAAATGGTGTGCCATGTAAATTAATACCAGATGAGATAAATAGAGTAGTAAAAGAAGTTGATGGTGTACAAGAGTGTGAATCTATAATAGTAGATGACAAAAAATACTTAACAAGAGCAGTTACTTTTATAACACTTGAAAATGAAGAAAATATTAAAGATATTAAGAGTACTACTATTAAACACTGCCAAGAGAGTTTACCTATATATATGGTACCAGTAGATATAATAGTAGTTAAAAACATACCAAAACTAACATCAGGTAAAAATAATATAGTTCTATTAGAGGATAATTATAAAAATAATAAAGTTAAGAAAAGAGTTAGATAACTTTTTTCTTTTTTTCTATTTAAAAATATTAATAATAATGATATAATGACGGTATAAGAGTAGGAGATGAAATAATGACTTTAATTCTAATACAGGTAACTTGCTTAGTATTTTCACTAATATTAGTAATAACTTTTTTTGTAAGAAAAAATTATAATAGTTTAGAAAATAAACTATTCAAATGGCTAATGATAAGTAATAATATAGGGCTAGTTTTAGAACTAATTTGTTATTATGCTTTTTCTATCTCGAGTAAAAATATAATACTATCTATTGTAGTACCAAGAATTTTATTATTTTATTTTCTAATATGGATAATAATATTTACTATATATGTTTTTGATATCTGCTACAACAAAGAAAAGCAACACTTTAATAAAGATATGAATAGAATATATATTATTATGTCTGCATTATTTATATTATCATCAGTTGCAATTTTAGTACTTCCTTTATATAACCATAATGATGGAGTGTATTTCTATACCTATGGACCTGCGGTTGATTATTTGAATGTCATATATGCTGTAATGTTTATATTATGGATATATAAACTTATAAAAAATATTAAGTTCCTTAAACAGAAAAAGTATTTACCAATATTTATATTTATATTTGTTGGAACAGTCGTAGCTATTATTCAAAAGAGTAGACCAGAGTTATTATTAATTACTCCAATGGAAACAATAATTGTATATTTAATGTATTTCACTATAGAAAATCCAGATATTAAATTAATAAAAGATTTAAGTTA